>Ga0164313_10004516_pt1 | contig 12365 bp, 10 predicted proteins | sample GuaBasSedimGuay4_FD_113735 | JGI IMG/M metagenome (GOLD analysis project Ga0164313, IMG submission 113735) | Subseafloor sediment microbial communities from Guaymas Basin, Gulf of California, Mexico - Guay4, Core 4569-4, 0-3 cm | ecosystem: Environmental > Aquatic > Marine > Hydrothermal vents... | reverse complement strand
GTCCAGTCCGGCGCGGGGGAGGCCGTGTACCTGGATCGTTCCAGCCTGATGGGGGTACAAACGCCTCAGGTTTTCCGCTGGGATCTGTTCCAGGCCGCCCATGCCTGGGCCGCGGAGTCGGGATCAGACTTCACCGATGACGGCGGTTTGCTGGCTGAACGGGGCCACCCGCCCGTGGTCATCCCCGGGGAACAGGGCAACTGGAAAGTGACCACCAATGGAGACTGGTTGAGGGCTGAAACCCTCTTAAATTCGGACTGAAGAGCAAAAGTTTTCGATTTTTGGCTCTTTCAATTGTCAAAATGTCAGACCGAAAAATCATGCTTCGACAAGGTGTCCAAGGGTCCGGTTTTCCTGCCGGTAAGGGAATCGATGTTTAATGAATTATCATTCATTTTATTTTTGATATACTCCTCTACTTCTCACGGTTACATCTCGAATTGCGGATAGTATTCACCGAGTTTAAATGCTTTGAACCAATACGCTTAATGACTCCCGACAGCATCCATTCAATACCACCTGGAAATAATTAAAAATCATCTCCCGGGCCCAACACCCTATCGCCAATTTTGCCAAGGTGTTCGACCGTTAAGATGATTGTCAATAGAAACTGAAATTACATCTCAATACCATGATTTAACCTTAAATTCAGCATTTCCCGCCGACCCGTCGCTCCCAATGTGGTCTGGTCTTTGCCATTGCCTGCAGTAAATGGAAGAAGATTTTCGCCCACGGAACAAGGCCCTCACCGGCCTTCATGGAGGACAGGATGTATCGTCGACCGATCATCGCCCGGATCGTAGTCACCGTCTCATTTCTATTCATCGCAGCGAGCGTCCAGGCCGTCACGCTTGTGGTGCCGTCCCAATACGACTCCGTCGGAGCCGCGCTGGATAAGGCGGGTGCGGGCGATGTTGTCGAAATCGCCCCTGGGTTTTATCCGGAATCCGACCTGATCGTGCCCGCCGGCGTGACGATCACCGGTACCGGCGCCAAGCCGCAGGACGTCATTATCAATGGGGGCGGCAAAGGCCGAATCCTGCTGCTGGAGAGCCTGGCCGAAAAGGTGACCATCCGGAACATCACTTTCATGAATGGCCATGCCCAGGGACCGACCAGTTACGACCAGGCGGGCGGCGCCCTGCTCATCAGCAACAGCAGCGCCCGGATCGAGAATTGCGTTTTTTCGGCGAATACCGCCGACAGCCACGGTGGTGCGATCCGGTGCACCAATTCGTCGCCGGAAATAATCTCCTGCCAATTCTACGCCAACGCCGCGCCCGTCGGGGGTGGGGGCGCCCTGGATCTCAGCTACAATTCGTCTCCCCTGGTTACGGATTGCCACTTTCTGTCCAACCGGGCGGAATGGGGAGGCGCCATGTCCTGCCGGGCGGGATCATCACCCCGGGTGGAAAACGGGGAACTGACCGGGAACTCGGCGGAGGGCCTTCGCGGATTCGGCGGCGCGGTGTTCGCCGACTATTTCTCGCATCCGGACCTCCTGAACACGACGGTTGCCGACAACCAGGCCCGCTTCGGAGGCGGACTGGCCAGTTTCCAGGCCGGGTCGATCAACCTGGACTACTGCACGGTCGTGTACAACAAGGCCAGGATCCTGGAAGGCGGCATTCTGGTGGTCAACTCCTCTCCCCTGATAACGGGCTCCATCGTGGCCTTCAACCAGGGACGCGGCATGGTGGTGTCGGGTCAGTCAATACCCCAGATCACCTGCACGGATATCTACGGCAATTCCATGGGCGATTGGGCTTTTCTTCTCGAGGGCATGGTGTCCATGGGTGGCAACCTGTCGGTGGATCCCCAGTTCTGTTCGGTCCAGCCCGGCAGTGAGAGTCGTTTCCACCTGAAGTCGACTTCTCCCTTGGCCCAGGCAGGATCCCCTTGCGGAACGTTGGGGGCCAACCCCGTTTCCTGCACCGGGGACAAGACCCTGGTGCCGGTGGCCTCGGCGGCCATTGGAAATGTGATGGCCGCGCCGAACCCCTTCAATCCCCAGACGACCGTGAGTTTCGACCTGACCCAGGCCCAGGATGTCCGTGTTTCGATCTACGGGGTCGACGGGCGCCTGATCCATGTCCTGGGCGAGGGGATGTTCAGCGTCGGGGCCCACGACCTGGTCTGGAACGGTCACGACAGATCAGGCAGGCAGGTAAGTTCCGGTATCTATTTCGTGATGGTCAAGGGCCGCCAGGATACGCAAAGGCTCAAAGTCACCTTGCTCAAATAGACGATCCGCGCCGGATCTTCCCGGGCCCCTTGCGGGATGTCTGCCGGCGGTCGTATACTTTATCAAATAACTCCTGTTTCGGTTCCCGGCTGGCCGCAAGCTCGCCTGGGCGAAGTCTTTTGCCTTGAGGATGCCCGCATGAAATCCCGCGCGAGTTCCCGCATTACCACCAAGGTACGTCAACGCACCAAATTTATGCCCCTGGCCATCCTGTCCTTCACTTTTGTTCTGTTGGCGCTCCTGTTCCTGTTGGCGACCAACGCCCGGGCCCAGACGGTTTATCCAAGGGTGGGGCTGAGCGCTTCCCCGGATCATCACGTGGACACGATCAATGTCGTACCCGGCGAGGAATTCACGCTGTACGCCTGCGTGTTCGGACCTGGTCCCGGCGAACCGGTCGACCAGTCTTTCACCTCACTGTCCTGGGTCATCCATCAGGTCTGTTGCGGGGCGGAAGTAAATATCAATGATTTTGATTTCAACACGGACCTCGATCATAACGGCCATCCCCTGGTGGGCGTCCTGTCCACCTCGGAGGTCTGCTACAGTCAGGACCTTATCATCCTGGCCACCCTGACCTGCACCATGACCAACCCCACGCCCGGCGGAGTGCTTTGGGCCGCGGGACCTTTCGACGCGTCCCACGATTGCGTCGGCGGCAACGCCCTGTTCATGGGTATGGCCGTGACGATCAACGTCGAAGAGGGCCCGACGCCGACCGTGGACAACCGGTGGGGCTCCATCAAGGCGATGTACCGCTAGTCCGCAGCTGAACACATTCCTGTCTCCCCTTTTCAATATTTGGTGTATCATGTAAGAGAGTTCCCAACCTTCACTTGAAGGAGGCCGACATGCGAGTTCGCCTGCCCGGAACAATCTTCCCCACGTTTTTCCTTCCTTTTGCATTGGTGTTCTGTTTTGCCGCCGGGCCGGGTTTCGTACTGGCGGCCGATGTCCATCTGGTAACCTACGATGGGCCCATCACGCCGGTGGCGGCCGAGTTCCTGGTCCAGAGCATCAACACCGCCGAAAGCGAAGGCGCCGTGGCCCTGGTGATCATGCTGGATACTCCCGGGGGCCTCGACACATCCATGCGGGACATCATCAAGGAGCAGCTTGCGGCGCGGGTTCCGGTGATCGTATTCGTGGCGCCCAGCGGCAGTCGCGCGGCCAGCGCGGGGGCGTTCATCACCCTGGCGGCCCACGTGGCGGCCATGGCGCCGGGTACGAACATCGGCTCGGCCAGCCCGGTTCAGATGGGCGGCGCGGAAATGGACAGCACCATGGCCCACAAGGTGATGAACGACGCGGCCGCCTACATCGCTTCCATTGCCGCGGGCAAGGAACGGAACGAGGAGGTCGCCCGCGCTTTCGTGACCGAAGCGTTGAACCTGACGGCGGCCGAAGCGCTGAAGCAGGGCGTGATCGAAATCATCGCGCCCAATATTCCGGCCCTGCTGGACAGTCTGCAGGGACGGTCGGTCATGGTGGACGGTGAAACGATCGTCTTGGAAACCGCGGGCGCGGACATCGTCGAAAAGGACATGAGCCCCCGCCAAAAGTTCCTCAAGGTCCTGGCCAATCCCAACCTGGCCTACATCCTGATGATGCTCGGTATCTACGGTTTATTTTTCGAGTTGAGCAACCCTGGCGCACTGGTGCCGGGCATTCTTGGGGGGATCTGCCTGCTGCTGGCCCTGTTCGCCTTCCAGACCCTGCCGGTTGACTACACCGGTGTAGCGTTGATCGTTCTGGGGGTGATCATGCTGATCCTCGAAATCAAGGTGCCCAGTTTCGGGGCCCTGAGCATCGGCGGCGTGGCGGCCCTGGTCTTCGGCTCGCTGATGCTCTTCGATTCCCCGGACGAATGGGCCCGGCTGAGCCTGCGCGTATTGATCCCCACGGTGATCGTTTTCGCGGGGTTTTTCCTCCTTTGTGTCTGGCTGGTGGTGCGTGGGCAGAAGCGCCCGGTCACCACCGGTCTGGGCGCCATGGTCGGCGAAACCGGACGCCTGGTCCAGGGCATCGAAAACCCCGACCTGCCCGGCAAGGCAGTGGTTCACGGTGAAATCTGGGATGCCAGGGCCGACCTTCCCCTGGCCATCGATTCCCACGTGAGGGTCATTGCGGTCGAAGGGCGCGTGGTCCTGGTCGTTCCCGTATCCGATTCCGAACAATCCACCGACAAGCAGAGGAGTTAGCCATGCCGTTCCTGTTCCCGGGCACTTTCCTGATCCTGTTGTTGTTCGTGCTGGCCAATTCGCTGCGCATCCTGCGGGAGTACGAGCGGGGGGTGATTTTCCGTCTGGGACGTTTCGTGGGTGTCCGCGGACCCGGCCTGATCGTCCTGATTCCATTCATCGAACGGATGGTGAAAGTCAGCCTGCGGACCGTGGCCATGGACGTGATGCCCCAGGACGTGATCACCAAGGACAACGTGTCGGTCAGGGTCAACGCGGTCCTGTATTTCCGAGTGGTCGAGCCGGAAAAAGCGATCATCGACGTGGAAAACTTCCTCTTCGCCACCAGCCAGCTGGCGCAGACCACCCTGCGAAGCGTGGTGGGGCAGGCGGAACTGGACGAACTGCTGTCGAAACGCGACAAGCTGAACGCCCAGGTGCAGACCATCCTGGATGAGGCCACCGATCAGTGGGGAATCAAGGTCATGACGGTCGAGATGAAGGACGTCGACCTGCCCATGGAAATGAAGCGGGCCATGGCCAAGCAGGCCGAAGCGGAACGGGAGCGGCGCGCCAAGGTGATCCATGCGGAGGGGGAATTCCAGGCGAGCGAGAGGTTGAGCAACGCGGCGGCCGTCATCGAGAAACATCCGATCGCCCTGCAGTTGCGCTATCTGCAGGCGCTGACCGAAATCGCGGCCGAAAACAACAGCACAACGATCTTCCCGATCCCGGTGGACCTGCTCACGCCGTTCCTGCAGAAGACGGTCGGGAAAGACTGATAAGGGTTGGCCTATTTGGCGAGAGTCATGGTGCGGGCCGCCATTTGCCCGCCGGCGTCGAGCCGATAGATGTAAACCCCCGAAGGCGCCCCTTGGCCCCGGTCGTCGCGGCCGTCCCAGCTAACGGTGTGGCGGTCCGCGTCCACCGTTTCCTCCATCAACACCCGGACCAGGCGTCCCTTGAGGTCGAAGACACGAAGGCTCACTTCGGTTGGGCCGGTGCGTTCCTCAGGCAGGGCGAACGTGATCAGCGTGGAGGGGTTGAATGGGTTGGGCGAGTTGGGCAGCAGCCGGACGGCCGTAAGCGCGGGCGTATTTTCCACGGCCGAAACCGCTATGATGTTCACCGTGCCGGTCATTCCGAAATTCAGATGGGGGCGGCAGAAGAAATCCTGGGCCCCGACCTGCGTGAAGGTAAAAGAGACGCTGGTATTGCTGCTGTTGAGCGGTGTGTCAAACAGCTGGCCGACCTCCGGATCGCCCAGGTCCGTGCCGCTGGTGACGGTGTGGGATCCGCCGCTCCATATCCACTCGACGGTGTCTCCGACCTCGATGGTGATTTCAGACGGATTCCAGGTCAGGCCTTCCTGATTCACGGTATGGGTGACCGCGCCGGCAAGAGCGGGAATCAACAGGAGGCCGAGACCGGCGGACAGGATTGGCGCGGACAATTTCATCACGGGTCTCCCGGCAAAAACTGGGTATGGTTATTTCAAGAGAGTCAGCATTTTCCCCTGGCTCTGGTCTCCCACCGTCAGCCGGGACATGTAGGCGCCGCTGGGCATCCGGCGGCCGGTTTCATCGGTGCCGTTCCAAGTGGCTTCATAGCGCTGTCCAAGGGCCTGCACCCGATTGACCAGGGTCTTGACCACCCGGCCCCTCAAATCCAGGATCTGCAGCGTCACCTTTGCGGACCCGCCGGCGGTACTGGCCAGTTCGTAGGGAATCCGTGTCCGGGGATTGAAGGGGTTGGGATATCCGTCCAGCAACCGGTGCTGCGCCGAAGGGGTGTCGCCGACGGCGGCGGGGGAATTCAAATCAGCGATGCCCTGGTTGATGGCGTTCTGGACGATGGTGTCCTCGTAATCCCCGCGGTAGATGATGACACCATCGCCCCCGATGACAAAGACCAGGTCGTAGGTGCAGTGGTAATCGGACATGATGCCGTTGATGCCGCCGAACATCAGGTAGGGATAGGTGATCTGGGAGTTGGCGATGAAGATATCGCCGTTGAGTTCGTTGCCGTCCCATACGTCGATGGCAAAAGCCTGGAACTGGTCGGGAGAATAACCGCTGATCATGGCCTCCGAACTGAAGGCTCCGGTGATGCAGGCGGGTCAGCCATACCCCACGACAAACATCATCACGACCTTGTCCCGGTAGTCGGTCAGGGAATAGGTGCCGCCGCCGAGGGCATCCAGGGTCCAGTCGGGGGCTGGGCCGCCCTCTTCACCCGGGCCGGGGGCCGCCGCGGCGAGGCCGGCGGTCACAACCAGAATCAACAGGACGGCCGCCGTATGGCGGGTGAAAAGACGAAGCATGAAAATTCCTTTCGGGGCGCTGGGCGCAATATCGGCCAAACGGACACACTCATCCAAATATGGACCGAAACAGTCTTATATTTAGATATAGGAAATTGTCAGAAATCCGCAATGGGTCCGTGAATGAAATTCGCCCCCCGGAACACTGATCCTTGGCGCGGGCGGACGGGGCGAGTATGATCCCGGCCAGTAAATCCTTCGCACCGGGGAAAACGTGGAGAAACCCTATGATCAATGACCATTCGGCAGGACATACCCGATTTCTGCAGATCCACCTCGGTGGGGACCGCAATTTCTGTTATCTGATCGGGAACGGTGATACCGGGGAAGCGGCCGCCGTGGACCCCGGTTTTGATTCCGAACGGTTCTGGGAAATCGCGGAAACCGAGGGTTTGAACATTTCGACCATCCTGATCACCCACGGCCATTCCGATCACATCGGGGGCGCGGAAAAGCTGAAGGAATTGACCGGCGCGACGATGTACGGCGGCGCCGAAGATAATATTTCCGGCGCCCAGCCGGTGACCGACGGGCAGACCATCCCCCTGGGAGACCTCGAGATAACCGCGCTGGCCACACCCGGCCACTCGCCCGGTCATTTCTGTTATCTGTGTGAGGGCCGGCTGGTCACGGGCGATATCCTTTTTTGCGGCAAGGTCGGCGGCACCGGATCCTTTTTCCCGGGATCCTCTGCACGCCAGGAATACGATTCGCTGCACAGGTTATTGCAACTTCCCGCCGAGACCCTCGTCTTTCCCGGACACGACTATTACGGGGGCCAGGGGCAGAGGCAGCACTCGACCGTCGGTTTCGAAAAGGACAACAATCCCTTCCTGACTGCGGTGGATTTTGATGCTTTCTGCCACTTGAAAGACAACTGGGCCCAGTATAAAGAGGAGCACGACATCCGGTGAAAATGCTGTCCGGTCCCACCTCCTTTGTGGCATGGCGCTGCATCGCCCTGATCCTCATCCTGCTGGGCGTCTCAGCCACAGTTGTCATTTTCCATCAGGGAGTAGGTTTTCTGTCGCCGGTGGTGGCCCAAGGCCTGATCGGGGCCCTGACCCTGGCGGCCTGGATCCTGGCGATCCGCTTTATCCTGGCCGATACCTGGGGCCGGTGGTTCTGGCTGGTGCTCCTGATCGGAGCGGGGGCCATGGCCATGTTCCTGCCCGGCGTCGGAGGGTTGTGGGCAGCCACTCCGCTGTCGGTCCTGGTGCTGACATTCCGCCGCTACCAGCCTTGGCGGCACATATCGGACCGCCGTCGGGCCCTGGGTTTCGGGCTGGGTGTCCTGGCCACGGCTCTTTTGATCTTCCTTTATCCCCGCTTCTGGAACCTGGCCGAGCCCGAGGGACCCGGCGCATACCTGAAGCAGCTGGGCGCCTGGTCGCAGTTGAGCCTGGGCTGCTTCTGGTTCTGGTCCCTGTTCCATCTGGCCATCAGGATGAGGCTCCATTTCATGCGGCTGCGCCCGAAGCTGGGGGTCACCGCCATCCTGATCGGGTTCGTGCCGTTGGCGTTGATGATCCTTCTGGGCCTGATGATCCTTTACACCGGCCTGGGCGGGGCACGCGCCTCGCGGACCACCAGCGCGCTGGAAAACTGGCGGCTGATGACTGCTACGGGGGCCGATTTCGGCGGGGCCCTTTTCGACACCACCTTTGCCTGGCCCGACCCGGGTACCGCGGGGGGAAATGCCACCCTCATAGAAGCGCCGCCGTGGGTTCCGGGGTTGGCGGACAAGATGCGGGGTTCGCTGGCCGACGAGGCGCGATTGAAAAAGGCCGCGGCGGATTCCGGCGGGGCGCCTGCTCCGGCGATAACCGACAGCACCGCCTGGTTCCTGGCGGACAAAAAGATCTGGTTGATGCGATGGCGGGCCCTGGATACCGAACAGCCGACCGTGCAGGCCTGGCATCTGGGTCACCGTCCGCTGGAAATTCTCTCACGCCTGCTGATGGTGGGCATCGACATCGCGCCGGCGGGCCAAAACATGTCGGGAGACGGCGAACTGGTCATCGGCGAGGGCGATGAAGATGATGAGGAGTTGCAAAGTTACCCCGGCATGGAAGTCAGTTACCGCGACGTCAGCCAGGAAGAGGACTACTGGAAGGGTTTCCTGTTGTTCGGGGTCACACTGTTCGAGGTGAATCGATTCGATGGAGAAAAACTGGCATCCAAGAGCCTGATCATCAACCTGCGGGTCGGATGGCAGGATCTGAAGTCAGAATTTTTCGAAGGGGAAACCAACCTGAACATCGCCGTGGTGGTTGGCCTGGCGGTGGTGGCTTTCCTGTTCCTGGTCCTGGAGATATTCGCCTTGTTCTTCGGTGTGCGGATATCGGAGGGCATCGTCAGCGCGGTGCACGTGCTGCATCGGGGGACCCGGTCCGTGGCGGCCGGCAACCTGGATACGGTCATCGATATTCCCAACGAGGATGAATTCGGCGACCTGGCCGCCAGTTTCAACGAGATGACCAGCGCCGTGAAGCAGGGGCGGGAAATCGCCCTGGCCAACGATCGGCTGAAAAGGGAGCTGGAGACGGCCCGGGCCATCCAGGTACGTCTGCTGCCCACGTCCGAACCCGTTTTGACGGGTTTCCAGGTGGTCGGCGCCAGCATTCCCAGCCGGGAAATCGGCGGGGACTACTTCGATTTCCTGGCCCAGGGCGACGACGAGATCGGTATCGCCATCGGCGACGTGTCGGGCAAGGGCATGCCCGCGGCGCTGCTCATGTCGAACCTGCAGGCCAGCCTGCACGGCCAGGTCCTGCATCCGGGTACGGTGGCCGGGGTGGTGGCAAGGGTGAACGACCTTATGGTCAAGTCCACCGATCCCCACATGTTCGCCACTTTCTTCTACGGACTCCTCAATGTCCGCAACGCCACCTTCACCTGCACCAATGCCGGCCACAACCCGCCCATCCTGTTGAGGGCCAACGGCGAGATCGAGGAATTGACCACCGGTGGATTGCTGCTGGGCATGCTGGGGGAGCAGGTCTACCAGCAGGATACCGTCGAGCTGGCGCCGGGTGAGGTCATCGTGCTTTACACCGACGGCATCACCGAAGCGGTTGGCCCGGCCGCGGACGAAGACGACTACGATGCCATGTTCGGCGAGGAGGCCCTATACGAGGTGCTGCGCCGGAATCGACATCTGCCGGCCGCGGGCATCAAGGACGCCATCCTGGATGCCGTTTCGTCCCATACCTCGGGCGTTGCCCAGTCCGACGACATCACGCTGGTGGTGATCCGGCGGCAGGGGTAACACTCCGTTTTGATCTGGTGCGGGGCCCCCTTCGGGGGTATCATGGCCCGCAATCAACCCGCTGGGTTTCCCGTAACCGATGGAGTTTCCATGCCATCCTGGATCAATGATTTTCTCCCCATCATCGGGGGCCTGATCGTCGTCACCCTGGTACTCAGGTTCCTGCCCAAGGTGGACGTGGGTCACAATGACGCCTATATGCGCCGGCGGATTCAAAACTGGCTGCCGCTGGGACTGACCTACGCCCTGCTCTACATGGGGCGCTACAACCTGAAGGTCAGCAAGTTCGCCTTTGAGAGCATGCAGGACGCGTCCGGTGGTCCGTTGATGGGCAACGACGCTTTCGGCATCATTTTCGGCGTGGGCACCGTGGTCTACGGGTTCTCCTTCCTTATCAACGGCCCCCTGACCGATCGCAAGGGCGGACGGTTCTCGATCCTGCTGGGTTCGGGCGGCACCCTGATGGCCAACCTTCTGATGGGCCTGGCCTCCCTCTCCCTGCTGCACGAGGGCCCTCTGTTCAGATATCTCAGCGAGAACTTCGTCGTGGTGTTTTCCGTTCTCTACGCGGTGAACATGTACTTCCAGAGCTTCGGTGCAGTGGCCATCGTCAAGGTGAACGCGCCCTGGTTCCACGTCCGCGAGCGGGGGGTGTTCGGGGCCATCTTTGGCATCCTGATTTCCCTGGGTATTTTCCTGGCCTTCGATGTGGGCTACAAGATCCTGAACAACTTCGGGCTGGAGTGGGTCTTCCTGACGCCGACGATCCTGCTGGCCGTGTTCTGGCTCATCGACTTCCGGGTCGTGCGCAATACACCCGCCGAAGCGGGCCTGACGGATTTCAATACGGGCGATGCGACCAGCGGCGACGACGGACCGCCACTGGGGGCGATCAAGGTGTTCAAGATGATGCTCACCAACCCCATCATCATGACGATTGCCGGGGTGGAATTCTGCAGCGGGTTCCTGCGCCAGGCCATCATGCAGTGGTTCCGGACCTTCGCCAAACAAACCGATGGGACGCTGGGTCTGGAATCCAGCTTCGTCTTCGACAACTGGGGCCTGCTGCTGTTTTTCGCGGGCATTTTCGGCGGTTTGTTCGCCGGGACCTTAAGCGACCATGTTTTCCAGTCGCGACGGGGCCCGGTGGCCGGGATCCTTTACGGGTTCATGGTTATTGGAGCGGTCGTGTTGACCTTCGCCTATTCCACACCCCTGGTCGGATGGCTGGTGGTTCTGATGTCCATGGCGGTGATCGGCGTGCACGGCATGCTTTCCGGCACCGCGAGCATGGACTTCGGCGGGTCGAAAAATGTGGGCATCGCCGTGGGAATCATCGACGGATTTGTCTACCTTGGTACGGCAGTGATGTCGTTCACCTACGCCTTCGTCCTGCCCAAGGAGGAGCTCGACGCCGCGGGGAACATCATCGGCGCGGCCACGGATCCGGCCAACTGGAAGGCCTGGCCCATCGCCATGATTCCTTTCGCCATACTCGGTTTCGTGCTGGCGCTGCGACTGTGGAACGCCAAACCGAAACCCAAAACCGCTTGAGGATTCGCCCATGTCCCTTGTTTGCCTGATCCGGCGCGGGGCGGTCATATTGACCGCCCTGGCCTTTTCCCTTCCCGGAACCGCGGTAGCCCAGACCGATTCCGCGGCCGCGGCCGCCCAGGCTGACACCACCGTCGAGTGGGCCCACTTCTTCATCTACCAGGGCGATACCCTGTGGGTAGCTGAGGCCATGGAAGTGCTCGGCTCACGCGTGCCCGCCGCCCTGCCGGGGCGGGTTCGCAATGTGAATGTTCTGGACGAAGAGGACATCAACCGCTTGCCGGGCCGCTCAGCGGCCGAGATGCTGCAGACGGTGCCGGGAGTGGTGGTCAGCCAGCGCCAGCAGTACGGCGTGCAGTCGGACCTTACCATCCGCGGTTCCACCTTCGACCAGGTGCAGATGCTGCTCAACGGCTTCGACGTTTCCGATCCCCAGACCGGGCACCACCTGATGAACCTGCCGATCGGCCAACACGACATTTCACGCATGGAAGTATTGCCCGGCCAGGGTTCGGTGCTGTACGGGGCCGGGGCCTTCGGCGGAACGGTCAATGTGGTAACCAAACGCCCGGCCGACCGCACCGGTGGCGAAGCCGCGGTCATGGGCGGCGGCAACGGAACCTGGGGAGCCCGGGCCAGCCTGGATGTGGCCGGGGGCGGCACCACGGCGGGACGGATTTCCGTGGATAGGTTTCGCACCGATGGATACGACGTCCTGCAGGACGACGGCACCGAAGCCTGGGGCGGAAACGACGCCGATACCTGGTCCACGACCGGACGCCTGGTCAGCGG
>Ga0164313_10004515_pt1 | contig 12366 bp, 15 predicted proteins | sample GuaBasSedimGuay4_FD_113735 | JGI IMG/M metagenome (GOLD analysis project Ga0164313, IMG submission 113735) | Subseafloor sediment microbial communities from Guaymas Basin, Gulf of California, Mexico - Guay4, Core 4569-4, 0-3 cm | ecosystem: Environmental > Aquatic > Marine > Hydrothermal vents... | reverse complement strand
ATTCTATTAAGAACAGAATTAACTCCTTTACAAATTGAGTATAGAAAAAAGAAAACTATATCAAACTATAACAAGCAATTAAAAGAGATAGCCTCTATCAAAAGCATAGATAAAAGCATTTCGAGCTATACTGCAAGACACAGCTTTGCCACACATCTCAAATTTAAAGGCACTTCTACTGATATTATTAGCCAATCACTAGGACATAAGGATATTAGTATTACAACTGCTTATTTAAAAGAATTTGGGGATGATGCTATGGCTGATGCTATGGAAAAGCTATTGGAAGAACCCAAACTTAAATATGCTTAAACACTTTAAGGCTTTCAGAAATGGAAGCCTTTTTTAATATAAAAATGTAAAATAATTAATTTAAAACTTAAGATATGGAATTAAGACAATCAGTAAGAAAAAATGCCAAGATAAAAATGGCATTAGCTTCACCAAGTGGAGCAGGGAAAACGATGAGTGCAATTTTATTGGCTCAAGGACTCACAGGAAATAATTTATCAAAAGTAGCTATCATAGATACTGAAAATGGTTCAGCAGATTTGTATGCCCATTTAGGGGATTACAATGTGTTATCACTTACACCACCTTTTAAACCTGAAAAGTATATTGAAGCTATTGATATATGTATTAAGGCAGGAATGGAAGTAATTATTCTTGATAGCATAAGCCACTGCTGGGATTACTTAATTGAATTTCATTCTTCAATGCCAGGCAACAGTTTTACCAATTGGGGTAAAATCACTCCTATGCAGAATAAATTCATAAATAAGATTTTACAATCTGATGCTCACTTCATTGCAACAATGAGAACAAAACAAGACTATGTTTTGAATCAAAAGAATGGAAAATATGTTCCAGAAAAAGTAGGTTTAAAAGTAATTCAACGAGATGGAGTTGACTACGAATTTACATTAGTCTTTACATTGAATATAAACCACCAAGCCAAAGCATCTAAAGATAGAACTGGATTGTATACTGATAAACCTGAGTTTGTAATTACTGCAGAAACAGGAAGAAGAATTAAAGATTGGTGTAATTCTGGTGAAAATCTACAAGAGGTTAAAAGATGAGATTAAGGCTTGTGCCACATTGGAACAATTAAGGGTATTATATACCAAGAACATTAACAATAAAGAAGTATTGAAAACTGATTTTATAAATCAACAAGAGTTTATAAAACAACAGAAAATATCTAACCTAAATAATTTTAGTCAAAATGGAACTGCAAATAGTTAATTCAAGAAATAGAGTGGATTTAATAGAAACTAAAGACACTGCTAGGGTAAAAGAAAGAGATATATCCCCTTTTATAGAGGCTAATACTAAATCAGTAGGATTGGCTCATTTAGAAAATGATTGTACAATTCCTGTTTTTGCCAAAGACAATGAAGTAACAATTAGCCATCAGGACTTTATTTCTTCAATGGGTAGGAGTGTTTCTGAAGTTTTTCCAAATGAACAGATTAGCAACCCTCAAATTAGGGTAAGCCATGCAATCAAGGGTAGAATTCCAGAAGCTATTAGGAAACCTGCTAAAGCACTGCTAGAAAATGAAAAAACCATATACTATGAAAGAATGGCTTTCATTTTTAACATAGAGTCTCTTAAATCCAACCTAGCAGTGTCTTCTTTATCTCTCACAGTAGGAGGGGTTAGAGCATATAATCAGGAAAATTTATACTCTAAGAAAACCATAGAAAAGTTTAAAATCTTTATAGGTTTTAAAAATCAGGTATGCACTAATTTATGCATTTCTACAGATGGGTTTTTATCTGAAGTAAGAGTGTCTTCTATTGAAGAGCTAGAACAAAGGATAATTCAATTGTTTAGAAGCTATGATGCAGAGAAACATTTGCTTCAAATGAAATCTTTACAAGAGCAATTCTTAACAGAAAGGCAATTTGCTCAAATTTTAGGTAAAGCAAGATTATATAATTATCTGCCAAAGAATTTAAAACAACAATTACCAGAATTAAGTTTTAAAGATGGGCAGTTAAATGCTATTGCAAAAGATTATTATGAAGATGAAAGCTTCTGCAGAGATTCAAATGGAAATATTAGCCTTTGGAATGTTTATAATCTCTTCACAGGAGCAAACAAGAGTAGTTATATTGATTCCTTTTTAGAAAGAAATGTAAATGCTCTCAACTTTACCAATTCTGTCTCTGAAGCCTTAAATGGAAACAGGGATTATCATTGGTTTTTGAGTTGAATGATACCCGGTTTATACCGGGTATCTTATTTTCTCCTAAAATATAATAATAAAGGTATTTTGCTTAGCTCATTAATATCTGGATAACAATTAAAACAAATGACATCTTTTAAAGCTTGTTCGCAAATACTTTTTTTAGTAGCATTTGATGCTTTATCAACTTCCTTTAATAAAAAATCAATAATTTTAATTTCTATGTGCCAATAGTTTAAATTTAGAGGGTCATGTTTAACTTGAAGTTGTCCATCTAATTTATACTTTTTACTACCATTTTCTATAATAGGTTGATAGCTGGTATTGAATGATTTAGATAGTTTATTAAGTTCTTTTGTCACCTCCTTAGAATCAAAATGATTATATGGCATTTTAGTGTTGTGAATTCCATTTGCATTTAAATATATAGAAGCATTAATATTGTCATTGATAGAAAAATTTTCCTTATGCTCATTACAAAATATAACTGATTTTCCATTCCATTTTTTTGAGGATTTTGTGCCAAGAATAATTTTATATTTAAGGTGTTTCAAATCAAACAATCCACCTAAAAGATTTACTGATAAATTTGGCACATCTTTATAATCTATAGCATCTTCTCTTATCTGAACATATTCAGAGTCTAGATTTTTAAAAAGTTCATTTTTGGTTTTTGAGGAATGTCTTAAAAGATAAACATTTTGATTCTTTTTTAATATAGAATCAATGTTTATATTATGAGTATAATACCATTTCGGTAAAATTTCTAAAGGATACTTAAACCTTTTAGAGTTAAAATTACATTGAAAGATATTTTTTAAAACCTTTAGTAAGTAAAGAGATTTCTGAAGCATTAGTTACCACTAATTTACGATTAACAAAAATTGAATATAATACTTGAGAAGAATCAACACCATCTACATTAACTAAAAATTTGTTTATAATCAATGCTTTTCCTTCACTAAAATAAAGTGTAATTTTTATTTTAGTATTGTTGATGATTTCAACATTTACAAATTCAAAATCCAACTCACAAATTGAGTTTGTTAATTCATAAAAGGATTTATTAATTAATATGTTATTATCTGTATTTTTAATAAAATCCAGTTCTTTGTCTAAGGCATCTTTTAGGGAATGTTTATTTTTAAGTTCGAGAGAGTATTTAGAAACTAATCCAATTGGAAATTCAATCTCCCAACTGCTATTTTTAAACATTTCAAACTTATTGTCTTTTGAACCTAGAGCAATGTTATCGTCTTCTTTACTTATTATTAATGGAGATAATGTGCCCATAACATCAGGTGTTTTATATAAAAGAGAAGTATCCATATTAATAAGTTGGGCTTAATGATTCAATGAATTCAGGTGACAATAAGTTGAAAAAAAATGTTTTTTCATCAGAATGAAGAGAATCAATAGTTTCAAGTACATTAACAGCATTGTTTTTAACATTTTTTGAAAATGAATCAATATCAAAAACTGTTCCTTTTCTAGTAACTTCACCTTTAAGAGCAGATGCTTCAGCAGTAATTATTAAAGTTAATATACTGTTATTCACTTTAAATTCACCACCATAAGTTCCAAATTTAGTGTTTTCTCCTATGACATTAATTGATGGCACTTCTTTAAGCACTTCTTCAGCTACTGTGTCATCAAATAAACTAATATATCTTATTCCAATCCTTGTTATTTCAATAAAAACATCTAGTTTATATAAAATATTAATTATTTTTTTAATGAATGCAAAATAATTATCCCAAAGCTTGTATTTCGACACATTTTTAAAAGAAATTATTCCATCACCAAATGAAAATGAATAATCATCATTCAACATCTCGTATTCTGTATAAACTATAATTGGTTTTTGTGAGCGTTCTATATTATTTAGTATAGGGAATTCTTCACTCAAAGAATCTGAAATAATATTAAAAAGTTTAAACTTATCTAAATTTGATTTAAACCTTATTTCTACAATTGAAGTTAAAATAGGGTCTGGTTGAATTTCTTTAGGTAATTTCATTTAGTAAAATTCTCTTTTTTTTAAAGAATTAAATTATTTAGTGAATATAATATATTTTATTAATAACACAATAGGATTAGCTTTTTTTTAAGATACTTAAAAAGATTGTTTATTCTCAACTATTTCAATTTCCTCCTCAGTTAACTCATACAACTCATACACCATTTTATCAATAGTAGCATCTGTAGCATCTATTTTAGATTTTATCTCTAAGGCTTTTTGTTGTTCTTTTAAGAAATAATCTTCCCACTCAGCTTCTTCTGATAAGGATAGTTTTATTTTCTTCTTTTTAAGCTCTTTTATAAAATCTGCAAAGCTAAGAGAATACCAATCTTGTAGTTTTTTTGGCAATTTTTCTATTTCAAATTTTCTTTGCAATGTTCTTTGAAACTTATTAGATATTGTTGTAAACTCCTTGGTAGATGAAATCATTTTATCAGCTTTTACCGTCAGTGGTAATTGTAATGCTTTATTAATTTCAGGTATAGGAAATTCTTTAACATAATTATTTATCCACCTTGTTGTACCAACACCACTTGTATTTGCAATTTGAGTTAGATAAAATTTGATAACTTTAGAATTAAATAATGACAATAGGTATTTTGATTCAAACTCTATTGGAACAAGCAGGAAATAAGCACTATTTAAAAGATAAATTTCATCCTTAACTAAGGAGAACCTACCTCTATCTGAAAGTTCAATCCAAATAATTTTTTCAAGCTTGAAGTCTTCAAAAAAGGAACAAGCCCTTAAATTTGTCCAATGTTGACCTTTTGCTCCTCTTTTTTTGAATTTTTCTCCAAAAGCATCTAAATGCTCATAAATATCAGGATAATCATGTTCTATGTTAATTCCATTTTTAGTGAGTAAAACATAAAGATTAGGTAAATTATAGCAATATCTTTCAATATCCCTACCTCTTAATATTGGTTTAATAATTTCTGAGTTTTTTATGTTCATTTTCAGAAATTGTTCTTTTTGTGATTCATTTATAACAAAAGCATTATTGTCTCCAGTTGCAATTCCTAATCTGATTTTTGTTTGGTACTCCTCTAAGGTTTTGTGTTTATTCTTAATTTTAATTTTAGTTTTTAATATTTCTGGCTTTGTTAAATTCCAAGAGGAATCATCAAAATCACTTTGCCTATAATGAAAGGAGTTGTCTGATATAAATTTTATAAAATCAATGCCTTTAAATTCATTATTAACAATAAGTGCTTTTGCGTTTTTATTTTTGGATACAGTTAATATTACAGTATTAACTGTTGCATCAGAAAAGATTTGTGTGTTTTCTATGTTAATAGCCTCTTCAATCACATTATTATCTATAATTAATTTTCTAAGTAATCTCCCATATTCTGCTCTTAAAAATGAATTAGATGTAATTAATGAACTTAACCCTTTATCATTGATAATCTTAAATGATAACTCATAAAATAATATATACAAATCTCCGAAAGGGCTAAATGCTTTATAATTTGATTTTAAATAATTTTTATTTTCAATTCTGTCATGACTTACATAAGGAGGGTTTCCAATAACCACATCAAAACCACCTTTTGCAAATATCTTAGGGTATTCCTCATTCCAATTAAAAGCTTTTTCTCTTGCAATTTCTATATCATCAATTAAGGAGTTCCCACATTTAATATTGTTGCTTAAATCATTTAATTTTCTGTTAGGTTGAGCAGTTCTTAACCATAGAGAGAGTTTAGCTATTTCAACACTTTCCTCATTGATATCTACTCCAAATAAGTTGTTTTCAAGGATGCTATTTTCAACATCACTTAAGACTATTGCATCACCAAATAATTTAGCTTGGAGTTCATCAATATACCTGTGTTCTAAAATTAAAAAATCTAATGCTTGATTTAGAAATGCACCAGAACCACTTGCAGGGTCACAAATGGTTATTTGTAATAACCAATTTCTATAATCTGTTAGTTTATCTAATAATAATTTTCTTGTTTTCTTCTGTCTTTTTTTATCTGCAATATAATCTTCATCAAAAATTTTAAGTTCAACTTTCTTTTCTTCACAAAGTTTACCTACAGTATTTTCAACTATATATTTGGTAATGTATTTAGGGGTATAAAAGACACCATCTTTTTTTCTTTTAGACTTAGATTTATCTATTTCTTGACCTTCTAGTTGAGCCTGAATTTCTTCTATTTCAGTTAATGAATTTTCAAAAATATGCCCTAGAATATTTACATCTACCTCACTATCAAAATCATATTCAGATAAGGTAAGAGTGTGTTTATAAAGTAAGTCATCATCTATGGTTATGGTGTCTAACACTTCATCTGCTTTAAATAAACCACCATTGTAAGCATAGACATCATATTGCTTTCCTTTAAAGCCTGTATTTAGATAGCCAAAGTATTTTTTAAACCTATTAAATAGTGGAGTATAAGCATCTAGTTCCTTTAGCTTGTTCCATTGTTTCAATATTAATCTAACAGAGTTAGGAGGGAGTAAATGCCTGTCTTCTGCAAAGAATAGAAACAGAAACCTATCTAATAACTTTTGAGTCTTTTTAAATAAAGTAAGAGCATCATATTGAGGGTTTAGTTCTACTAAACTCTTGTGAAGTTCTCTCCTAAATAAGGAGTAATCTTTATAGAGTTTTTTAGTAATTGCATCCTCTTCACTTACAGATTCTTCCTTTATTTTCTTAGGAATATCTTTTTCAATATTCTCATAAGCCAAACATAAATAAAGTAGATTAAACTCTTTTTCAGTAAGGGTAAAAAGGTTAAATTCAATATGTTCAATAGCATTATCTATGTAAAACCTCAGTTTTTCAAAGTTGGAAGTAATTACATAAGTACATTCTGGCTGATTATTTTTATATCCAAAAGCTTGGATTTCTACTTTGCTTAAATCTGTTGTATTAGTTCCTTTAAGTTCTACAACAGCTGCTACTTTATCATTAATAATAATTGCAGCATCTGCTTTTTTACTGTCTTTTACATTTTTATATTCAGTAGTTATATTAAAATTTGGAGTTGGATTTTTAATGTATCCTAATACATTTACAAAAAGGTCTATTGTAAAACCTTCTTGATATTGTTCCTCTTTACTGTTTCTTATGTTCTCCTGAATAGTAGGGTTTTGAAAATGGTCTTTATAACTATTCCATTTTACAGCAATTGTTTCACTGTTTTGACCTTTTAGATATTTGGTTACAACAGTATTTTGGAATAATGACATAAGTAATTAGTTAAGGGATAAAGTTACTCTTAATAATTTTTTAAAAAACAATCAAACTCTAATAAATAGCCATTATAAATAATCACTTTCCATTCTTCTATAGCAAGTATCTTCTGTTATGGAGTTAACTTAAAATAGGAGGTTACTTGGTTTCACAATCTCTTTTATTAATTTCATAATTTCTTTTTATTCCTCCCCAAATATGACTACTAATAGGTTCATTATGATTATTATCAAAAGACCAATCGCCTTTTAAAAGCATATTTGGGTAAAATTTTTCTTCTCCTTCTACATTAATATAAAAGTTTACTTGATAAGGTATTCTAGTGTTTTTAACCAAATTTATTATATTATTTGCTTTTAATCTAAATTCTTCAGTATCAGAGGGGAACTCATAATGAAGTGAAGTATTAAACTCTTTTCGCCAATGTTCTGCTCTTGCACGTCTTAAAGAATAATTATCATTGAATTTTTTCTTCCTTTCTTCTGCTGTTTTTCTTTCTCTTTTATGTTGTTCTTTCCCAGTTTTAGTATGAGGAAAAATGAAATAAGCAAAAATTTGAGAAAATATAAGCAAAAAAAGTATAATGTATCCTAGTACCATTACTTAGAGTCTTTAGTTAATGCTAATACTATTATAATTAATATTGTGATATTTGTATTCAATAACTTTTAAGTAGCCTCCACATTATAATTATCCAAATTATAGCTACAGGTATTCCCCATATTCCTAACCAATATATTATTAATATAGGTACAAATATAAATACACCAATTACTGTCCAAAATTCTTCCATGTTTTGCATAATTTCTTGGTTTTAAAATTACTAACAAAATTAAAGCTTTGACTTTGAAATAAATATGACATTTGCTGTCAGATTCAACTATTAAATTTTTTGCCAACAACTTTATTCTACCTCATTTAATAAGTGATTCATCATCATCATATGCATTACCCTCTTTATCATCTAATTGTTTCCAACTAATATTACCTTCTTTATCTACAAAACCTTGTTGTATCAAAGTATTACAAGTTCTACCAAACCAATCTTGTAATCCTTTAGCAAGGTCGTGTTTAATAATATAAGCCCAAGCTCTAATTTGTTGCCTTTGAGTTGCCCCATCACCTTGTCCCAACCCTTCAGCATAAGCTACTGCTAGATAAATGTTAAATACTACGTCTTCTTCTTTAGCCATATCTATTAGTCTTTTCTCACACAATTGATTTAGTTTGTATTCAAACTAATAAATTTATTTTTCACAATCTTATACTTAAATATTTCTCCTTTTTTTGTTCCATTATAACCTGTTGATTTGAAATAAAAAATAGAGTCTGCATATTTATAAAAAATAGCATTACTTGGGTTTAAATGATTTGTATAAAAGTAAATTCCATTTCTTTTTTCAAATAAAACAGCAATTGGAAAAGTAATTGTAGCAGGGTCAGATGGGGTTGCTGAAAATTCAACTAATGCGTCTTCTATACCATCATCATTAAAATCTAAAAAACTTAAACCATAAATTAAATCAATTTCATAATAATATGGTTTACCCCATTCATCTTTAGTTTCTTGTCTGATTGAATCATTATAAAATTTCTGGAAACTTTTGTAAAGATTTTTATTGGCTTTTAATTTAGTTTCTATTAGATAATCATCATTTTGAGAATAAGAAAATGAAGATAAAAATAATGTTATTAAAAAAACTCTAATAATTTTCATTCTTCTTTGCTTTTATTTCTTTTATAACCTCTACTAAAAATTTTCTGTTCTTTGTATCTCTCTTCTTAACATATTTAAAGAAATTATCCTGACTTGTAATAATATCCCTATATTCATCTAAGACTTTAATATGTTTGTTTAAAGACTTTCTAAGTTTAGCATTTTCTTGAAGAGTATCATGCCACTTAGCATATAATTTCTTTTCCTCATTAGTGTAATTTGCTCTTGTCCTGGAATGTTTTTTCCATGCTTCTTTAAAGGTTAATGTTTCAGGTTGCTTAGTCTCTAAGACTTCTGTAATTCCTAGGCTCTCTCCAAGTTCTTTAAGTTCTTGTTCTAGGACTTTTATAGATTTTCCCATAGGAGTTGATTTTTTATACTTTAGAATTTACATATTTTTTAAATTCTTCTTCATTAATACAATTAACAGTGCCATCAGGGTTTGTTTCAATCATATCAGGGGAGGAAAAAAGAATATTCCTTAGCTCATACTCTAATTCTTCTTTACTCCATTGCTTTTTAAATGGATGTATAGTAATAACATTATGTTTATCTCTGACAATTCTGCCATCATCATAACATTCTACTATTATTTCATTAATACCATTTAACTCAATATACTTATCCATAAAATCTTTAGAAGGTTTAGAAAACAATTCAGTTGGTTTATAAATCATTTTTGTTCCATAAGGTGTACCATTAGAAACAGGTGTCCCTACATTTTTATTAAGAGGTATATCTTCAGTTGTAGCTATTATCTTTCTACAAAATTTAATATTTCTGCTATATCCACCACTATTATAATGAACCATCTCTCCTTCTATTTTATATACTCTTGCTATTTCCTTTCCAATTACAGGATTATAAGCATATATTAAATCTCCTTTTTTAATCTCTTCATCAGTAGTGAAAAACAATTGTTGTGGCTCTGTTTTAAAAAATGAGTTAGTTGTAGCATCTTCACCTCTTTGTATCTCTACATAAGGCCCTTCAGGACCATCTATTAGATGTTCTACTATTGAGTTCTTTTCATTAAATCTTTTAATTCTTTGTATTTTTACTTTTATAAGTTTCATTTCTTTTACTTCCTAAGTTATATTATTCATAATAATTTATTTTTCTAAATGTAATTTGACCCGTATGAATATCCTTTTTATAAACCCAATTTCCTTGAGAATCATATTTCAACTTAATAATTTCTTCATCTGTGTAATTTTTATTTGATTCAGTTATATGTACTTCATTCTTATTATATTCATATGTAACAACAGTTTCAAAATTTCTTGGTTTTATTGTCTGGATATGTTTTTTAAGTAAACCAGAGGCATCATAAAAATACTGATTCTCTTTATGAGTATCTCCTTTATAAGAATACATGGGGCGCATTATTTCAAAAGTTAATAAACCATCAGAAGATTTTGATGAAAAAACTAAATCATTTGAAAGCTCATTTTGAATATAAACTTCTAAATCCATATTCTTGCTTTGTTCTTTTCTATATTTTTTTGTTTCATTTATACTACTCTTATGCACAATTATTTCATTTTTATTTGGATTGGAATATTTAATAGTATCTTTTGACTCCTTAGAAACCATTCCTTTAAAAGATAATGACTTCTTGTTAGGGTCAATTCTGTTAATAGTAATGTATTGTTGGATTTCATTATCTGATATATAATTATATTTATAACTTGATTTATACTCTTCGTAATAAGAAAAATAACCTTTTTGTTCCCCTGTATTTATATTTTCAATAGTATAGTATGAACTGTTTTTTGAATGGCTTGAGGAAATAAGACCATTTTTATTAAATATTATTTCTTCTAAAAAATCTAGGAAATAGATTGAATCTTGAGTACTTAATTTATCATTTATAATATAATTATCTACGAATATGGGTATATGTGTATAATTTTCTATCCATTTCTTTTTAAGCTTGTATGTTTCTGTTTTTATTGACTTTAAATGTTGAACTTTTACTAAATCATTACCGTCAAAACTCTTTTTTGGGTGTATTGAAATACCATTATTAATATATTCAATTAATTTGACATCATCAATTAGTTTCAATTCATTATTTGTTGAACATCCAATAAGAATATATATAACTAATAAGATAAATAATGTTTTTTTCATAGTTTCCTTTTTAATTAATTTTAAGCTTATAATTTCCTTTAATATTTCTATTATAAATCCTACCATAAGAATCAGCATTTATAAAACTATCCCAAACAGATATTGGTACATTTTGATAAATGTATTCTGTATTTCTAATTTCAATAATTAGGTATCCTATTTTACCATCACAACTTAAATAATATGCACTTTCAATTACAGAACTTCTAGATGTGTTGACACTATCTTCTAATTTAAAATCAGATGATTTTATTTCAGTTAAAGCATCCTTGTAACTATTGTAAGAAGAGGGTAGCTCTTTACAATCCTGAGAACTACAAGATGTAATTGTTAATAGTGTTAGAAGTATTAATGTTATTTTTTTCATAGTTATTGTTTTGAGCAAATTATTCTTTCCCATTCTTTTATTTATAACTTTTCCATTGTGGCTTTAAATAAATCAATAAAATAAATAGATTCTTTATACTTTTTTACATCTACAATTACATTTTTATTAATAACTATCAGGGAGTTATTATCCAACTTTTCAAATTCATTATAACTAGCAGAAAGCCTAACATAATTATCTTGATATTTAGTTAACCAAACCATATATTCTTCTGAAGTAGACCTTTCAACACTATTAAATTCTTCTATTGCCTTTTTGGCTATTTGATGATGGGTTTTTAAGAAACTTGCACCCCAGACAGTATTATATTTAGAATTAAAAGATTTAAAACAATTGTAATATATTGCTTCTCTTAGATGGAGATTATTATATGCTTTTGTAGCTTTTTCAAACCAAATAAGTAATGTGTCAAGCACTATAGTAGTGTTATTAAATTTCTCAAATTCTCTCTCTGCTGTTTGAGTTTTCTTTTGTTTCCTTAAAATATTAGATGATGGAATGTAATCTGTTTTCTCATCTTCATTAAAAGATAAATAGATTCCCTTTTCCTTTTTTATTTCTTCAGTATTGCTCAAGTCACTACATCTAAATATATCTACAATTTCATTGTCTTTCTCAAGAAAAAGCAAATCAAGATAATCTAAGTTTTTTGTTAGAAATGTAAAACCAGCACATCCTTTATAGCATT
>Ga0164313_10004514_pt1 | contig 12371 bp, 10 predicted proteins | sample GuaBasSedimGuay4_FD_113735 | JGI IMG/M metagenome (GOLD analysis project Ga0164313, IMG submission 113735) | Subseafloor sediment microbial communities from Guaymas Basin, Gulf of California, Mexico - Guay4, Core 4569-4, 0-3 cm | ecosystem: Environmental > Aquatic > Marine > Hydrothermal vents... | reverse complement strand
GTCGAGGATCGGCGTCGACGCGATGGCGGTGATGCGCAGGGGCACGCAGGGCTTCTCGCCACGGTAGGTCAGGACGACCGGGTCGAGGGTGCCGGTGCCCACGCCGATGGGGTCGTACTTGAACGCGACGAAGAGATGGCCCTCGGTGACGTACTCTTCGATCATCGGCTCGGCCTCGGCCGGGATGTCGTACTCGTTGGCCGCGAGCCAGTTGATCACGTCGGCAGCGCTGTCGCCGGAGAGGGTCGCCGTCTCGTAGTCCCCGACCCGGGCCGAGTCCCACACGGTGACGCCCTCGACGTCGATGGAGCTGTCCTCGGCGCCCCGGGCGCTCGCGAAGTCGGCGCTGCCGCAGCCGATGCCGCCGCCGCCGCCGCTGCTGCCGCGGCTCACCGCGGCGCGGTTGATGAAGCGGAACTGGGGGTTGGTCGCGCCGTCGAGGGCATCGAAGGTCGACGCGTCGGCGATGCCGACCTCGGGCAGGCCGAGGACAGGGATGACCCACGAGAAGCCGACCGGCGCGTTCCCGTCGTAGCGGATCTGCACGTAGGCGCGGATCGTCCCGTCCGCGTCCTTTTCGAAGATGACGCGCTCGGCCGCCTGGACGACGGGCTGAGGGCCGGTCCCCCCGCCTCCGTTGCAGAAGAACCCGCCGCAGGCCTCAGCGGTCCCGGGGGCTATGGAGAAGCCAGCAAAAGTCACGGCCACGGCGGTCGCTGCCCAAAAGATTTTTCCGTTCAACGCCATTGATCCTCCCGAATCGGCCAGAGGCCCGACACCCTCGTCACAGTGTGCCACCCGATCCTGAACGATCTTCGGTCGGTGGCACAGCTTCCCAAATACATATCAAGGATCGTGCCGCCCTGGTACACAGGGCTGGCTCTTTGTTCAGCCCATCACGCGAACCTCCCTCCAGAAACGATTTGCCGCCGCATTGAAGCGACGACGGGGGTTCGCCGTTCTTGAACTCACGCGCCCTTGGGTTCTACAAGGTTCGACACGGAGGTTCTCTTGGCTCGCTCGCATTGGCTTCACGCTATCCATGGATTGGCTCTGGCCACGGTAGTGGTCGGCTCCGTTCTCGGCATCTCTGCCTCGGCAGATGCCCAGCGCCGGATCCCAATCAACATCGAATCCACGCCTCCGGGGGCGACGGTCTTCCTCGACGTGGAGACCGGCGCCGCCCTCGGGACGACGCCGATGCGCAATGTGCGGGTGCCCCGGGGCTCCCATACCCTCATCTTCAAACTGCCCAACCACGAAGAGGCGCGCCTCTCCGTCAACGTGCGGCGTCGCCGTGAGACCTTCCGCGCGGTCCTGAACCCTCTCGCGACCATCGTCATCACCGCGGGCAACCCCGCCGCAAACAGCGCCGCGGTGCGAATCGATGGGCAGGCGGTGGGCAACATTCCGTTCCGGCAGACGGTGCAGCCCGGCCGACACGAGATTCGGGTGGGTCGTGAAGGGTACGAGACCTTTGGGCAATGGGTCGACCTGACTGGTGGTCAGGTCTTCAGCCTGCCGGTGCTCCTCCAGGCCGCGGCGCCGGTCACCGGGTCGCTCCTGGTCGCGGCGGACATGCACGGCGTGCCGATCTTCATCGACGGTGAAGCCCGGGGCCACTCGCCGACGGTGGTCGAGAACATCCCTGCGGGTTCGCATCAGGTGGAGCTTCGCCCCGAGGGGGCGCCGGTCCATCGAGAGACGGTGCTCATCCAGGCGGGGCAGCGGGCGACGATGAATGCACAGCTCCGCAGCGGCCCCGCCGCTGGGGGCAGCATTCGGGTCATCGCGAATGTGCCTGGGGCGGTGATCAGCCTCGATGGCGAGGTCCTCGGTGAAGCGCCGGTATCTCGGGACGCGGTCGGTGCCGGGGATCACATCCTCGAAGCGGTCGCCACGGGCTATCAACCTCTGCAGCAGCCCGTGACCATCGAAGCGGGGCAGCAGCGGGTCGTCTCCCTGCGCCTCGAGCGTGACGCCCGGGAGGCCGGGGACATCATCGTGCGCACGACGGTGGGCAACGCCATCATCACCGTTGACGGTGAAGAGCGGGGCAATCCCCCGGTCGTGATCGACGGGCCCCTCGCAGGCACCCATGCGATCGTCATCGTCGCCGACGGCTACGAAGACTACCGCACGACCTGCGAGACGAGCCCAGCTACCAACTGCGAAATCGAAGCGCGCCTCCGGCCCCGGGGCACTCCGGTGCGGGTCGTGAGCAACGTGCGCGGCGCCCAGCTCTTCGTAAACGGCGAGGGGGCGGGTCCCATCCCCTACGAGGGCAATCTGCCCGTCGGCCAGCACCGCCTCGAGGTGCGCGCGGAGGGCTACCACTCCCACGTCGAGCAGGTGAACCTGCTGGCGAGCGCCGAGGCGCGAGAGTTCAACATCGCCCTCACGGCCGAGGGCGACCTCTCCGATGAGGAGCGGCAGGAGCAGCGTCAGGACCGGGAGCAGCGTTTCACCGCCGCCGGCACCCACGCCGCGTCGGTATTGCCTCCGGACCTCGCCGTCCTCGATATGGCGATTGGCTTTCCCTACCTCGCCGACCTGCGCCTCAACGTCGGCATCACGGAGTGGCTCGAGGGCGGCTTCGGAGTCCGCACCTTCGGGCGCCTGACCGAGTTCGAAGGGCGGGTGAAGGCCGGCATTCGGCCCATCCGCCAGCTCTCGGTGGGTGTGCAGGCCCGCTTCGGCGGCGGCCTCGGCCCCGACGGATCACACTCACAAGATGAACTCTGGGAGGAGCAGTGCCTCGAAGGAATGACCCCGACGGGAATGCCCACCGGGCGTGACTGTCCTGTCTCGAACGAGGGCATGCCTCTCCCCGCCGGGGAGAACGCCCGCCTCGAGAATCACTCGACCAACAGCCTCTTCTTCAGCCTCGAAGCTATCGGCACGCTTCACTTCAGCGATGCAGGCGCGTTCAGCCTCTGGCTGGGCGTCGACTTCATGAGCGACAGCTACCACAACCTCGGGAGCGACAGCAGCTGCCTGCTCTACTCGCAGTTCGGCGATGACTTCATCCGGCAGACGTATGGTGCTGACGGGAGTGGCAGTGCCGCGACGGCGGAGGCGGAGGCGTGCAAGCTCCGTGAAGACTTCGTCAGCATAGGCACCGCAGCCGCGGCTTCCGGTGAACTGCCCGGCGGCCGACAGGACCTGGCTCGGGTCCGCCTCGGCGGCGCCCTCGACCTCGTCCTCAGCCGTCACTGGAACGTCTGGGCTCTGATGGAAGGCGTTCTCGCCGGCGATAAGCGTCGCATGCTCGGCGACCTCTTCGACCTCGGCAACGAGGATACCCAGCTCTATTTCCAGCTCGGCTTCAGCTACAAGTTCTGAGCCTCGGCGGACCCCATCTGGGGTTAGCCTCTAGCCGTGCTCTCGCGGATGACCTCGGTTGCGTGGCTCTTCTGGCTGGCCCTCGTCGCCACGCCAACGAGCGTTCGTGCTCAAGAGTCTGCCCAAGAGTCTGCCCAAGACCCACCAACCGAAGAGCCCCTCGTCCTGCGCCCCGAGCGCCAGCTGCGGCAGGTCGCGAACCGGGTCGCCCAGACGCTCCGGCGCCGGACCGGTCTGCTCGTCGAGGTTGGAGACGCTCCCCCCCCGGGCTTGCTCGAGGCGGTTCCTCAGCATCACGTGGGCCTCGGTTGGAAGGACGACGGCGCTCACGTCATCGTCGTTCTCGGCGGTGACGAAGGCCTCAGCTATCTCACCGAGATCGAAGCGGACGAGCCCAACCGAGACGCCACCGTGCGCGCCATCGCCCTCGCCATCGAGGCGCTTCAGGACGCGGCCCGGGACGGCCCCACGGAATCGGACCGGAACGCCCAGGCCGACAGTGCCGGACGCTCGCACTACACGCTCATCCCCATCCCCCGGGTGGAACCCGTCGGGGCCCTCGCCAAGCCGACGATCTATTTTCGACTACTCATCGGCTACTCGCCGACCCGCAATCAGTTCCTCATCGGTCCGGGGGCCGGCCTCGGGCTCTGTCTCGGCCGGAACTGCGTGGTCATCGAAGGAGACCTGCCGCTCTTGGCCGATGAGCACGTGGCCCGGGACGGCGCCGTCATCTCCTACCGCCCCGTGAACATCGCCGTGCGCGGTCAGTATCGGCCCGATTTCGGGGATACCTTCATCCCCGGCGTGTCCCTCGGGCTGCTCACGCGCATCGGAAATGCGACGGTCCAGGGTACGGAACTCGGCCAGACGGTCTCCAATCTCGGACTCCGGGGGAGCCTCGAGGTCGCCTGGCGTTTCGTGCCGCGCTTCGAGTGGGTCCTCGAGGCGGGGGTCGATCTCGCCCTCACCCGGTCCCAGTTCATTCGCTATGGCGAGGTGGTGCTCCTCGAGGATTTATGGACTCCCTGGCTTGGAACCTCACTGCGGCTCCGGCCGTGAGCTATGGTGATTCTGTGGACGACGTTGGAAATGGCGACGAGGACGAGCGACCCAGCGACGTGGGACGAAATGAAGCCCGGGTCCTGCAGTTGAGGGAAGACCCGGAAATCCAAGAGGAATTTGAGCTATTACGACGGGCCGGTGCGGGCCAGGAGAGCGCGGTTCGGTGGCTTTTTCGGACTCATTTGAACCGGGTCCACCGGACGGTTTCGCGAATTCTCGGTGCCGACGACCCGGATGTGGAAGATGTCGTGCAGCAGGTATTTCTCGCCGCCATCAAGGGCGCTCCGCGGTTCGACGGCCGGTCCAAGGTCTCGACGTGGATTACGGGCATCGCCACTCGCCGAGCCCTCGACCAGGCCCGGTCCCGGTACCGCCGGAACCGCTGGAAGACGGTGACCGAGTCGGTGGGCGTCGGCCGCGCCGCCGGCCGCCCGGATACGCAGCACCACGCGATCAAGGAAGCCCGAGCCGCCCTCGAAGAGCTCACGCCGGACCAGTGCTCGGTCTTCGTGCTCTATGCGGTCGAGGGCTACACGTTCAAGGAAATCAAGGAGATGACTGGGGTAGGCATCTCCACGCTTCATGCGCGCCTCAAAGCCGCGCGGAAGCGCCTCGATACGATCGTGTCGGGGAGTGCTGGGAGTGAGGGAGTCGGAGGGGATGATGGAGCCGCCGCATAGCGGGAGCGATCGCATCGCCGAGCTACTTGGGCAGGAGCCCGAGCTCGACGAGGTGACCCGCGCCCGAATGGAAAAAAACCTCCTCGCTGCGGTTGCCGCGGGGAGGCACTTGGAAATTGCCGATACGCCGTTCGCGGTCGAGACGGCAGAACATGAATACGAGGAAGAGGAGGTTTCCTCCGTCCGGCGTCCCTGGGGCGCCATCGGTATCGGAACCATCGCCGCGGCTGCCGCGGCTGCCGCGCTGGTTTGGGCTGCGGGCATCGACGAGGCGAACGGGCCGGGTGATCGCGTCACGGCCACCTTCCTCCGTCACGAGGCGGGGGAGACCGTCGACCGGGGCGACATCGAGGCGGGGACCGAGCTCGAGACCGACGACGGAGAGCGCATTGAGGTGCGTGTCGCCGATGCCCGGGTCGATGTGACCCCGGGGTCGACGGTGCGTTTCGACCGCGTCGATGGTGATCGCGTCGAGGTCTACCTGTCTCGGGGATCCGTCGACATCGAACTGCATCCCTTGCGAACCGGTGACCAGACCCTGCGCGTCACGACCGACATCGCTCACATCGACGTCGTCGGGACCGTGTTCAGCGTGGCCGTCGACGCCAAGGGCGATACTCGGGTGTCGACGGTCGAAGGCACGGTCCGGGTCACCGCGCGGGCCGGCGGCGTGCCGCGTCTCGTCGAGGCCGGGGAGCAGGTGACGGTCGCGGCGGATCAGGCTGGGACCCGAGCGACCGACGAGGCCGTCGAGCTCGGAGGTTCGGGCCAAGACCCGGCGTCCCTCGGTGCCGCTGCCACTGTGCCCGCCGCCAACGACACGGTGCCCCCGGGGGAGCTGCAAGAACATCAGGGATACCCAGAGGGCGACGAATCGCTGGCGCCCGCCGAGGGCTCCGAAGCGGCGGACGCGCCTCCGTCGATCTCCGACCGCCTAGGCCAGGCGGAAGCCGCCCTTGACCGGGGAGATCACCGCGGCGCGCGGCGCATCTTGCAAGCTGTGGCGTCGAGCGCGTCCCGGGCCGACCACCGGGTCCGGGCCCATACCCTCATCGCCGAGTCGTTTACGGCCCAGCGCGACTTCCCATCGGCCGTCGCGGCTTACCGTCGAGCGGCCGATGCGGGGGGCCGGTCCATGGGCGCCCAAAACGCGCTCTTCGCGATGGGCCGCCTCTTCGAGCGTCAAATGCACGACTCCGACGCGGCCAAGGCGGCCTACCAGGACTATCTCGTCCTCGCCCCCGCCGGCGCCCACGCGGGGCGCGTCGAGAGGGCCCTGTGCCGTCTCGGCGAAGCGGGACATTGCTCTCCGTGAAAGGCCCGCCGACGCTGGCGTGTCTCGCCCTCCTCGTCGTTCTGGGCGCCGGCTGTACGCGGTCCTTCGTGCTCGAAGAGGACGGCGGGCTGCGCCGCGTGGATGGCGGGGCGGACTCGGCGGTGCCGGGGGATGGTTCGGTCGTCTTGCCGACTGGAAAGTGCGAGGTGCCGTCGGCGGTCGATTTGCTCTTCGTCATCGACAATTCGAATTCGACCTACGACGAGCAAGCAGCCCTCGCGGAAGAACTTCCGAATCTGCTAGACGCGCTCCTGAATCCCCCGGACGACGACGGTGACGGCGTCCCCGACTATCCACCGATCGACGACATTCACCTCGGCGTGGTCACCTCGGACATGGGCACCGGCGGGTTCTCGGTCCCCACGTGCCTCGAGCCGAACTTCGGAGACGACGGTGTGTTGAATACGGTAGGCAATACCGCCATCGCGGGGTGTTCGGCTTCGGTGCCGCCCTTCCTGACCTATCAGACCCCCGAAGATGCCGGGGAGTTCGCGTTTCAGGCGACGTGCTCCCTCGTCGTCGGCACCGGCGGGTGCGGCTTCGAGCAGCCCCTCGACGCGGCCCTCAAGGCCGTCACCCCCCGGAGCGCGCCCATCACCTTTGCGGCCGGCACTCCGGGCCACGGCGACGGCGCGAACGCGGGGTTCCTGCGCCCCGACTCGATGCTCGGCGTGATCGTGCTCACCGACGAAGACGATTGTTCAGCGAGGGACCCCGAGGTCTTCAACCCCACATCGGAGACCGCCGAGGGCGATCTCAACCTGCGCTGCTTCAGCAACCCTGGGATGCTCCATCCCGTCGAACGCTACGTCGACGGTTTCCGCAGCCTGCGAGCAGACCGGCCAGACCTCTTCACGTTTGCGGCCATCGTCGGCGTACCGCCGGGCCTCGCCCCGGACGGCGTGACCGAGGCGGCGGACATCGACCGGATTCTGTCCGACGAGGGCATGGAAGAGCGCCTCGACCCTTCCATGCCGAGTCGCCTCGCGCCCTCCTGCAACGTAGCCGGGGGAGAGTTTGCCTTTCCGCCCCGGCGGGTCGTCGGCCTGGCCCGGGCGTTTGCTGGTCAGTCCGTCGTCGCGAGCCTCTGCGAGGCCGACTGGACCGAATCCATCCGCACCATCGGCCGCACCATGGGGCGCCGCGCCTGCTCCGAATACGGCCCCGATTGAACTGCTTTCCAAGGGCCACGTGTCCGCGGTAGATTTGCGCCCAATGGCGAGCTCAAACTGCTGCGATATCGAGGGCAAGAAGGTCTTTGCCCAGCAAGGGCGCGAAGTCGGGGTCGTCGTAGGCCTCGACGTGGACCTCGACGAGTTCAAGGTGCGCTCCTTCGAGCTCAAGCTTCGGCGCGAGTCCCTCGAAGACCTGAACATGAAGGTCCCCTTGATGGGCACCAAGACCATGCACCTCGACGTGCAACACATCTCCGCCATCGGAGATACGGTCTTGCTATCGATCTCGATCGAAAAGCTCGCGGTCATCGGGAACGAGTCCTAGCCATGAAGCAGAGCAAATGATCGAGGGCAACTTCATCGTCCTCGAGGGCGTCGACGGTGCCGGGACGACGACCCACACCAAGCTCCTCGAGGGGCACTTCCAGTCGCGCGGGCTTCCGGTGCGTACGACCCGGGAGCCGAGCGATGGGCCCGTGGGCATGTTGCTCCGCCAGATTCTGACCGGGCGCATCGTCGTCCCGGGCATGCGCGGCGGCCGGCCGCCTTCGTGGACCACGATGGCGCTGCTCTTTGCGGCGGACCGCATGGACCACGGCGAAGCGACGATCGTGCCCAACCTGATGGACGGGGTCACGGTCCTGAGCGACCGCTACGACTTCTCTTCGGTGGCGTATCAATCCACCACCGGCGGCGGCACCGAGGAAGTGGTGAACTGGGTTCGTGAGCTGAACCGCCACGCCCGGAGGCCTCACCTCACGCTGGTCCTCGATGTGCCCGCGGAGGTCGCTGCGGAGCGCCGCCAGAGCCGCGGCGCTGGCCACGAGATGTACGACGATGGGGAGCTCCAGGAGACCCTGGGGCGCTTCTACGCCAACATCGAGAAGTACTTTCCCGACGACAATATCGTGCACGTAGACGCGAACCGTCCGATGGAGACCGTCGCCGAAGAGATTCGGCACCACGTCGCGGTCCTCCGCAACGAGGCCTGAGGGCCGACTCGGCGGCGCATCTCGGCGTCGCATCTCGGCGTCGCATCTCGGCGGCGGACGACGTCGAAAATTGTGCCGATGGATCTGCGGGGGCTACACCAGACTCATGCGCGTCAGCCTTTGGTCGATTTTCATGCTCCTCGTGCTTCTCGTGGCCTCCGCTTGCGGTGGCGGAGCCCCCCCTCGCGGGACCCAGAGCGCCGCCGAACCGCCGCCCGAGGCCATCGCCCCGGAGCCGCCGCCGCCGCCGCCTTCGACGCAAGGTGAGATCCCTCGGGTCGCCCTCGCTGCGGTCCTCGACGCGGGCCTCGGCCGTTTCCTTCAAGGGGTCGAAACCGAGCCGGAGCTCGAAGGCGGGCGCTTTGTGGGCTTCCGCATCGTCAGCCTCTATCCCGATGACGAACGCATGCGCGTCGTCGACCTCCTCCCCGGCGATGTCGTGACCTCGGTCAACGGTCTGCCCATCGAGCGTCCCGAGCAGGCGCTGCACGTGTGGAGTTCGCTGCGCGTCGTCTCCGAGTTGCTCGTCGACTATCGGCGCGACGGCGCCGAGCGGCAACTGCGTTTCGCGATCGTAGACTGAGCACGCCCGCAAACGGGCTCAGACCTCGAGGACTCGAGCCAGGAGCGCGAGGCTCTCGTCGAGGCGGTCGTCGTCCATCGTCCATCCGATGCGGAAGGCCGACCGTTCGGGACCAAAGAACTCCCCCGGGGCCACGAGTAGGCCCTGGTCGGCGTAGGCGCGTTCGACTCGGGCCCGGACGTCGATGGCCCCTGCGACCTCCACCCAGCCGTAGAGCCCGAAGGGCGGTACGCGCCAGGAGAGGGCGTCGTGGGCGGCGACCCAGCGGTCGACGATCATCCGGCCGTCACCGACGATGTGCCGGGTACGCTCGTCGAGGGCTTCCTGGGCCTCGAGGGCTGCGACGCCCAGGGCGACGTGGGCCGTCCCGTTTTGCCCGGCGGTGTGCCGGAGCGCCGTCATGGCCCGGTCTTCGATGAACGATGCGGGGCCGATGAGCCAGCCAGCCCGGGCCCAGCGGAGGCCCCAGGACTTGGTGAAGCTCGATGCGGCGAGCACGCGCTCGCCGACCTTGCGCGCGGTGGTCGGCGCGCGAGGACCGAAATCGCCGTACACCTCGTCGACCAGGAGCCAGGCGTCGAGTTCGAGGCACGCTTCGTGGATCGCTTCGAGGGTGGTGTCCGAGACGCGGTGGCCGGTGGGGTTGTGGGGGCTCGACAAGATGACGAGGCGGGTTCGCGGCGTCATCGCGGCGAGGACCTCTTCGGGGTCCGGGTCGAAGGCCCGGGAACTGCGCCGTGGGACCTGGGTGACGACGGCCCCGAGGGCCTCTGGCACGCGCACCAGGGGCTCGTAGGTCGGGGTCTCGACGATCACTTCGTCGCCGGCTTCGAGGAGGCTGGCGCAGGCGAGGAAGACCGCCTGGGAGGTGCCGAGGGTCGGGAGCACCTCGGCGCTCGGCACGTCGTAGCGCGCCGCTAGCCCGTCGCGGAAGGCCGTCCAGTGCGACCAATCCGACAGGCCGGGCAAGCCCGACAAGCCCGACGGCCCTGGCGTACCCGCGGACGCGTGCGGCGAGAGCATCGCGGCTGGAGCGTCGGGGATACCGCTCGCCGCGAGGTTCACCCGGACGGAGCGGTAGTGGCGCTCTGCCCACTTCAGGTAGGCGAGGTCTTCGAACACCGGGGTCAGCCGGCGGCCAGGGACAGGATGCGCACGCCGACTTCGCCGTCGACGTCGACGAGCTCGCCGGAGGCGACCGCCCGGCCGTTGGCCCGGAGGGTCACGCGCTCGCCGAGGGCGTTCCCGGTGACGAGGACCTCGCCGGGCGCGAGCCCCGCAATCTCCGCGAGGGGCAGAGTGAAGCGGGCGATCTCCACGGCGACCTCGATGGGCGCGTCGCCGGCCCGGTCTGCCGCGACTTCGGCTGTATGGTCGGCCATCTCGGAAGCACTCTCTTGGGTACTCTCTCGGGTACTTTTGGGGTCCATCACTCTTCCCTCCCTCACGGCTGGCTCTTCGGTGACGTCGATGAGCTTCACCCGAAGAGCAGAGTCTTCGAGGGCGCACCGTAGGGTCATGCGTCGAGCCCCGGCGATTTGCCCTCGGACGTCGCCGCGGAACGTGGCGCCGTCGGCTTTGAGCCACCCGTCGTCGAGGAGCACCGCGTCGCCGACGCGAAGATCTTCGAGTTCACCTCGGGTGATGGTGCCCCAGGCGGCGTCGAGGCAGACCTCGAGGGGCAGGGCGCCCAGGCGGGAGAGGTCGCGTCGCGGCGCGAGCTGGGCGGCGTCGAGCATGCCTTCGGGCAGCCACGCCCGGGCGAAGCCCGACGCCTCACCGAGCCCGAGGGACGCGGGGAGCGCCGCGATGGGCCGGGTTCCGAGGGCGCCGACGAGGGCCGTGGGGGTGGTGACCACACCGAGGACGACGAAGGGAGCGTTGCTGGCGGCGAGAAGGCGGGCGGCCACGAAGGCGAGCACGCCCCGTTCGGCGTGGCCCATGGGCGTTGTCGGCGGTGCGACGAGTTGGGCGTCCCGTCCGTCTTGGGCGCCTCCCCCGAGGGCCCGGTCGACGCAGCGGGCGGCGAAGTGAGGGTCGATCTCGATGGCGGCGCGTCCCCCGGGGGATCCGTCGTCCCGGGCGAGGACCACGGCGACGAGGGGGTCCGAGAGCGCCGCTCCGATGCCGCCTTCGGGGGAGACCTCGAGGGCAGACGGTTCGATGGTGAGGTCTGCGCCGAGGAGTTTTCCTGCGACGTCGCGCAGACCGGCGGTGTCGATGGCGCCGACGGCCCGGGCCGCACGCCGAAGCCACGGGAGCCGCTGCCGAGAGACGCGCCGGAGGCGGTCGTACGGGTAGGGTGCCGGCTCGCGGGTCGTCCGCATCGGAGAGGACTAGAGCACATCTCATGACCCCTGACCGAGGAATTCGGGGCGCGGTTGGTGCGGATGCAAGGCGCCGAAGCGCAGGAATGCCAGCAGGCATTTCAAGCTTCGGCAACGCGGCAGACGTGCCGGCCCCGCCCGAAAGCCGACCGAAGGGGTCATGAGATGCGCTCTACAGCACATCTCATGACCCCTGACCGAGGAATTCGGAGCGCGGCTGGTGAGGACGTCAGCGGATGGTGACGTCGACGCCGAGGTGCCGTTCGAGGGCGGCGGAGAGGTCAGCGGTCTCCGCAGTGCAGGGGCCGTCGGGACAGAGGCTGACCGTCAGCTCATCCCCGCGGAGCTCGAGTTCGACGTCGACCTTGCCGTGTGCGCCGAGGGCGAGGCTCATGCGGACGGTGTGCCCGTCTCGGCCGCCTCGCCCGATGCGGCCCACGGAAAATGAAGTGACCATGCGATCGGCCATGGCGGCGATCTCTGCTTGAGCGTGGGCGGCGCTGCCGGCGCTGGGGGGAGCGTCTATCGGAGCCAAAGGCGCGGGAGGAGCCATGAGGACCGCCGGCCCGGCCCGAAAAGCGACGCCCACGGTCTCGTGGCGGTCGTCGTCGCTCTGGAAGTCGGGGCGGCCCTTCGATCGCGGCGCGTATTCGCCGACATCGATCGACACTTCCGCCCGCCTCGGCCCGCCCGAGTCCTGGAAGGGTGCCGACGCCCCGAAAAGCGGCGCCGCGCCGAGCTTCGAGCCCGTGGGGGCGGTAGGGGGCTGGCGCCCCGGAGGGGAGGGGAAGGGGCGGGTGCCCCGCTTTCGTCGCGGATGGCGGGGAGGAGTGCCGGGCGGCTGGGGGGCATGGCGAGAGGGTTCCGG
>Ga0164313_10004513_pt1 | contig 12372 bp, 12 predicted proteins | sample GuaBasSedimGuay4_FD_113735 | JGI IMG/M metagenome (GOLD analysis project Ga0164313, IMG submission 113735) | Subseafloor sediment microbial communities from Guaymas Basin, Gulf of California, Mexico - Guay4, Core 4569-4, 0-3 cm | ecosystem: Environmental > Aquatic > Marine > Hydrothermal vents... | reverse complement strand
GCGAGGGGGCCACAGCCGAGGATGCCCTCGAGTTCGCCGTTCTCTTTGAGTTCGCGGACGATGTCCGAGCCGCCGACGAGCTCCCCTTTCACGTAGAGCTGGGGGATGGTCGGCCAGTCCGAGAAGGCCTTGACCCCCTCACGGATCGCGGCGTCCGCGAGCACGTCCACGGTGGCATATTCGTCGAGGTAGTCATCGAGGATGTCCACCACCTTCGCCGAGAAGCCGCACTGCGGTTGGGCCCGGGAGCCCTTCATGAAGAGGACAACCTCGTCGCTCGCCACGAGCCCCTCGATCCGTACGTGAATACTCATCGCGCGAAGCCAAGCACGGGCGTGGAAGTCGTGCAAACGCGGCCCGATCGAGGGCGGTTCAGATGGCCGGGAACGCTAGCGTTGCCCCTTGCTCCGGGGAGAGCGAAGATATCCTGGCGGATGCACGAGCCCCTCAGCCAGGACAGCATGATCGAGGTCGGGCGCCGGGTCCGGGAGGCCCAGGCTCGGGATCTGCTCGAACAGGGGGGCACCGGGGCGGTCGGTTCGAGCCTGGCGGGGATCTTCGTCACCGCGGGGCTCTACGGGGAGGCTCCCCAGGGCACGCTCCTCGGTTGGCTCGGCTTGCTCCTCGCGCTCCAGATCGGGCGCCTGCTCCTCGCCTACACCGTCACCGACGAGGGCGAGGGCGTGGGCCGGGACCGGGTGCAGCGCTGGGCCCGCATCAACCTCGGGCTCATCGCGGGGACCGCCCTCTCCTGGGGCGTCGGGGTATACCTGCTCTGGCCCGACTCGACGCTACACCAGGTGATCCTCCCGATGACCGTCGTCGGCCTGAGCGCCGCCGCCATCATCGGCTACGCCCCGGTCCGGGCGGCCTCCTATTCGTTCGGAATCCTCGCGATCCTGCCCCTCGCGGCACGCTTCGTCTCCGAGGGAACGACGGCGCACATCATCATCGGCTTCCTCGCTCTCCTCTACCTCGCGCTCACCCTCCGCCTCGCGGTCACCATGCGCGAGACCTCGACCCGGGCTCTGACGGCGGGCTTCGAAAACCAGTTCCTCGCCGCCAAGGCCGAGGCGGCGAGCGAAGAGTTGGCCAAGAAGACAGTGCTCCTCGAGCAGCTCGTACGCCTCGACGGCCTCACGCAGATAGCGAACCGGCGTCAGTTCGACGAGGTCTTCGAGCGTGAGTGGCGACGCGCGAGCCGAACGGGCACGCCGGTCTCGATCCTCATGGCCGACATCGACCACTTCAAGCGGTTCAACGACAGCTACGGGCACCTCGCCGGGGACGACTGCCTCAAAGCGGTCGCCCAGGCGCTGAAGGGGGCGCTCCAGCGGGCGACGGACATGGTCGCCCGCTACGGCGGGGAGGAGTTCGTGGCGGTCCTCGCCGAAACAAATCACGACGCGGCGATGGTCACCGCCGAGCGGCTCCGGGACCAGGTCGCTTCCCTCGAAATACCCCACTCGGACTCGGGCGCGGCCTCCCACGTGACCGTGAGCATCGGCGTGGCGACCGTGATCCCGGGACCCAACCGCGAGCCCGCGAGCCTCGTCGAAGCCGCCGACGATGCCCTCTACGAAGCGAAGGAGGGGGGCCGGAACCAGGTCGCCTCTCGAAGCGAAAAACTCATCCCAGCCCAGAAGCGCAAGTCCGGTCAGTGGGCCCTGAAGGTCACCTGACCGCCGTTTGGGCCCCCTCTCGACGGCCTGACCGGAACCCCGGATCGAGGACTGGAGTTCTCGGTGTGAACGGCGCTACCCGCTGGCGCCAGGCGAAGGCCGGAAAATTGCCCAACGATCCCGCGGCAGCCTACCCTGGCACGTACGATGCTTTTCGGACGAGTAAGAATGCGCGCCCGAGACCTAGTCCCCCGAATCCACGTCGCCCGCCGGACCGGCCTGCGCGCCCTCGGATTGCTCGGGGTCTACGTGTCCTGGCTCTCGGTCACGACCTTCGGCCCGGCCTTCACCCCCCCGGGGGGCTGGACCCTGCCCGTCATCGGCGCGGTCCTCGTCGGCTACAGCCTCTTCACCGTCGCCACCCTCCTCGCGGTGGGCAACGCCGCCATCGAAATCGTCCGCGTGCCCTCGACCCGGCGCGCCATCAGCCACCACGTCGCCCCCTTCTGGGCCGTCGTCGCCTTCTCCGCGCTCACCGGCGCCGTCGTCGCCCGCTACGGCTCGACCCACTGGCTCTCGGGGGCCGCCCTCGGTTTCGGCGTCGCCTTCGCCATCCTCCTCGGCGCCTACGCCGCCGCCCGCATCTTCCAAGTCGCCCGCCTCGAGTCCGACCGCAAACAACTCGCAGCCGTCGACATGCTAGGCCCAGTCACCCTCTTCTAATCCGGGGCGACGTTGACTCGTAGGCGAGCGGCTCTCAGGCTGGATCGGTGCGACGGGACCTCGTCGATTTGAAACGAGCAGCCGGTCGTGCCAAAGATCTGGAAGATGTCCGACACCTCGAAGCCATCGCCGAGCGACTCGAGCGAAAGCCCTAGTCCAAAGGACGACGGCTTTCCGCGCGGTTGGGCAGGCCACGAGGAAGACCAGCGCGCGGCGTGGCTGCGGCTCAGCTACGTCGAACGCCTGAGGTGGCTCGAACAGGCGAAGGCCTTTGTAGCCGCACAGGCGGCGCGCGGGCAGAAGTAGATGGGCGACCGTAGGCCTCGGTACGTGCGACGGGCCGCGCTCATTCTGGTGCTTTCGGCCGTGGTGGGCTGTTCGGCCAGCCATGGCGGTCCGGGGGGCGACGCGAGCGTGGATTCCGCGGGTCCCGTCGACGGCAGCCGGGACAGCGCCCTGCCGCCCCTCGTCGACACGGACGAACTCGACCTGCTCTTCGTCGTCGACAACTCCGGCTCGATGACCGAGGAGCAGGTGTCGCTGTACTTGTCCTTCCCGAAGCTCTTCGCTGATCTCAGCCCCCTCTATGACTCGATTCACGTGGGCTTCATCACCACCGACATGGGAACCGGGGGTTTTGCCGTTCCGACGTGTAGCGAACCGAACTTCGGCGACGACGGCGTACTGCGAACGACAGGAAACACCGCCATCGACGGCTGCATGGCCCGCTATCCCTCGTTCATCGAGTATTCGCCGGCTAGCGACAACTCCGGGAGCTTCGCCCTGGACGCCGGGTGTATCGGCGTCGTGGGAACCGGCGGATGCGGTTTGGAACAGACCCTCGAAGCAATGCTCAAGGCCGCGACTCCATCAACCCAGGGGCCGAGTGGCCGCTTCGATGGGACGTTCGGGATGGGGACCATGGGCCACGCCGACGGCATCAACGCTGGGCTTCTGCGGCCCGACGCGGACGTGGCGGTCGTCATCCTCTCGGAGGAAGGGGATTGCTCGGCCCTCGACCCGGAGATCGCGAACCCCGCGAGTTCCGTGTACACGGGCGACTTCAACCTCCGCTGCTTCCGGTATCCAGATGCGCTTCAGCCGGTGGAGCGATACACCGACGGGCTTCTCGCGGGCCGCGACCCGCGGCGACTCCACTACCTGCTCATCTCGGGCGTGCCGACCGACGCTGTGGGGACCGGCTTCGCCTCCATCCTGGCGCACCCCGGAATGCAGGAGCAGATCGACCCAGACATCCCGACTCGACTCAGGCCCTCATGCAACGTCGCCGGGCGCGGCTTCGCGTTTCCTCCCCGACGCATGGTCGAACTCGGCCGACAGCTCGACGAGCGCGGCGCCGCAGCATCGATTCATTCGATTTGCCAATCCGACTACGCCCCGGCCATGGACGCCCTCGTCGAGATGCTCCGGTAGGCCGGCCGCGGGCTCGCAACAAACGCGCCACGTTTCGCACATAACAAAGAGCATTAACAGTTGCCTTTGTACGCGGCCGACGCATGCTGTGATTATGTTCAGGCACGCAATCAATAACGAGGGTGACAGCCCCATCGAGCGCGAGCTCCTCACGCTCGTGGCTCATATCGATGCCGCCACCCAGCGCATGCTCACGCTGATTCGCACCTACGACGAGAGCGGGGATTGGCGCGGGGCGGGCATTGCATCCTGCGCTCATTGGCTCGCCTGGAAGTGCGGGATGACACCGGCGACGGCCCGGGAACGAGTGCGGGTCGCTCGCGCCCTCGGGGATCTGCCGAAGATCGACGAGGCCTTCTCGAAGGGCCAGCTGAGCTACTCCAAGGTCCGGGCGATGACCCGCGTCGCGACCCCGGACAACGAGGCGAAGCTCGTCCATTACGGCGAAGACCGCGACTGCCGCCCAGCTCGAGGTCATCTGTCGTGGCCTGCGGACCGTCGGCCAGGCGCCCCGAGCCGAGCGTGAGGCCGAACGATGGGTGATCCAGAAGCGCGGCGACGGCGACCTCGTCCGCATCGAGGCCCAGCTGCATCCCGACGAGGCGGCCCTCGTGATGAAGGCCCTCGATGCGCTTCGGGACGGCTCCCCCATTACTATCGGAGGAAACGACGCGGTGACGAGTGCTCCCGAAGACGTTTCCGCGGAAGCGTCAGACCTCGCGGAACCGTCCACGGCGTCACCGGACGTTTCCGCGGAAGCGTCATCGCAAGAGGCCGCGCCCCCGCCGCGATCGAGCCGCGCCGACGCCCTCATCAAGCTTGCGGACTCCTCCCTCGCTTCCCCTGCCCCCACCGCAGGCGAACCGAAACGCCACGGGGGCGACCGGGCGACCCTCTTCATCCACGTCACCGAGAACGACCTGGCCGGGGCACGCACCGCGGAACTCGAGGACGGAACCCGGCTTTCCGCGGAAACACTGCGACGCATCGCCTGTGACGTGGGCGTCGTCCCCATGCTGACGAACGACGATGGCGCTCCTCTCGACGTGGGCCGCAAGACGCGCTCGATTCCTCCGGCGATTCGCCGGGCCCTCGGCGTCCGGGACCGGACCTGCCGCTTCCCCGGCTGCGATCACAAGAGATGGCTCGACGCGCACCACATCGAGCACTGGCTGCACGGCGGCGAGACGAAGCTCGCCAATCTCGTAACCCTCTGCCCCACCCACCACCGCCTGCTGCACGAGGGCGGCTTCACCGTCGCCCTCGATGAGGAGCGAAACGTGTGCTTCGCCGATCCCGAGGGCCACCACATCGCTCTCGCCGCGCCGATGCCCCTGGTCCAGAACGAGGCCATCGCTGATCTCCAGGCCGCCAACGAGAACGCCGGGGCGAAGATCGACCACCGCTCGTGCGAGAGCGAATGGCGGGGCGAGCGACCTGACTACGACTACATCGTGGCTCGGTTGATGTAACGAGAGCGGACGTCTTCGGCGGAGATGTTTCCGGGGAAACCGGCACCCGATCGGAAAGGGGCTACGGCGAGGAGTTACGATGTATGGACGGCGCCATCGCGAGACTCGCCGGCTGGACGACGGGCCGGCTACGGCTACTCTGCCCGACGTCATGGGGACCCTGCTGCCGAAGCTAAAGCTGCGCACGATGGCCACCGCTCTCGCGGTGTTCGGGCTCGTTGGGTTGAGCGCGTGCGGGGAGCGCGATCGGGTTCCGGTGGATGCCAGTGTCGATGCCGCAGCGGACGCGACCGCCGATGTCGGCGCTCCGGACGCGGGCTCGGACGGTGGCACGACAACCGAGCCATGCAGCGAACGCGACCCACGGGCGATGGCGCCGGAGGCGTTTGTCGGGCCCACGGGGCTCGCGGCTCGGCTGGTGGCTTTCTTCGATGGCGCGACATCGACGCTGCGCGTGGCGGCCTATGAGCTAGACGACCCGCGGTTGGTCTCGGCCCTCGAGGCCGCCCACGGGCGCGGGGTGGACGTGCGGGTGATGGTGGACGAGGACCGGGAGGCGAACACCGGGCCCGTGGCGACGCTCCGGAGCGCAGGGCTCGACGTGCGTTTCGGGCCGGCGAGCTTCGAGCACTACCACCCGAAGGTGATCGTGGCGGACGAAGCACGGGCCATCGTGATGAGCGCGAATCTCAATACGTACTCGATGGACACGGAGCGCAATCACGGGGTGGTCCTCGATGATGACTTCGACGTGGCGGATCTCGTCGAGGTCTTCGACCACGACTACGAAGCGCGTCCCGGGGATCCGGCTGCGGCGATGTGCACGCGCTTGGTGCTTTCGCCGCACAACGCGCGGGCCCGAATCTTGTCGCTCATCGCTTCGGCGGAGACCCGGCTCCGCGTGCAGCAACTGAGCCTGACCGACTCCGAGGTTCGCCGGGCGATTGGGCTCCGGGCGATGGCGGGGGTCGAGACTCGGGTGATTCTCGCCGACCCCGCGTGGATCACGTCGAACGACGAGGCCCGGGCGGCGCTGGTCGCGATGGGAGTGGACGTGCGCATCCTGGTGACGCCGGAGAACCACGCAAAGCTTATCGTCGCCGACAATGCTATGGCGTTTGTCGGTAGCGAGAACCTGAGCTGGACGAGCCTCGAGCGAAATCGCGAGGTCGGGGTCGTGGTGACCGCCGAGGCGACCGTGGCGCCCCTTGCTGCTGCTTTCGAGACCGACTGGGCGAACGCCGCCCCGTAAAACCGCTCAGCGGATGTCGGCGTAGATACGGCTCAATACGGTGGCCGGAACGCCAGAGCTGTAGAGGCCCTGCATCAGTCCCCAGATGACCGCCGTGCGGATCGGCGCCGCTGCGAAACGCCGGGAGCTCGCCGTGACCTCGACGTCGCGGATGTAAGCAGTCCGCCCGGCGGCCTCGAGACGACGGATGAACGCGTAGTCCTCCATGACCGGGAGCTCTCCGAAGCCGCCCAGGTCTTCGAAGACCCGGCGGCGGACGAAGAGCGCCGAGTCGCCGTAGTAGATGGACAGCGCCCGGCGACGGAGATCGTTCGCTGCGGAAAAGACCCGGGACCAACGGCTCGTCGGAGTGAAGACCAGGCGGAAGTTGCCGCCGAGGACCTCGGAGTCGGCGAGGGCCCGGTCGATGGCGGCGCGGCCCGCGGCGGGCAAGCGCACATCGGCGTGCAGAAAGAGCAAGACCTCGCCCGCCGCCGCACGGGCGCCGGCGTCCAGCTGGGGGCCACGTCCCTTCGGCGCCGTGACCACCCGGGCCCCGGCGCTCCGGGCTCGGTCGGCGGTCTCATCGGGGCTCGATGCGTCGACGACGATGACTTCATCCGCGACCTGGGCGGCGGCGCGAATGGCCCCGGCGATTTCATCCGCCTCGCACCAGGTCGGAATGATCGCCGACAGACGAATACGCTCAAGGCTCACCGTCTTCGCTCCCGTCAGGCTCGCTACCCTCGAGGGCGCGGCGCCGGAGCGCCGCCCGATCGACCTTTCCGCTCGAGGTCTTCGGAAGCTCGGCGAGGTGATTGACGCAGCTGAGGCGTTTGGGCCGCCGATGGGGCGCAAGGCGCTCCCGCAGCCAGTCGTCGAGGTCGGGGATAGGTCCCGTAGCGCTGCGATAGACCGCCGCGACCACCTCTCCCCAGTCGGCGTCGGGGAGTCCGTAGACGCACGCTTCGACCACCTCGGGATGGGCGCTGAGGACCGCCTCGACGGCAGCCGGGTATACGTTTTCTCCCCCGGTGATGATGAGCTCGCTTCGGCGGCCGCGAACCCAGAGCACGCCCTCGGCGTCGAGGTCACCGAGGTCACCGGTGGCGAAGTAGCCATCGTCATCGAAGCCGGAGACCTCTGGGCTCGAAGTCGCACCGATGTAACCGTCGAAGAGCATCGGGCCGCGAACGTAGATCTCGCCATCCTCGATGCGTAAGTCCACCCCGGGGAGTGGCCGCCCGATCCGTCCGTCGGTATCGAGCACGTCGCCGGTGGCCCGGGTCGCGACCTGCGAGCAGGTCTCGGTCGAACCGTAGGTAGGCAAGACAGGCCACCCGGCCTCTCGGGCGCCCGCCAGGAGCGCGCGGGTCGCCGGGGCGCCGCCGATGAGCACCGCCCGGAGGCCCGGCGGCGCTTCGAGGCCGGCGCGCAATACCCGGGTGAGCATCGCCGGCACGAGAGACGCGTAGGTCACCTCGGCGTGGGCCATGCGCCGGACCAACTCCTCCGCAGACATCGGGCCCTCCGGCGTGACGACGGCGGTGGCGCCCGCCATCAGCGTGCGCGTCAGGACCGAGAGCCCTCCGACATGGGAGAGCGGCATCGCCAAGAGCCACCGGTCCCCAGGCCCGTAGGCGAGGTTGTCGGCGCTCGCGCGGGCCGAGGCGATGAATGCCCGTCGCGAGAGAATCGCCGCTCGAGGCGCGCCGGTACTGCCGGAGGTGAAGACGTACGCCAACGGCGCCTCATCCGAAGCATCGCCGCCCGCCTGCACGTCGGGTACGTCGGGTACGTCGGGCACGCCGGACAGGTCGGATAGACTCGAGAGCACCGCACGCATGGCGACCAACTCGTCCGGCGTCGCCCGGGGATGAAGAGGCGCAAACGGCAAACGCGCGTCGATGGCGGCGAAGATGGAGAGAATGGTCGCCCGGTCTCGACCGGCGACCAGCGTGAGCGCCGCCTGCTCACGTTCAATCGCGGGCAACGCTCGGTGTACCTCGTCCCAGGTCAGCGTCTCCGAATCGAAGACCAGGGCCGGGGCCGCGCCGCGGGCCTCGGCCGCCCGACGAACGGAGAGCGTCATCCCCAATCGATGCCGTCGGGCAACCCCAGCCCGGGCTCGTCGACCGGATTGATAGCCGCCCGACCGAGCATCGGAAGGGTGACGTCGGGCCAGGTCCCGAGGCCACTGTGGGCGTCGAGGCCCGCCGCGACCCGGGGCCGCGGCAGGACCACCGCGAGGGCCGCCGTCGCCGCGAGGGCGATCGGCCCGTCGAGGGTGTGGCTCATGATGCACTGGGCTCCGACGGCTCGTGCGTGACGGGAAACTTCCTGGCATCGGAGCACCCCGCCGAGGGTCATCGGCTTCAGCACGACCGCGCCCAGGAGACCGAGTTCACCGAGGGTCGAGAGGCGCGCGTCGCCCTCGGGGCCGATGAGGCTCTCGTCGAAGGCGAGGGAGAGGGGCACATCTCGAAGTCGGATCACCGCCTCGAAGACGCTCGGCTCTTCGCACAGATCGACCCCGGCCTCGGCGAGCATCTCGAGCATGCGAGGCAGATCTCGGGCCGCAAGGGCGCGGTTCGCGTCCACGCGGATGGTGAGCCGCGGGAACTCCCGCCGGATCACCTTGATGAGATCGAGCTCCGCCTGGAACCGGTCAGGGCGGCCGACCTTCAGCTTGATCGTGTCGATGCCCCGGGCCCGGGCGGCGCGGACGGCGACCAATACGTCGCGGGGCTCGATCTGGGTCAGCGTCGCTGCGAGGGGTACCGGATGCGCCGCCGAATCCTCCGAGAGGATCGCCCACACGGGGCGCGCGTGGCGCTGACCGTAGAGGTCGAGGACCGCCGTCTCGACGGCGAAACGCACGGACGGCAGACCCGGGTCGACCTCGCGAAGCAGATGCTTGAGCTGAGTGGTGAGCGGGGCCGCCTCGTCGATCTCCGTGAGAGCCTCCCAGGGACGGCTACCGAGAGCGGCCCGGGCGCCCTCGAGATTGTCCGGGGAGAAGTGCGGGAGGGGGCTCGCCTCGCCGTGCCCGACGCGGCCGTCTTCGTCCATCAGGCGCAAGTGCAACCCGCGGCGCTCGGTCCAATGCGCCCGCGCGTTCCCGCTCACCGTTGGCATGGTGCCCGAGACGGTGGAGACGGTGGCGCGGGTGATCTTCATGGGGGCAAGGAGGACAGCAAGGAGGGCAGACCGGACGGGGAGCCGAAGGCGAGACCGATGGAGAAAAGCAGACCGTAAAGGAGAAGCAACTTGGCGGTCGCACCGAGCAGCGGGTTCAGGTCCTCGCCTTCGAGGCGAGCCACCCTGAGGGCATATACCAGCGCGAGGGGGGCCGTCGCTAGCGGAGCGAGGACGGGCCAACCGGCGAGGCCCAACGCGACCAGCAGCGGGGGCACCGCAAAGGCCGCGCTCGAGAGCGTCGCGTACTCGACGATGGCGGCGCGGCGCCCGAAGCGCACGGCAAGGGTACGCTTGCCGACGCGGGCGTCGGTATTGCGATCGCGAAGGTTATTCACGACCAAAATCGCGGTGGCCAGAGCGCCAATGGGAATTGACGCATACACCGACAGGGTAGTGATCTCGTGTAGCTGAACCCACGTCGTGCCCATCACGGCGACGAAGCCGAAGAAGATCATCACGAAGATGTCGCCGAGGCCGTTGTACCCGAGGGGGAAAGGGCCGCCGGTATAGGCGATGCCCGAAAGGATCGAGAGCACGCCGATGACGACGATGGGCCAGCCGCCGACCGCGATGAGATAGACGCCGAGGGCGGCGCTCAGGCCGAAAGAAACGAGCATGCCGAGACGCATCTGCGCCGGGCTGAGCAAACCCGCTTGCACGGCGCGGGTCGGGCCGAGGCGGTCTTCGGTGTCGGCGCCCTTTTCGTAGTCGAAGACGTCGTTGGCGAAGTTGGTCCCGATTTGAATGCCTATCGCACCGAAGAGGGCGGCGAGGGCCGGCAAGATTGCGACGCTGCCCGCAGCCTGGGCGCAGGCGGTGCCCACAGCGACCGGCACGACCGCCGCAGTCAGCGTCTTCGGGCGAGCGGCGAGGAGCCAAGCGCCGGCGCTCGAAGGACGCGGAAGCGCGCTCGGTTCGTCTCCCGGGTGCTCGGCCGCCGTAGCCCCAGCGGTCACGGCCGGGCCTCTAGGCTTCGGTGCGGCGAGGCATGATCCCGGGTCAACGCCTCGACGATGTCGGCGAGGGCCTCGGGCTTCTCGAGCAATACGTTGTGGCCCGCGCCCTCGACTACGGTGTGGGAGGCCGCGTCAGAGAAACCTCTGGCGAGGTTCGAGAACTTCTCGTCGAAGGCGCCGGTGACCAAGTGTACCGGGACCGACGACCGGGCGAGGGCTGGGCGGAGGTCCCCCATCGCGCCGAGGCCGAGGATCCGGAGGGAACGCGCAAGCCCCTCACGCGAGTGAGAGAGCCGCACCCGACGCTGCGACGCGAGCAGTGCGGCCGGCAGCTCACGCTGGGACCGGAAGAGGGGTGCTTTCTCCCACGCATCGACGAAGGTCTGCACCCCACCGCTCAGGATGTTATCCGCCAACTCGGCGTCGGCTCGGCGCCGCTCCTCCCGGGCCGCGACGTCGGCCAGGCCCGGGTGAGCGCCCACGGCGATGACACCGGCGACGAGCTCCGGATGGCGAGCGGCGAGGCCCAGGGCCAGGCGACCCCCGAGGGAGTAGCCGACCACCCAGCGCTCGCCCCGTGGCATGGCGGCGGTGATCGCGACGGCGAGGCGATCGACCTCCCCGTCGAAGGACGAAACCTCGGGAGCCGGGGCGCCGTGGCCCAAAAGAGGCAGTGCAAGTGGCAGCGCGAGTGGCAGGGCCCGGCTCGCCGCAGAGAGCATCGGCGATAGGCGGTCGAAGCGCGCCGGCGCGCCGGTGAAGCCGTGCAGAAGAGTAATGCGCACGGTCACGAAGTCAGGCCTTCCATCGACAGCAGGAGTGACGCAAGCGCCTCCTCCGCGCCGCGGGTGAGGGAGTCCAACTCCCGAGACGCGCTCGATTGTGGGATCTTCGCTTCGATGACCGTGCACCCGGGGCGCGAGAGACCTCGGTCGACAGCCGCGCGTAGTGCGCCGGCGTCTGTCACCTCGGCGTAGCGATGCCCGTAGAGCTCCGCCGCGGGGCGGAACGAGAGCCCGTGGGGGGTCGTGAAGAGCTCGAGGGCGCCTCGGGGGAGGTCGGCGGTGGCGACCGGGAGTTGTTCGAAGATGCGACCCCCGTCGTTGTTCGAGACGACGACGACGAAGGGTGACTCGATGCCCCGGGCCGCCATGAGCCCGCCCACGTCGTGAAGGAAACTGACGTCCCCGAGGTAGAGCAAGGTGGGCTTGGCGAAAGCCCCGGCGGCGCTGGCCGCCCCGGCCGCGCCGGCGACGAGGCCGTCGATGCCGCTGACTCCTCGCTGAGAGACGACGGTGACGTCGCCGAGGGCACCGGGGCATACGAGGGAGAGCTCGCGGACCGGCAGGCTGTTTCCCACGGCGAGGGTGGCGCCCGGGGGAAGGCTGCGGACTACCACGTTGGCGACGGCGGCCTCACCGAAGGGCTCTTCGCCGAGCACTTTTTCGATGACGCCGTGGAGCGCGGCGTCTGCCGCCTCCAGGCGCGAGAGGAAGGCCTCGTCGCGGTGCACTGGCTTCAGGCGCTCGAGCAGCGCAGCCACGGTCGGCCCGAGGTCCGCGACGACAACCTCGGCGGCATCCCCGACGGGGTCGGGCCACCCGTGGGGCGCGAGGACGAATCGCTCGATCGGCGCGCTCCGGAGGAGCTCCTCGTAGCCGCGGGATATCGGATAGGCCCCGATCTGTAAGATCAGGTCCGGGCGCAGCGCCTCGCGGCCGGAGGGGCAGCGG
>Ga0164313_10004512_pt1 | contig 12372 bp, 5 predicted proteins | sample GuaBasSedimGuay4_FD_113735 | JGI IMG/M metagenome (GOLD analysis project Ga0164313, IMG submission 113735) | Subseafloor sediment microbial communities from Guaymas Basin, Gulf of California, Mexico - Guay4, Core 4569-4, 0-3 cm | ecosystem: Environmental > Aquatic > Marine > Hydrothermal vents >... | reverse complement strand
TCCCTTAGATATGTATTACCTGCCGCGATGTAGAAGAATCCACTACGGTATGGGTTTCTACCTGTCAAAAGCGCTGCTCTGGAAGGAGAACAAACTGTTCCACCCGAATGGAAATCCGTCATGCGGACACCTTCTGCTGCAAATTTATCTATATGAGGTGTTTTGATTATGGGATTTCCATAACTTCCTAAATCGCCATAACCCAGGTCGTCGGCGAGAAAGATAACGACATTGGGTTTGTCACTTTCTGGAGATTCAGCAACTTCTTCGCGGTTGTTTTGACAACCCAGCAAAAAACCAATAAATATAATGGCTGCAATTTTGTTCAATTGATTAGCATTCATGCGGTTTAACTTTTAGTGTTTAATGAGCCATAATATTCTATCGTAGGAACCAGATGAAAGTACTTGCCACAGCACTTAGCCTCATCCTCGTTGCCGCCCCGGCAATCGCCAAGGAGTATCACGTATCCATCACCGGTCACGACACGAACCCTGGAACCGAGGTAGAACCCTTCAGGACGATATCTGCGGCGGCATTGATAGCAGAACCCGGCGATACAGTTACCGTGCATGCAGGCGTGTACCGCGAACGAATCAATCCACCCAGGGGTGGTAGCTCAGATACGAAACGAATCGTTTACCAGGCGGCAAAGGGTGAAAAGGCCGTACTCAAGGGCTCGGAGATCGTCAAGGGATGGAAGAAGCTACAAAACGATACCTGGCAGGTCAGAATTCCAAACAGTTTATTTGGCCAGTTCAACCCTTTCGGTGATTTGATCCGTGGCGACTGGTTTTGGCCAAAAGACAGAGACCATCACACCGGAGCGGTGTACCTGGATGGACACTGGCTGGCCGAGGCTGCCGAAAAGGACGAGGCCCTGGCGCCTTTTGGCAACCCAAAACAGAAGGGAGAGCAAACCCTGTTTGATGTGAGTTGGCTGCAGCTTGCCAATGGTGGAAAGCGGATTGCTGCGGACAGCTTCTCTGCTCACAGTGGTATCCAGACAATAGATTGCGACGAGGGCGAAAAATGTGTCGGTCGCATCGAAGATGGCGACTGGGTTCAATTTAACCACGTGGACTTTGGCAAAGAGGCTGAACAGGTAGCGCTGCGTGTTGAGTCACTGTCGATCGGTGGAATCATCGAGCTTCGCCTGGATTCGCCACAGGGTGAATTGCTGGGAACCGCCTCGGTTCCCGCGCCTGGTGGGCGAACTTCGTGGACATCTTCAATTGCAGATATCAAGCCGGTAAGTGGCATCAAGAAGCTCTGCCTGGTTTTCAAAGATCCGAAGTTGCCTGTATCTGATGGATTGTGGTTTGCAGAGGTAAACGACGAAAACACCACCATCTGGGCGCAGTTCAAAGGTGTCGATCCGAACACGAAAGATGTCGAGATTAACGTACGCCAGTCTGTTTTCTACCCGCAGAACCCGAGCATCAACTATATAACGGTCCGGGGCTTTACCCTGGAGCAGGCTGCTACCCCGTGGGCACCACCTACCGCAGAGCAGATCGGCCTGATCGGCACACACTGGTCAAAGGGCTGGGTCATTGAAGACAACACCATTCGTTACTCTATATCCACTTGCCTCACTCTGGGCAAGCATGGCGACGAGTTTGACAATACATCCGCCAATTCTTCCAAGGGCTACGTGGAAACCATCACACGTGGATTTGCAGCAGGTTGGTCGAAAGAGAATATCGGTAGCCACATGGTGCGCAACAATCACATATCACATTGTGAGCAGGCCGGTATTGTCGGCTCCATGGGTGCGGTTTTCAGCACGATCACGGGCAACGAGATTCACGACATCCACGTCCGCCGGTTGTTTACCGGTGCCGAGATGGGGGGCATCAAGATTCACGCCCCCATCGATACGCTAATCAGTAACAACCACATCTATCGCGCAAAAAACCGCGGGATTTGGTTGGATTGGATGACCCAGGGTGCACGCGTTACGGGAAATCTGCTTCACGACAATGGCACAGAAAATATTAAGTGGAGTGAAAGTTGGGAAGCCATTGCTCCTGGTGGGGAGAGCGATATGTTTATAGAAGTCAATCACGGCCCAATCCTGATTGACAACAATATCTTCCTGTCGCCGTATTCCGTGAACAACCGGAGCCAGGGTGTCGTTTTCGCACACAATATCTTTGCCGGGGCTTTCAGGATCGTTGCCCATGATGATCGGCAAACTCCGTTTCACAAGGCACACTCAACTGAGATTGTTGATCTCCATGAGAATCCCAGCGGCGATAATCATTATTACAACAATATCTTCGTCGAGCACAGCGATCTGGGCAACTACGATACGGCTCAATTGCCGGTGACCATGGAAGGGAACGTGTATTTAAATGGCGCCAGCGCTTCAAAGCACGAAATGGCTCCGCTCATCCAGCCAATGGTCGATCCGGCACTCGAGATAATGGAAAGGCCTGATGGTTGGTACCTGCAAGTGACGTTCGACAAAACATGGGCCGATCTCAAAGGACCGCTGGTTACGAGCGGTACACTCGGTAAAGCGATCATTCCTGACTTGCCCTACGAACAGCCGGATGGAACGCCCTATCGGCTCGACAGGGATTATTTCGGTAACGAGCGAAACACTGGGAATCCCTATCCAGGTCCTTTCATCGAACTGAAAGACAGAAGACAAACAATCAAGGTGTGGCCCAGGAAATAGGGCAAGAACGCTTAGTCGTGAAAGGGCTCTGAAATCTTTGGTGAAAAAATGAAATCAATCACTCTACCGATACTGTGCATTGCCCTGTTCACGGCATGTAGTGGTAATTATGAAACAACGGATGCCCATCTCCAGGCAGACAATCTGGAAAAAGCATTTGTCACTCCGCCCGAGTCCGTTCAAACGGCTGTTTATTGGTACTGGATATCAGGACACGTCTCCAAAGAAGGGGTGGTGAATGACCTTTACTCGATGAAAGAGGCGGGTATCAACCGCGCCTTTATTGGCAACATTCATCTTGAAAATATCCCCGCAGGAGAAGTGAAGATTTTCAGTGACGAGTGGTGGGAAATTTTGCACCTGGCACTGAAAACAGCAACGGAACTGGATATTGAAATCGGCATATTCAACTCTCCCGGGTGGAGTCAGTCCGGTGGGCCATGGGTAAAAGCCGACAATGCTATGCGTTATCTTGCTTCCTCTGAAACGCGAGTCAGGGGGCCGGTAAGACTCTCACAGAAGTTGAAAAGACCGATTGAATTATTTCAGGATGTAAAAGTTATCGTTTATCCCGCGCCAATGAATGACACCCTGGCATTGGATTCAGGTAATAGCAGTGTTTCTTCCCAACCCGGGGTTCCGAGGCTTGCAAATATACTTGATGGAGATGAGACAACGGGAATAACTTTTCCAGATGAGGATACTTTCACCATCGATATACAGGCAAAAAAGGAATTTACTGCCCGCAGCCTTTCTATTAGATCTATTAATGTCCCCATAAAAGCAAAAGTAATGTTCCAGGCCAGGAACAAAAAGGGGGAATTCGTTACAGTTAAGGATTTTGAAATTGACCGTTCCAACCCTTCACTCAATGTCGGATTCGTACCCTATGCACCTGTTGTCGTTTCGTTTCCAGCGGTTACCTCCAGTGATTTCCGCTTGCTGGTAAGCCACGAAGTGCCAAGCGGCGGGTATGCACGTGGGAGTGATGATCAGACCCCTGGTATTTCGGAGCTGGTCATTTCCACAGGGCCAAAGGTGGAGCGCTATGCCGAAAAAACAATGGCCAAAATGTTCCCCACACCCCTGCCATACTGGAAAGAATACCAATGGGAACAACAAGCCGAAGTGGATGACAAAGCGCTTGTTGTTGATCCCTCAAAGGTGGTGGATATCACCGGGTTCATGTCAGCAGATGGAACGCTGAATTGGGATGTTCCGGAAGGGGATTGGATCATACTCAGAACCGGCATGACACCGACCGGCACCAGGAACAGTCCCGCAGCGCCCGAGGCGACCGGTTTTGAGGTGGACAAGATGAGCAAGGCGCATGCAGAAATGCATTTTTATGCACATATGGGTGAGGTTCTGAAGCGTATCCCTGAGGCCGATAGAAAGAGTTTTAAAGTGGTCGTGCAAGACAGCTACGAAACGGGGGGACAGAATTTCACCGACGACTTTTTAACAGAGTTTGAAACGGTGTATAACTACGATCCGCTGCCTTACCTCCCTGTTTATCAAGGAACGGTAGTGAAAAGTCAGCAGGCGTCCGACCGCTTTTTGTGGGACATGCGCCGCCTGGTTGCCAACAAGGTGGCTTACGATTACGTCGGGGGGCTTAGAGAGGTGAGCCACAAACATGGACTTACCACCTGGCTGGAAAATTACGGGCACTGGGGTTTCCCCGGTGAGTTCCTGATGTACGGCGGACAGTCGGATGAAATTGGTGGCGAATTCTGGAGTGAAGGTGAACTGGGCGATATCGAAAACCGTGCAGCGACCTCAAGCGGACATATCTATGGAAAAACCAAAATATGGGCTGAATCCAACACCGCCGGGGGCAGGGCCTTCGGTCGCTACCCCGCCACGATCAAACAACGGGGTGACCGTTTCTTTGCCGAAGGCATCAACGCCACCTTGTTGCATGTTTACATCACGCAGCCTTATGAGGACAAGAATCCGGGTGTAAACGCCTGGTTTGGCACGGAGTTCAACCGCAAGAATACCTGGTTCTCGCAAATTGATGTTTATATCCGATACTTAAAGCGGGTGAATTACATGCTTCAGCAAGGAACGAACGTGGCCGATGTGGCTTATTTCATCGGTGAAGACACACCGAAAATGACAGGCGTTACCGAGCCCGCACTCCCCGTTGGCTACCAGTTCGACTATATGAATGCCGAAGTCATTGAAAAATACATGACCGTAATAGACGGCCTGCTTACCTTGCCCCATGGAACACAGTACAAGATCATGGTGCTGCCGAAGCTGGAAACCATGCGCCCCGAATTGCTTTCCAAGGTCAAACAGCTCGTCCATGACGGGGCCGTTGTACTCGGACCTGCTCCCATTCGCTCACCCAGCCTGCAAAACCAGCCGGAAGCCGACCAACAGGTCCGGGCCATGGCTGCTGAATTGTGGGGCGATGTTGATGGCATCAATGTCAAATCACGCAAAGTCGGTAAGGGCATGATCATCAATGGCATGGATATGACAGAGGCCTTTGCTTTAATCAACACTGTGCCCGACGCCAAACTGCCTCAAGACAACAGCATCCATTATGGTCACCGAACCCTAGGTGATCAGGAAATATACTTTCTGACCAACCAGACTGAAAAGACCCAGGTTGTTACGCCAGAATTCAGGGTAAGCGGTATGCAGCCTGAACTATGGGAAGCGACCACGGGTTACATTCGTGATCTCCCCGCGTATGAGCAAAGTGAGAATGTCACTGCCGTTCCCCTGAAGCTGGAGCCTTATGAAAGCGTGTTTGTCGTTTTCAGAAAGTCTGCAGGTGAAGCAAGAGCAACAGACGAAGAGGCCAATTATCCAGAACCCGAATGGGTGCAAGAAATCAAAACGCCCTGGACGGTCAGCTTCGACCTGGCCCAGAGAGGTCCTGAAGAAGCCGTGGTTCTTGAAGCACTGACGGATTGGGCTGAATCTGAGGACGAACGTATCAAGTACTATTCAGGTACTGCCTTCTATGACAATACATTCATGCTGGATAAGCTGCCGGAAAGCGCTAAAGTCATTATTGATCTGGGTGAGTTCACGGCCATGGCAAAGGTGACGGTAAACGGTAAATACGCCGGAGGTTTGTGGACACCACCTTACCAACTGGATATCTCTGACCTGGTACGGGAAGGCGAAAACGAGCTGAAAATTGAAATTGTCAATACCTGGGTGAATCGCATCATCGGGGATATGCGGCTTCCGGAGGCGGAGCGAAAAATATGGGCGCCAGTCAATCCTTATGATGCTGAAAGTCCTTTGCAGCCTTCCGGACTGCTTGGGCCTGTGACGATAAGAGCTTTCTGACCCCTCAGGGAAAGCCGGGGAAACAGGTTGGCAGATAAACTTTGATTCTTTGAAAAAAGGGCTTTTATCCTATCCTCCACGCCCTGAATTTATTGTGTTATTTGACCGTAAACTCAATATGCGCTTTGATTGGATAGTCGTCATTGTAATGAAGCCTGGCTTGATAGCTTCCTGCTGCCATACCATTGAAAACTAATTTTCCATTCATCATACCGGTTGGCCTGACAGGTTTTCCCTCAAGGTACTGATATTGAATTCCATCCGAATCGGAAAGCTCCGCTTTCGTGGGTGGACTAAAGATCCCTACCCAGATGGAAGGCTTTCCAGCGGGAGCAACATAGTGAACCACGATATCCTCCCCTACGGCATAGACTGGTTTGCTCATCACGAGATAAGGCCCGGTGAATGCTACTTCGGTGGTCGCCGATAGCGCTGCTGAGGCGCTGGTCTTATTGACTTGAGGGCTCTTGTCTCGCACCGTGACGATATAGCTGTATTCTGTTTCGGGGTTAAGGCCGGTGTCGGTATAGGATGCGCCCTCCTGCCATCCACTGTCATGACCATCGCCGGTGGTGCAGGTAAAATAGTATTCGACGCCACTGGGGTCCGATGCGGTTGTGGCTACCATGTAGATGGTGGAAGGACTGGTTGCTACCGGAGCGACCTTCATACTCATTTTCCCTGGCAAGGGACTGGTATTATCCAACCTTTTTGTCCGGGCTGAAACGGGGCTGGACGCTGCGCTCGAATTTTGCGCGGGACTATAATCCCGCGTCTTGACGGTATAGGCGTAGACGGTATTCGGCTTCAATCCCGTATCTTCATAAACTCTGCTGCCCTGCCAACCGCTGTCATGGCCAGCGCCAGCGGTGTTGGTAAAGTAATACTGCACCCAACTGTCGTCGGCGGCATTGGCGGCGGTCATGGAAATTGACCTTTCTCCGGTTGCCCCGGGCGGCGTTGAAAAAGTCATCGGGTTGGGCGTCGGTGCTTGCGAATCATCGACGCCGACGACTTCAGGTGGGCCGTCGGGAAAATAGTGATCAATGATGTTCTGTACATTCGACTGAACCAGATTGGCATAAGTCTCGTTGTAGATGTCCCAAATAGCCGCATGTTTACTTTTCGCCTCATCCTCTTTCCCACCCCACCACTGCAGGGCGAACTTTTGAAACGCCCCCTTATCCTGTGGAACCAGGGATTGGTATTTCTTAAGGGTTCGGTAGATATCCATCGAAGGCAAGATCCTTTCAGCATCGATGGCTTCTTGTAGTGCGGTCGGCTTGTCAGGATGGACACCCCAGAAGTGGAAGAGGGGTCTGATATCAACACCCACGGCTTCGGATAATCTGAGCAGTATGGTGTCGGTTTCCCCATTGTCTATAGGGCTCTTTTCTGTCCCCTCCAACATGTAGGCTTTCCAATAATCGGCCAGCACGTCCCAGCCAAAGAGCCGGGCGACTTCTGCGTAGTCTGCATGACCTTGATGTTGATAATTCTTATCCAATGCATTCATGGTTTTGTTGTTCTTGAAGTCCTGCATCATCATCCAGAAAATTGCAGCATTATCTATGCTGCGGGAAGCATTACCTGAAGGAGCTGATTTTTGAAAGGCTTCATCTAAACTGAAACCCAACTTGCGATTTAAGACGGCCACGTGGAGCAGGTTCACCGTAGACTCGATATCAGTCTCAAGTTTTGGAAAAAGGTAGCCATGCCCCATTTCATGAAATTCAACATAGTCGGCGTGTTTTGGGCTGGTGACAAGGTAATCGTCATGAGCGCCGCCATACGCTTTGTTCGGGTCGTACCATGCGTTCACGGCGGGATACCCTGTAGCGTGGAAGCCAAAAGGAATAGCCAGGTCGACTTGGGCATATAGCGTTTCTTTACCACGCTCAACAGGGAACCCCATTAGCTCATTGGTGGCATCCATGGACATGTCCCATTCCGCCAGCAACGACGCCGGGTCTTCAAGTTTATATATCCAATCGGTGGGGACGTTCATCATAAACTTTTCGGTCTGGAAATCCGCCCATGGCGCTTTGTGGTGCCGTTGTATTTTTTTCCATTCCTCAAGCGTCGTCGTGTGAAAAGGCTTTGCGGAAAAATAAGGTGAAGGAACAGCATTCTTTATCTCAATCTCCACGATGCCGTTATCGGAAAGATGAGGTACCTCGATGTAAATACCGCCGCCAAGGGGACTGGACACCTGGATTTGCGTAGCATTGATATCGAAAAGCAGAGAACTGCGGTCCAGGCGGTACAATTCAGGTAGCCTGAAGAAATCCCATGAATGGCTGCCCACCCTGACCTGGTAGCCTTTCCCTACCAAAGCCTGGGGCACGATGATCGTAGCAACCGTACCGGGTGCCAAATACATACCGGTGGGTTTACGTGCAGGTCTCGTCCAGTACATGGTGTCGCGGCCAAATGATTTCAGGAAGCTTGCATTGATCGTGGCGGTATAGGTCTTTTCGGGATCTTCCGGTGCATCACAAGCACCTGGAAAATAGGCGGATGAGCCAAACTTAAACCCGGAGAAAAGGTCCTCGTTGTCTACAATGTTGGGTCCGGTATAGGTCTTGTCGATGATATTCTGCATCACCGTATACACAGCCCAATGTATATCGCTATCGGAAACGTCCGCTCTCTTGAAGTTTTTAACAGGGCTGTCCGACACCCACAATGGTCCGATTTCAGTATCGTATGTTTTCACAAGTTTGAAGCTGGCTGCGATGATCGCGCGGCTGGCTCCAAAGAAGTCTTTGTTGGCGTCAATGGTAGACTTGTGTTGTGCGATCCCGGAGGGCTCTAAAGAGGCGTCACTTGTTATATGAAGTGTAAGTGAACTGAGCGTCGAAACGAGAGCTTCTTGTCGCATCTGCGCCGGGCTTGGACTACCCGTGGCAAGTTCAGCGTCACCATGGGATGTTACACGGTGTTCTGAATTATCGGATATCTTGTCATATCCTGAATGGGCAATACCGGGGCAATGGACTGTAAGAATAAGGACAGCATAAAACAAAGCATGCCTGGTTTTCATTATCTTTCCTTCTGCTTTAATCTGACTCCACTTATTCAAATCTCTTCATCCACTCCTGCCTTTCCTTGCTGAAAAAATATTCTTTTGACCTGAATGGTGGAACGTGATGCTCCTCAAGTTCAATCAGGGAAACTTCGGGCAGATCAATAGGGTTTGATGGAATAAACCCGGCCAGGTGATGTTTGGTGTCCGCAAATTCCTCGTCAGCGGCCAGGTTGTGCCATTCCTCTGGATCGGAATCGAGCTCATAGAGTTCCTCTGAATCGTCGATGTAGCGGATGTAATGCCAGTTCTCATAGCGGACAGAATAACTGCCATAATCATAGCTGGTGATGACTGGCCTGGATACCGGTTACTTTGGTTTTGCCAACATGGATATCAGGCTGATCCCATCAAAATCGTCTCTTTCCGGAAGGTTACACAGGTCGACGAGGGTCGGATAGATATCCAGCAAGGATGTGAGGTTGGTGGTTGCAACCCCCTTTGCCGAACCTGCTGGTAATTTCTCCAGGTTCCCGGGCACACGCATCATCATCACAGTACGGATTACGTTTTCCCACAGGGCAAATTTGCGCCAGTGCATTTTCTCGCCAAGTTGCCAGCCGTGATCCGACCAGATCACCACGATGGTATTGTCGGCATAGGCACTGCGTTCAAGGGCGTGCAGCAATCTTCCGACCATTTCATCTGCAAATGCTATGGAAGCCAGGTACCCCTGGACAGCCTTTTTCCACTGGTCCGCCTCAATCACGTGTTTGTGATAATTTCCCCCTCGGGTAATGATCTCTTTTGCTACCGGTCCCAGGTCTGACAGATCGTTCTCATAAGTATCAGGCATCTTGATGCTGTCCAGTGGAAAGCGATCAAAATACTTTTGGGGAACGTGCCAGGGAAGATGTGGACGATAAATACCAGCCGCCAGGAAAAACGGTTTGTCGTGTGTTTTCTGGAGTTGCCGGCTAATGTAATTGACCGTCTCGAAGTCACCCGTCTCCTCGTCCGTGATTGTCAAAGGGCCCCAATCAAACATGCCGTACATGATTAAAAATCCTCTGGGCTTATTTTCAGGCTACCGGAATCTTAGCACTGATCGGCAAGTAATTGACTCGACAGGGATTATTTCGGCAACGAGCGAAACACCAGTAACCCCTATCCGGGTCCTTTCAATAAGCCGAAAGAAGGAGGACAATCAATCAAGATGTGGCCCAGGAAATAAAGTAAGAACTTTCAAGAAATGTAATCATCAATTCCAACAAGGAAAGCCCAATGAAGACTGTAAAAAGAGTGATCCGTTTTGATACCCACGGTCCGGCCAATACTGGTATGCCAGCCATGGAACTGGACCGGGCTGACTTTCAGGGGGCATTGCCGGAACAACATTTGCACGAGTACTTCAATTATGACGAACTGGGTTTGAATGCAGGCGTTTGGACCACGACTGATATGCAGGAGGCATTCGGTCCTTATCCTGGTGATGAGATGATGTGGGTTCTTGAAGGCCAGGTTGATATGGTTGATGGCGATGGGAAAGCAACGCACGTCAATGAGGGTGAGACATTCTGTATACGCAATGGCATTCCTGTTAGCTGGAAACAGCTTGGGTTCCTGCGAAAATTCTATATCACCTATGCAGACCCAAAAGCGGACACCCAGGAAATTGACAGCGCAGATGGCGGGGTGGTTGTGCTTAATGCGAAAGCCTTGCAACAGGCTAAGGAAAAAATGGATACCACTGATCCATTTGTGATCAAGGGTGATACCCCTGTACAGCACGACAGCAATGCATTTACCAATGATGCCGGCAATCTTTTCATAGGCATGTGGGATAGCACGGCTTTCGAAAGTGAAATGCTTCCATTCCCCTGTTATGAGTTTGTTCAATTACTGGAAGGGGAAATCACGATTACCGAACAGGACGGAACCGCTAATGTGTTCGTTGCCGGAGACGTTTTCATGGTCCCCGAGGGCACGGTTTGTAGTTGGAAAACCACCGCTTATGTTAAGAAATTTTATTGCATGCTGGATACCTCTGGGTAATTTTCAATAGACGCCAGGCAATATTTATTCCACTCCCGAACACTTTGGAGGTGTTCTATGTTGTTCACATATGATCATTTAGGGCAATCGTTAAAAAGAACTGCCGCAGTGCTCTTACTTATTTTCGCCAGTTCCGGGGCTTTAAGCTCTTCTCAGGAGTTAGGTCCCGAGGTTTACGAGCAATTCAAATTCCGCCATATAGGCCCAATTGGTAATCGAGTCAGTGCAGTCGTCGGTGTTCCTGGTGATCCAAATGTCTACTATGCCGGTGCGGCTTCAGGAGGTATATGGAAAACCATTGATGGTGGCACGAATTGGGAGCCCATTTTTGATGATCAGAAAGTTTCGTCAATTGGCTCATTGGCGATTGCCCCTTCAGATTCCAACGTGGTGTGGGCCGGTACTGGCGAGACCTTCATCCGCAGCAACGTTTCCCAGGGCATGGGCATCTATCGATCCACGGATGCGGGTAAAACCTGGCAGTCCATGGGCCTCGAAAAAACCGGCAGAATCGGCAGGATCGTCATCGACCCGCGTGACCCCGATATCGTCTTTGCTGCCGCGATGGGCCATCTCTATGGACCGCAGCAGGAGCGAGGTGTTTATCGCACACTCGATGGCGGTGAGACCTGGGAGCGCGTGCTTTTTGTGGACGAGAACACCGGTGCTTCTGATATTGCCATGGACCCAAATAATCCTCGGATTCTCTTTGCTGGCATGTGGGAGATGCTCATAAAGACCTGGGGCCGGTGGAGCGGAGGGCCGGGCAGTGGTCTTTATATGTCTCGGGATGGTGGCACTACATGGAAGCCCCTCACAGGCAATGGGCTACCGGAAACCGAGATGGGCAAAATCGCTGTATCTGTTGCACCGAGCGACTCGAACTATGTCTATACCCTCATTGAGACTGAAGACGAGGGGCTCTGGAAATCAGTTGATGGCGGTTCGACCTGGAAACATGTGAACCATGATCGTGTCTTGATGAATCGACCTCTTTACTACACCAGGGCGACCATCGCTCCCGATGATCACAATGAGATATATACTATTGCCGGCGTTGTCTCCAAATCCCTCGATGGTGGTGAAAACTTCAGCAGAGTCAGAAACATGATCGGTGGAGACAATCACGACATGTGGATCGATCCCCTCATCCCCAAACGCATGATCGTGGGAAACGATCAGTACGTCAGTATTTCCACCAACGGAGGAAAAAACTGGCGTGGCATCTCTTTGCCCATTGCTCAGATGTACCACGTGTATGCTGACAATCAGATCCCCT
>Ga0164313_10004511_pt1 | contig 12373 bp, 9 predicted proteins | sample GuaBasSedimGuay4_FD_113735 | JGI IMG/M metagenome (GOLD analysis project Ga0164313, IMG submission 113735) | Subseafloor sediment microbial communities from Guaymas Basin, Gulf of California, Mexico - Guay4, Core 4569-4, 0-3 cm | ecosystem: Environmental > Aquatic > Marine > Hydrothermal vents >... | reverse complement strand
CTTCCGGGGATACCTAAAGTACCAACGCCTGATCCTGCTGCGACAAGAAGCGTGGCAGCATCACCATGGTAACACACATCACATTTTATGATAATGTCTCTATCCGTATATCCTCTGGCAAGACGAATAGCACTCATGGTTGCTTCAGTACCGGAGTTAACCATTCTTATCATTTCTACCGAAGGCACCATATCAATAACAAGCCGGGCAAGATCTGTCTCAAGTTCAGTTGGCGCACCAAAACTTGTGCCGGTTTCAAGAACCTTGATCAAGGCTGCAATAACTGCAGGAGGTCTGTGGCCTAAAATTAAAGGTCCCCAGGAAAGCACATAGTCAATATATCGGTTTCCATCAACATCATAAATCCTGGCTTTATCGCCCTTTTCTATAAATATAGGCTGTCCGCCCACAGAGCCACAAGCTCTTACCGGTGAATTTACACCCCCTGGAATTAAGTTTTGGGCTTCTCGAAAAAGATTTTCTGACTTTGATATAGACATATTTTATTCCTTATTAAAAAATCAATATTTCATCATATATAAACATTTGAGTATATCAAATCTTGAATTAAAGGGTCAATAGATTTTTGAACAGTCTACAATCAAAAATCTATTGACATTTTTAAGATTGATTGTTAAATTTGCCGGGTTAATTTTATGGGCCGTTAGCTCAACTGGTAGAGCAACTGACTCTTAATCAGTAGGTCCCGGGTTCGACTCCCTGACGGCCCACCAGTAAAATCAAGGCTGATAAGCGTTTTCGTTTATTGGCCTTTTTTTATTCCTCTGCAAACTTCGTCAAACCAACGAGAAACAAGGATATCTATTCCATCTAATGGCATTGGTACCTCTTATGATGGATTATGCCGGATTAATAATGGTATCTGAGTTGAACAATTAGAATAGAATCATTCTCAAGTTTGTAAACTATTCGATGCTCATTGGTTATTCTTCTGGACCAATATCCAGAAAGATTGTGTTTAAGGGCTTCTGGTTTGCCAAGCCCTTCATATTTATTGCGTTGAATATCTTTAATAAGCTTGTTGATTTGTTTTAGTATTTTTTTATCTTTTTTTTGCCAAAATAAGTAATCGCTCCAGGCATTTTCTGAGAACAAAAGTTTCATTCAAAGATCTCTCTTTCTTGGCCCTTCCCAGCATTTAATTCTTTAATAGAATCAATAAGTCTTTTTGCATTTTCAGGGCTCTGTAAAAGATAAGCCGTCTCATTAAGAGCTTCATAATCCTCAAGAGACATAAGTATTACGGCCTCATTGTTTTTACGAGTAACGATAATTGGGTCATGATCGTCACAGACTTTTTTCATAGTGCTTGCAAGATTATTCCTAGCACTTGTATATGTTATTGCTCTCATTAAATTTCCCCTATTTTTTATTGTACATGTACAACATATCGTACATCATCAAATATGTCAATCAAATTCTTCACTGAGGCATAATATTCCATTAAGCATGCCCCATTCAAAAAAGCCAGAGAGAACGAGGCGAGATATGAAATTAAAAACTATAAACAGATCAGCGATCACCATCATTCCTAAAAAACCTTGCATGGACTGGGCGAATCTATTTGATAAAAAAGCACCGATTTTGTTTATGGCTTAACAATTTGAATTTCAACACGTCTGTTCATCGTTCTTCCCCAGGCAGTATTGTTGCTTTCAATGGGGTTAATGCTTCCCAATCCTTTCACTTCAATTTGATTGGGATTCACACCCTTTCCGAGTAGAAAACTGCTGACAATATTAGCTCTGAATTCTGACAGCTTTATATTATATTTCTGATTGCCTTCTGAATCTGTATAACCTGTAATCAAAATTTTGGTATCCGGATGCATTGTAAGAATATCAGCAAAATCTTTTAACTTATTATACCCCTCTTCAGTAAAGTCATTGGTGTTATAATTAAAGCGGATAAGGATGGTTTCCTCGGGTAAAGGTAAAACTTTTTTATCTTTTTTAGATTCCATTGGCGTTATTGATGTATTTGGGGCCTTAATTACATCGTCAGACGTCTTTTTAATTTCATGAAGTTCATCCTGAACTAATGGTTCAGGAATTCGATTTTTTTTTTTATCTTCCTGCACTGCCTCCAAGGTGGTTCCGGAGGTCGTCATTCCTTCCTGCTGATTGACAATATCCGAGCTATTTTTTTTAGTCAGGATATTTTCTTCTTTAGTATCCGTATCTTTTAACTCTTCTATTTGATTGTATTCATTTGTCTTATTTTCTATGCTGTCTGCTAAAAGGGTTGGATTTGAAGACTCAGAAAATGAATTGGACTTGTCAGTTTTTATTAAATTAATATGGCTATTGATGTCTGATATGACCTGGTGAAAATTTACAGGAAACAGCATCCACCAGCAGACAATTAAAAATAAAGAAATTCCAATTATTCCGATTATCACATTGCCAATTTTTCTTTTTTTCCTGGGTGGAGGTATCGGTTTTAAAAGAACTGACTGGGGTTGAATCGTGGGAACAGATTTTTGAGGATAGTTTGTAAATCCATTTATATCCCGGTTCCTGATATAGGCAGGTATTTTGAGTTCTTTGGCACACTCCTGCACAATGGCTGCACTAATTGTTTTTTTGTCTTTAACATAACCCGACAACAATGCATGATCACAAATAATATTGATCCTTCTGGGAAACCCCCCGGAATACATAAATATTTCCTGAACAGCAGACGGTTCAAAAATGGACTGAACTGAACCGGCAACTTTTAACCGGTATTGTATGTATTCATCGGTCTCATCAGGTGTTAATGGATCAATATTATAATTCAGTGTCAATCTTTGCCGGACAGCTCTGTTCTGGTCTTGATTTAAAATTTCATTAAATTCATTCTGGCCGACAAAAAAAATATTTATTAATTTTGTGTTTGTCTTTTCAATATTTGATAATAAACGAATTTCTTCAAGCAGTTCCTGAGTTAACAGTTGCGCCTCATCAATGATAAGCAACACCTTCTTATCAATTTCATGGGCATGGAGTAGAAATTTTTGAAATCGAACAAGAAAGGCACCCTTTGATAAAAATTCCTGGTTGATTCCAAAAGAAGCTGCAATGTAATTAAAAAAATCAAGTTTTGAAAGACTTGGATCTGAAACTGATGCACAAATAATATCATTGCTCAAGCTCTGGATTAATGAATTTATCAGCGTTGTTTTACCCGTACCGACATCGCCAGTTAGTAAAAGGAACCCTTTGTTATCAAGAATGCCATATTTAAGTGTTGCCAAGGCTTCTTGATGCTTTTCCCCCAGCCACAGAAATTCAGGATCTGAACTGATTTGAAACGGTTTTATTTTTAAGTTATAAAATGAAGTATACATATGAATTAATTATGAATTATGTAGATATCCCATATCTTTTGCTTGAGTATTTTTTGTCCCTACAACCAGCACTTCTATTTTATTTTTCTCATTCTGCTTAAAATAGAGACGTCCATTATATGCAAATAGTACTTCAAGGCAAGCAGTTTTATGTTTTTTGCCAGAAAATACTTTTCTTTTTATCGTTATTTTCTCTGGTTTCTGATCCAACAGCAGTATACATTCTTCTGCCTTGATTTGCTGGTCTTCATTTAGATTTAATAATCCTGAAATTGCTTTTCTGTTCATTTTTATGCTCTTATACAGAACACTAAACCGTTTATAAGTAAAATCGAATTCATTTCTTTTGCTTTTCGAGCTTTTTCTTCTTTCATAATTACTGATTGTTGATTTGAGCTCACTGATTTCCTCATCCCTGCTCTTTTTTAGTTCAATAAATGAATTGAGTTGTTCTTCAAGAGAGATAATTTCATCAAATAAATCTTCCTCATTTATTTTTAATTTCTTTTTGTCTTTTTGATATCTAGCGTTCAAAGATTTTATATTTTCAAATAATCCCTGACGTTCTTTTTTTAAACCATCAATAAGAGATTTATCAATTTCTGTATCAAGTGCTGCTCTATAACTTCCAACTTTATAGAAAATTAAAACAATTAAAAGACCTATACTGAAATATAAAAATAAAATTAAATTAGCGAGTCTGGAGCCATGATTCATATTGATCACAGCACTGACAGTCAATCCATCATTTAAAAGTGCAAAATTCTGTTTTGCAAGAATTTCAGAATCATCATTTTTAGGAAGACTATTTACAAACGCATCTGCATCAATAAAGGTTGGATAAATCAGTTTTCCGGTTTTACTGGTAACAAGCACCTTGAGGTCAAGCCCGATATATTGGACCATCCAGTCAGTTTTAAGGAATGTGTAAATATTCCCGGCAATCTGCTTTTCAACCGATACCCGTCCATCTAAAAGGTCTGTGGTGTCTCCAATAAAAACATTTTCAATTTTTTGAAGATAAAGATTATTGAAATACTTTTGATAGAGGTTCAACGTGACGATATATAAAATTGGTGTAAATAATAGACAGAATATTACCGTTTTTAATGGAAAATATTTCATTTATACTCCGAAATTTTATTATATCAATTCTAATGAAGGTCAACTTTATCTTAGAAAGTATTAATTATCAAGGTGCTGAGATGATTATGCCTGATTTGTTTTCTTTTTATTCTCTTGAAAAAATAAGCAATGTCACATATATATATTGTTGCTCTTTTATTAATCTAAAAAATGAACCATTTCAACCATATATTTAATGAAAAATATTTTTGTTCTATAAATTAAAGTGACATAATAATTGGATATGCATATTACGCAAATTATTTGGAGGTCATAATGAAAAGCACTTTAAAATTCTTTCTTATCCTTGTTGTTTTTTGTTTTATTTTCGGCTGTCAATCTGAACAGGAAAAAAAAGAATCTTTTTTTAATAAAGCAAACAACTATTACACTCAAAAAGAATATAAAAAAGCTGAAATTGAGCTTAAAAATGCGATAAAAATTGATCCTAAATATACTCAAGCCAATTTTCTTTTGGCAGAAACCATGGTAAAATTAGGCAATTTCAAAGGTGCCTTTGGTATGTATTCCAAAGTTATCCAATTAGATCCTGACAACAATAAAGCACAATTAAAATTAGCTGAATTTCTTTTTCTGGGCAAACAAATCGATCCGGCCATGGAAAAAATCGTTAAAATTCTTGAAAAAGAACCACAGAATATAACTGCCCTGCATATCAAAGCTCAAATATATTTAGTTAAAAAATCATACGATAAAGCGACTTCCGTTTATTCAGAAATCTTAAAAATTGATGATAAAAATATTGGAGCATTGCAGAACCTGGCAAGAATCAAAGCAATTGAGAATAATCCCCAGGAAGCAGAGAAGCTTCTTCTAAGTGCCATTGAAATTGATAAGCATAATTTAAAATTATACTCTGTGCTGGCTGGATTTTATCTTCAAAACAGAGAATTTACAAAAACTGAATCTTTGCTTCAGGATGTGATTAAAAACAATCCGACAAATGAACGGGCCTATATTCTTTTAGGAAACTTTTATTTAAGTCAAAAAAAACATGATCAAGCTGAGAAGGCCTATCAGAGCGCGATTGATACAAAAAATAATACAGTAAGATCATATATGATTATGGCAAATTTTTATGAACGTATTAATAATAAGGAAAGAGCGCTTGATTCATATAAAAAAGCTGCTGCCCTGAAACCTGATGATTTATCGATTAAAAACACTATTGCAAGGTTTCACTTCAACAATAAGGATCTTGAAGCAGCCAATAATCTGATTGACCCAATTCTCAAAGAAAGACCCGACTATTACCCTTCCAGATTGCTGAAATCTGAAATTCTGCTGTTAAATAAAAATTTTGATGAAGTATTTCCTTTACTTGAATCTCTTGAAAAAGATGAACCAAAATCATTTAGAGTCCATTATTTAAAAGGACTTTACTATATTGGAAAACGCAAGTTGGATCAGGCTAAAGCATCCATTATTAAATCTATTGAATTCAATTCCAGATTTTTAAAAGCAAAACTATTGCTTTCTAACCTCTATCTATCTGAAAGATCCTATGACTTAGCACGAATGGAAGCAACTGATGCCCTGAAACTTGCTCCGAACAGCTATAACGCTCGAATGATCAGAGCCAATGCATTAATGGCTCAACAGAAACCGGTTGAAGCAAAAAAAGATTTTTTAAGGCTTATAGAACTTTCACCGGAAAATCCATTGGCCTACTATCGGATGGGACTTTTACAGGCTACTTTAAAAAAGTATGATTCTGCCTATAAATATTTTTTTAAAGCCTATGAAAAAGATAATCAAAAAATGGATGTGTTTTTACAGATTGTCCGTGTTCATGTTACGAAAAAAGAGTTTAACCAGGCCCATGAATTTTGTAAGAAACAATTAAAGATTGTTGAGGGGAACAATTCATCTAAAGCAATTGTTTATAATATTCAAGCGCAGCTTTTCTTAGAACAAAACAATCCTGAAAAAGCAAAACAATTTTTTACTAAAGCCATTGATGCCAATCCACAATTTACAGGCCCTTATAATGCTCTCGCAAAAATATACTTATCAAACAAAGAAAAAGATAAAGCCGTTGAACAATATCAGTCAATCTTAAAAATAAATCCAAACAATGCATTTGCGCATATGATGGTTGGAACTATTTATGATAGTGAAAAAAAATATGAAAAAGCTGCTGAACATTATCGCCTGGCTTTAGAGATTGATCCTGATTATGCCCCGGCTGCCAACAACCTGGCATACCATCTGGTAGTCCGTACAAATGATATAGAAAAAGCATTGGAACTGGCAAGAAGAGCAAAAGAAAAATTCCCTGAAGACCCTGCTATTGCAGATACACTTGGGCTAGTATACTATTATAAAGGTTTGTATGGAAATGCTGAGACACAATTTACTGATGCACTTGTAAAATTATCAAATAATGCAACAATTCATTTTCATCTTGGCCGGACCTATGCAAAAAATGGAAAAAAGCAACTGGCAAAAAAATCATTAAAATACGCTTTAGAACTTAGCAGTGATTTTGATGATTACCAAGAAGCTAAACAATTACTGGGGGAGCTTAATTAATTTTTTTCAAGCCTTTACTGATTATCTTAAATGCTGTTTTTAAGGTAGGCTTAACGAAATCCTTCTGATCATTTAAAAGCCTTTTAGAATCAACCCACAGGACGATACCGCCATAGGATGCCCATAAAATATCTGCAAGAGCCACAGGATGTTCATCAATGAAAATACCCTGCTCAATTCCTTGTTTTATAACATTGGCCATGGCCCCATGAGCCATTGCTGAGTGTTCCTTGATTTGTTTTAAGACTTCGTCTGAAAGATTTTTAAGTGTATCCCCTGACTGGAGATGAAACAGGTTAATTAAAATATTTGAATCATATTCATATACTTCAATAAACACATCAAAAAAACTCCCTATCTTTTCCTCCACTGAAATATCCTGACGGACAACTTTTTGAATTTTATCTGCCAGATGTTTTAAGATTTCAATGGAAAGAATTGTATGCAGCTCTTCTTTATTTTTAAAATATAAGTATAAAGTTCCAGGGCTCAATTCAGCTTCTAAAGCGATTTCTTCCATTGTAGCAGCCCTGAATCCCTTATTGGAAAAAACTTTACGTGCAGCATTAATAATTTCTATTTTTCTTTGTTTTTTTTCTCTTTTTTTTCTTTCATATATTCCCATATATTCTCCATTATTTTTTGAATGCGGTTCATAAACTGATCGACGGAATAAAAAATACAAGAAAAAGGAAAAAAATACAAGAAAAAAATGAAAATCTAAAGACGAAGATAATAATCTCCTCATTAAGATACTTTCATGTTATTATACCATAAATTAAATTAATAACTAATGGAGAGAGATATAATGGCCAAGACAACTTATTGGGCTGACAATTATGTTGAAAAATTGACCAGTGCAGAAAAAGCATTGCAAATAATACAGCCCGGCCAAAGAGTGTTCATTGGCTCTTCATGCGGAGAGCCCCAACATCTTGTCAAAGAATTATCTATTGCCTCAGTCAGATTTACAGATCTTGAAATTGTTAGATTATTGTGTATCGAAAGCGGTCCTTTGACGCTGGTGGCAAATCGGTCTCATTCCCGGCAGTTTAATATCAGGTCTTTTTATCTGGGGTCTGCAACCCCTAAAAAAATTCATAAAAACAAACGATTTATTACTCCCATTAACCTTTCCCAGATTCCCCATTTATTCAAATCAAGAATGATGCCCATAAATGCCGCTTTGATTCAGGCTTCCCCACCCGATGATTTTGGATGGATGAGTTTAGGGGTATCGGTGGATATCACACTTGCTGCCTGCGAATCAGCCGATATTGTTATTTGCCAGATAAATCCGAATATGCCACGGGTATTGGGCAGAAGTTTTATCCATGTCAATGATGTGGATTATCTTGTTGAACATGAAGAAGAGCTTTTAACCATACAACCCCTTCCTGAGATGGAAACTGCCAATACTATTGCCAAACATATATCACGGCTTATCGATGACGGATCTACTCTGCAAACGACCTTGGGTTTGACAAATGAAGCTTTAATGATTTGTCTGTCTGAAAAAAATGATCTGGGTATTCATTCACAATATTTATCAGACGGGTTGATGCGGCTTTTCTCCATGGGGGTTATCACTAATAAGAGAAAAGGGTTTAATGACGGAAAACTTGTGGCTGGAAGTGCTGTAGGGTCAAATCTTCTCTATGAATTTATTGATGATAATCCATGTATTGAATTTCATCCGTCAGATTATATCAATAACCCGACCGTTATTGCCAGACATAATGCCATGATCTCTTTAAACACTGCCAGAGCCATAGATCTGACAGGACAGGTTGCAGCAGATGCGCTTCCCTATAATAATTATACCGGAATCAATGGACTTCTCGACTTTACCAGGGGAGCTGCCATGTCCAAGGGTGGCAAGTCCATCCTGATGATGACTTCTACATCTGATCATGGCAGGAAAAGCCGCATCATTCCAAATTTATCTGATATTGCAGTGGTAGTTCCCAGAGGAGATGTTCAATTTGTTGCGACTGAATACGGTGTGGTTAATCTTTTTGGGAAAACCCTTCAGGAAAGAGCCATGGCATTGATCAGTATTGCTCATCCCGATTTCAGGGATGAGCTTTTTTCAAAGGCCAAAGAATTGAATTTAATAGATATAGGCAGGAAAATCAAACAGGCCATTAAAGGAGTTTATCCTTTAAAATATGAAGAAACAATCATGATCAATGGAATTTTCATCATGTTCAGACCTGCCAAACCTATTGATGAAAGAAGTATCCAGGAACACTATTATACCATGAACCGGGGGGATATTGTCTCAAGATTTTTCCATGAAAAAAAGAGTTTTGTTCATGATCAGATTGATACAACATTTGAAATTGATTATATCAATGACCTGACCATTGTTGCGACAATTGGAGAACTGGGGTTTGAAAAAATTATTGCCGTGGGTGAATATTTTCGAAACTCCATTATCAATATGGCTGAAATTGCTTTTTCAGTATCCAGGGAATACCAGGGTATGGGAATCGCCCAGATTCTCCAGAAAAAACTAACAAGGGCCGCCATTGACAATAAAATTAAAGGGCTTGTGGCCTATACATCTCCTGAAAACAAGGGGATGATAAAGCTGTTCCAAAAATTGCCTTATGCCGTCACATCAGAGAAAGAAGATGATATGATTATTCTCAACTGTCTGTTCTCTAACCCCAAAGAAGAGAAATCAAAAGCATAAAGTTTATTTTTTTAAAAGCAGTGCAACAGATTCAATATGATAGGTATGGGGAAACATATCTATGGGTTGAATTTCTTTTGTCTCATATTTTGGTGTGAGCATTTCAAGATCCCGGGCAAGGGTCGCAGGGTTGCAGGATACATAGACAATTTTTTCTGGACCTATTGCAAGTACCTGTTGAACAACATCTTTATGCATACCGACTCTTGGGGGATCAATAATCATCACATCAGGTTTTGATTTTAATTGTGGCAGGACATCCTTGATATCTCCTTCAAAAAACTCACAATTTTCAATTTCATTGAGCCGGGCATTGAGTTTCGCATCAACAACAGCACTTTGTACAATCTCAATACCCACAACCATTTTTGCCTGTTCTGAAAGCCATATGGGGATTGTACCGGTTCCCGAATAAAGATCTATCACAACTTCTTTGCCTGTCAAGGCAGCATATTCCGATACTTTGGAATATAATTTTTCACAAGACTTAGTATGGGTCTGAAAAAATGAATTGGCTGAAATTTTAAATATAAATTTTCCCAGCTTTTCTTTTATGTAATTTTTCCCATGAAGGGTAATTTCTTCTTTGTCGGTTGCAACACCGGATTTTGAGTCGGTAATATTATTCAGGATGGATTCAATTTGTGGATATTTTTTTGCCAGTACGGCTGCAAGGTCCTGGACCACATCAATCTTTTTCTCTTTGGTGACAATATTAACCATCCATGTATCAAAAGCCACAGAGTGCCTCAGCATTAAAAACCGCCAGAACCCTTCATGAGTCCTTAAATGATAGGCTGGCAGGTCGGAATTTTTTATAAAAGTTCTAACATCCTCCAATATCTGATTACCTAAGTTTGGCATGATTTCACACTGTTTAATATCAATAACCTTGTCAAAGGTGCCAGGCACATGGAGTCCAATACCAAAACCCTTTTTGATTTCCTCATTTTCAAGTTCCCAGGGCAAAAGCCATCTTCTTGAGGAACAGGAAAATTCCATTTTATTGCGGTATTGAAAAATTTCATCAGACGGGATGACATCCTTTACTGAAATGTTTTTCAATCCGCCAATATGCTCAATAGATTCTTTCACATGTCTTTTTTTATATTCAAGCTGGAGGTCATACCCAATCTGCTGCCACTTACACCCCCCGCAAAAATTGCAGTAAAGACATTTCCCCTCTTTTCTAAGGGGAGATTCTTTTAAGATTTTTATCAGTTTTCCTTCTGCCCAGGATTTTTTCTTTTTTGTGATTTTTATAAAAACAATATCTCCCGGGACACACCGGTCGATAAAAACCGGGAAACCATCCGGTTTTGCAAGTCCCCTGCCGCCAAAAGCAAGGTCAATGATTTCAAGCTCATATGTTTTTCTTTTCTTAATTGTCATAATATTTATTTCTTTTTAATTTTTGGTTTATCCATAATTTCAAAACTTGATATTATAATGATTTAATGGCATAAAGACAAGGTATGAAAACCAGTTCACAAGATATCGAATTTGTCTCCCATGGATTTTTACTCAAAGGGACTTTGCACCTTCCTGAGATAAAATATCCCCACCTTGTTGTCGGCTCCCACGGTTTAGAAGGATCAAAAGAATCTGCAAAACAAAAGGTGGTGGCAAAACTTCTTGCTCAAAATAATATTGCTTTTTTCCGGTTTGATCACAGGGGCTGCGGTGAAAGCCAGGGAGATTTTATCAAAGACACCTCCCTTGAAAAACGTACCCATGATTTTATTAATGCTGTAAAGCATATCCTATCCCTTAAAAAGACTACCTGGGATATCGCTGTTTTCGGATCCAGCATGGGAGGGTCTACCTGTATTAATGCATGGGAATCACTTTTAAAAATGGATATCAATCTTTGTGGAGCAGTCCTTTGCTCTGCACCTGTAAAAAGTCGCACCATTGAAAACATTCCGACAGATGCGAATGAAGACAGACCTGCCCTGCCCTTGAGTTTTTTTAAAGAAAATCTTCTCTTTAATATTCTGGACAAAGCAAAAGATCTGTCCAATGTCCTTATTTTCCATGGAGATGCCGATGAAGTGGTTCCGGTTTCAAATGCCAAAGATATTTACAATCTGGCAAAGGAGCCCAAAAAATTGATTATCCATAAAAACGGGGATCACCAGATGGCCGCCAAAAAAGATCAGGCCCAGTTTGAGGTTGAAACCATGGCCTGGTTTTTAAGGTGTTTTGGCCATCAGAACCAGATGTCGTCTTAAAAGTTCCAAGGCCATCATGGCAAATATTTTTTTATTCATCGCCCTGTCATCAAAGGAAAACCTGTATGTTTTGGCCGTTGAAAATTTGGAACCTGCAATGCCGATACATACCATGCCCACTGGTTTTTCTTTAGTACCGCCGCCAGGTCCTGCAACTCCAGTGGTTGAGATGGCAAAATCAGCATCAGCTATATGCCTTACCCCCTGTGCCATTTCAAGGGCGGTCTGTTCATGAACTGCCCCGTATTCAACAATGGTCTTCTTTTGCACTTTCAAAATATTAATTTTTGCATCATTGGAATAGGTAATACCTGAAAACAAAAAATAATTTGAACTGCCCGCCACATCAGTCACCATATTTGAAATCAGACCACCCGTACAGGACTCTGCAATGGCAAGGGTTTT
>Ga0164313_10004510_pt1 | contig 12375 bp, 10 predicted proteins | sample GuaBasSedimGuay4_FD_113735 | JGI IMG/M metagenome (GOLD analysis project Ga0164313, IMG submission 113735) | Subseafloor sediment microbial communities from Guaymas Basin, Gulf of California, Mexico - Guay4, Core 4569-4, 0-3 cm | ecosystem: Environmental > Aquatic > Marine > Hydrothermal vents... | reverse complement strand
AGCTGTAAATTCATCAGCAACGGTACGAGCCAGTTGAGCTGACACCTTATTCAGCTCATAGACCAGATCTTCCATCTCATAATCAGCCATCGCAATCGATGTGCCATTAAAGGTATTGGTCTCAACAATATCAGCACCCGCTTCAAAATAAGCACGGTGAATATCACTGATTATTTTAGGCTGAGTAATCGACAGCAAATCATTATTACCTTTGACATCACAACTGTGATTAGCAAACCGTTCACCACGATAATCTACTTCTTCAAGCTTATAGCTTTGAATCATCGTTCCCATAGCACCATCGAGAATAAGGATTCGTTGTTGTAGGATATGTTTCAGATCGTGGGTAGAGACTGTCAAAGCAATATTCCTAAAGGGAAACAGATAAAAATTGTAGCCGTAATAAACAAATAATTATATCAGATAGCAGTCCCCTCCTTTACATCGTGGTAATTTGCTTAAAAAGCCCTTCCATCACCAAGCCAGTTAGCCCATAATCAAAACATCAATGTCATTATTTAATTAAATAAATAAAGGAAATCTTCCAGGATGATTAAAAGGACAATCACAGGAAAGCGATTATTGGTACTCGATACAAATGTGTTAATGCATGATCCAACAGCATTATTTCGTTTTGATGAGCACGATATTTTCTTACCAATGGTGGTATTAGAAGAACTGGACCGTGGTAAGAAAGGCTTATCTGAAGTCTCACGAAATGTTCGCCAAGTTAGTCGTTTTCTTGATGAATTAATGCTGCAAGCAGGTGATACCGAGGCTATCGCAAATGGTATTCCCTTACCCAGTGTCAATACTAATGGTGATTTACCGAAAGCCAGTGGCCGATTATTTTTTCAAACCACACAAATAGCACAGGAATTACCGAAAGAGTTACCTGGCCAGCAAGCAGACAATGCTATTTTGGGTATTGCAATTAACTTACAACAAACAAAGCCCGACACTACTGTCACCCTAGTTTCAAAAGATATTAACTTACGTATTAAAGCCACTGTATTAGGTATCCACTCAGAAGATTATTACAACGATAAAGTCTTAGATGATGTTGATTTACTCTATCGTGGTTCTACGGAGCTTGCCGCAGACTTCTGGGACGATCTTAACCGTTTAGAATCTTGGACAGAGGAAGGCCGTACCTTCTACGAAATTGAGGGCGATATCGTAGAAGACTGGTATCCCAACCAACTCATCTTCTCACCCGGTGAAACTAACTCTATTGAAGCCGTTGTTAGATCGACTACCGACTCAACTGCTAACATCGAGCTTCTCCATGACTATCGAAAAGAAAGTCATGCAATTTGGGGAATAACTGCCCGTAATCGTGAACAAAACTTCGCCCTAAATTTATTAATGGATCCAGAAGTAGATTTTGTCAGTCTTCTTGGACAAGCGGGTACTGGCAAAACATTATTAACTTTGGCCGCAGCACTTACTCAAACTGTTGAACATAAACGCTATACCGAAATCATTATGACTCGTGTTACCGTACCTGTCGGTGAAGATATCGGCTTCTTGCCCGGCACTGAAGAGGAAAAAATGACACCCTGGATGGGGGCTTTGATGGATAACCTTGAGGTTCTCAATCAAACTGAAGGTGGTGAATGGGGAAGACAAGCCACCAATGACGTATTACAAAGATGGATTAAAATCCGTTCACTGAATTTTATGCGAGGACGCACTTTCCTCAACCGCTTTATTATCATTGACGAAGCCCAGAATCTAACGTCAAAACAAATGAAAACACTGGTAACTCGTGCCGGTCCTGGCACCAAAATTGTGTGTTTAGGTAACATTGCCCAAATTGATACGCCCTATTTAAGTGAAACAACTTCTGGCCTTACCTATGTTGTCGATCGTTTTAAAGAATGGGAACACAGTGGTCATATCACACTATTACGAGGAGAACGTTCACGTTTGGCTGACTTTGCCTCAGAACACTTATAAATCTGGCATAATAGTGAAAGAAATAAATCTGTTAGGAAATTCTTATGGAAAATATGCCAGAATTTAATAGTGATCGACGTGAATATTTCCGTATAAATGATACTATTTACATAGACTATAAACACATTGATTATGGCGAGGCGGAACGCTTGGGTGCTATCATCCAAAACCCGTTACACAGTGATGACAGTCAAGGAAAATTACAGCTTAATACTATACAGACATCCTTTACCCATCTAACAGATCTAATCAATCAAAATGATCGTGAAATTGCTCGCGCTCTACGTTTATTAGATGAAAAAATTAATATTCACGTACAGTTATTAAAACGACAAAATAATAAATCAAAAGATAGTAATCCCGCGATTGATGTCAACTTAAGTGGTGGAGGTATTGCGTTCTTTACTGCTGATAAACTTGATGCCAAGAGTATTCTCGAAGTTCATATCGAGCTAATACCTTCTGGTACAACAATTCATGCCATCACCAATGTGATTTCTTGTAATAATATTCATGATGCCCCAAAAGAAGCACCCTACTTCCTTAGACTAGTGTTCAGTCATATGAGTGAATGTGACCGTAACTTGCTGGTCAAACACACCTTATCTCGCCAGGCAGAAGAACTACGCTCAGCCCAAGATGAGGAATAATTGCTGATTAGTGGAATTAATACTTATGCCTTACAAGGGCATAATACATAACAGGGATCACTAACAACGTTAAAACTGTTGACACCAAGATCCCAAATAACAAAGCCACTGCCAAACCGTTAAAAATAGGATCATCAAGTATAAACAAGGCGCCAAGCATTGCAGCAACTGCTGTCAAAACAATTGGTTTTGCCCGAACTGCCGCAGCACGTATTACCGCATCTTCAAGCTTCATTCCGTCGGCAAGAGCCTGATTAATAAAGTCCACTAATAGAATGGAGTTACGAACTATTATTCCTGCCATCGCAATCATTCCAATCATCGACGTCGCTGTGAATTGTGCTCCTAATAATGCATGGCCGGGCATAACCCCGATAATCGTTAACGGTATTGGTGCCATAATAACTAACGGCACTAAATAAGATCTAAATTGAGCAACAACTAATAAATAAATCAGTATGATTCCCACCGCATAAGCCAGCCCCATATCACGGAAGGTTTCATAGGTCACCTGCCATTCACCATCCCATTTAATGCTGTCATTAACAGGCAAAATAGGTGCATTAATAAAGAACTGTTCTACATTCATGTCTTGTAGACTGCTGAAAATATCAAACATGCCATAAAGAGGGCTATCCAATTCGCCAGCCATATCTGCAGTTACAAAGCTTACCGGTAACAAATCCTTATGGAAAATAGTTTGTTCACGCTCAGTCTGAACCACTTCAACCACATCACCAATCGCAATTAATTCACCATTTTGATTTCTAAGGCGAAGCTGTAGAATTGCTGATAAATCACGCTGCTCTTTAACTGGAAATTCTAATCTTAATGGCACAGCATACTTCACTGCTGAATCATGTAAATAACCAACATCCTCACCAGCCAAGGCCATACGAATAGCTGTCACCACTTGTGCCTGGGATAAACCTAATAAAGCTGCCTTTTCACGATCAATTTTCAGCACATTTCGTGGAGCAGTGGTTTCGACGCTATCATCAATATCAACTACCCCATCAGCTTGTTCAAATACTGAACGTACCTGCTTCGCCCTTTCCAACTGACTGGCATAATCCAGACCATATATTTCTGCCACAATTGGTGCTTGCACGGGTGGGCCGGGCGGAACTTCAACTATTTTGACATTGCCATTCCAGCGTTTTGCTATTTTCTGAAGAGGCTCACGGGTCGAACTCGCAATTTCGTGACTTTTTCGATCACGTAATTTTTTATCCATTAGATTAACCTGAATATCAGCAACCTCGGAGCCCTCTCGTAAATAATATTGCCTGACCAAACCATTAAAATTAATTGGTGAAGCTGTACCCGCATAGGCTTGATAATCTGTTACTTCAGGTACCGCTGCCAAATAAGCACCCAATTCTCGTAACAAACCAGCAGTATGTTCCAAACTGGTACCTTCTGGCATGTCAACAACTACCTGAAACTCGGATTTATTATCAAATGGCAGCATTTTCAGCACCACAAGTTTTACACCTACCAAGCCTACAGACCCTGCAATCAGAATCAGCATTACCATCAATAATACCCAGCGCCAAAAACGACTAGCTCGGTTTAACACAAAAACTCCGATGATATTATGGAAAAACCGATCTGAAAATGTATCATGTTGCACACCTTCTGAGTCTTGAGCATGTGACTGACGTTGTCTGGCCATCATTTTTAGCGCCATCCATGGTGTCAAAATATAGGCCACCAATAAAGATAACAACATGCCGATACTGGCATTAATTGGGATCGGACTCATGTAAGGCCCCATCAAACCAGTTACAAAGGCCATCGGCAACAAGGCTGCAATAACTGCAAATGTTGCCAAAATAGTTGGACCACCGACTTCATCTACTGCCAGTGGAATAGTTTCCCGTAAGGACTTTCCAGTCAATTGCTGATGGCGATGGATATTTTCCACCACCACTATCGCATCATCGACCAAAATACCGATTGAGAAAATAAGGGCAAACAGAGATACCCGATTAAGTGTAAATCCCCATGCCCATGATGCAAATAACATCAGCATCAAGGTAATAATAACCGCCACACCGACGATAATAGCCTCTCGCCAACCTAATGCTAATAGCACTAGAAGCACCACTGCAATAGTTACAAATACCAGCTTTTTGATTAAGGTCTGTGCTTTATCATCAGCAGTTTGACCATAATTACGGGTAACTGTAACTTCGACCCCTTCCGGAACAAACACTCCTTTAAGATCATTGAAACGTGCAATAACAGCATCTGCAATATCAACAGCATTCATTCCTGGCTGTTTAGCAATAGCCAAGGTAACAGCTGGAAATTCACCCTGAGCAGCAATTCCTTTTTGTATCGCTGCTTGTCCGGTACCAAACCAGGCATATTGGCTTGGTTGATCGGGACCTGCTAACACTTTAGCAACATCTCTCAAATAAACGGGAGAACCATTCTTAACACCAATAACTAGTGATGAAATCTCATCAATTGTAGTTAGAAAAACACCTGCCTGTACTGAGGATTCCTGATCGGCCTTAACCAACACACCTGCTTCTGCCGAACTATTTGCAGCCAATAAAGCTTGTTTTAATTCTGCAAGATCAATGTCATAGCCAGCCAAGCGCTGTGGATCAAGTTGAATACGAATCACATTGTCTGGTCCACCAATAGTGTATATATCACGTGTCCCCGGTACTCTTTTCAACTCCGCTTCAACAGCATGTGCCACTTTTTGTAATTCATGAGCACCGCGATTTTCATCTGCTGTCCAAAGCGTCAAACTGACAATTGGCACATCATCAATGCCCTTTGGTTTGATAATTGGCTGTGCAACACCAAGCTGTGTTGGTAACCAATCACTATTGGAATAAATCTTGTTATAGAGTCTGACAATAGCTGAGGTAGATTCTTCACCCACTTCAAATTGTGCCGTTAATATTGACATACCAGGCTTAGAAACAGAGTAGACATGCTCGAGACCTGATATTTCAGAAATAATTTGTTCTGCCGGTGTTGAGATCAATCGTTCAACTTCACCAGCCGAAGCTCCAGGATAAGCAATAAAAATATTGGCAAAGGTAACATCAATCTGAGGTTCTTCCTCACGTGGTGTGACCATTACTGCAAACAATCCCAATAGCAAACCAATCAGGGCTAATAGTGGCGTTATCTCAGTATCTTGGAACTGTTGGGCAATACGCCCTGAAATACCTAGTTTGCCTGCATTCATGGATGAGACCTAGATGAGTTTTGTTTTAATAAACGAGCAGCCTGTAATGGATCCAGTGCAACCTTTTCACCCACCGTCAAACCAGCCAACACTTCTCTTTGCCCATCAGCTATTAAACGACCTAATCGAATTTGCCTGAATGCCAGTTGCTGACTTTCTGCCAACACATAGACTCCAGATACTTCACTCCGTTGTACAACTGCAGATTGAGAAATTACTGTTACCTGTTCTTCGCCCACAACAAAGCCTAACTTACCAAATGTTCCTGGAAAAAGATTTTCAGTGCCAGCAGGTAAATCAACGCGGATCTGAAAACTATGGCTTTTCGAATCTGCATAGGGAATAACCGTGATTTTCTCACCACTAATTTGGCGACCACCGGTTAATATTAACGTTGGATTTTCTGCTGACTTTATAGCACTGATTAAATACTGAGGGACATTGACTACCGCTCGCAAATATTCCAGTGAAATACCTGTCATCAAATGTTGACCTGGGCTCGCCATTTCACCTAGTTCAACCAAGCGCTCAGTGACCACACCACCATATGGGGCAATAATTTGTGTGTAAGATAACTTTACCTTGGCCTCATCAAGTTGAGCTTGTCGCGATTTCAACTGAGCCTGAACAGCCTGATGTCTCGCATTGGTAGCACTCAAATCAGCATTAGCTTTATCAAGTGCTGCCTGCGGCACTAATTTGCGTTTGAATAAATCTTTGACACGCTTAGCCTCAGATGCTGCTTCTATCTTGCGGGCAGATGCTTCACGACTTTGAGCTTTATCCGCTAGAATACTTGCTTCAATTTGTGCTACCCGAGCGTGAAATTCCTCATCACGAAATTTCATAATAACCGCACCTTTTGGTACCACATCATTCACATCAAAATTAAGTTCAACAACTTCTGCTGCAATACGTGATGAAACAGTCGCCTGATGAATAGCTTCAACGACTGCATCAAATACTTCGTGTTGTGGAAATGTTCGTTCAACTACCTCCATTACTTCCAGATCAGTATCAGCATTAACACTGCCACTCTGGACTAGAGTGAATACACATAAAATAATAAGCCACGGATATTGACGGTTCATGTTTGATTACTCAATTTAGTTGCCTAAAAATAGAACATAGTATTCCCAACTATTCTATCTTATTAAAAAGTAAAGGTATGCATTATATTAGCAAATACTAATTATCAAGCCAATAGATTACACATCTTTATCTTTTGTAGCATTGAATCAAGTGTATTATGTCAACCCATTATCACAATATAATGTAAGGAAATCAGCATGAAATTATTATCCTCTCTAGCTACTCTTTCGCTCTGTATTTCATATTCTGCCCATGCCATTGAAAATGAGCATCGAACAACACTGGATGACCAAACGTCGGTTGCCGTCACTATTTATAACCAGAACCTTGCTTTAATAAAAGATCAACGAAAAATCACACTGAATAAAGGATTTAATAATCTTGCTTTTCGTGGTGTTAGTGCCAGAATGCGTCCGGAAACAGCAATGTTGCGAAGTTTAGACCCTCAAAATAAGCTGCATGTATTAGAGCAAAATTTTGATTTTGATTTGCTTACTCCTCAAAAGCTGTTGGAAAAACATACTGGTAAAGAAGTCCGTCTTTCTACAATTAATCCTGCTACCGGCCAGGAAAGAATACAAACAGCAACTGTACTCAGTACAAATAGTGGCGTAACACTTAAAATTGGTGACCAGATAATTACTAATCCCCGTGGTGAGTATATTTTTGACCAAGTACCTGACAATTTACGCGATCAACCTACATTAGTGACTCAGCTAACCAGCTCGACTAATAACGAGCAAACTGTTGAACTAGGCTACCTCACTGCAGGCCTTTCATGGAAGGCGGATTATGTTGCCGAACTCAATATTGATGATAGCCAACTGGATTTAACAGGGTGGATCACGCTGACTAATCAAAGTGGAACCAGTTATAACAATGCCAAACTGCAACTGGTGGCTGGTGATGTCAATCAAGTAAGACCTGAATTGCTTGGCAGATCTTCTCCAACGGTTAAAAGAATGGAGATGACAGTCATGGAAGAGGATGGTATCGCAGAGGAAAGCCTGTTTGAATATCACCTGTATAGTCTAAATAGGGAAACAACATTAGCTGACAAACAGACCAAACAAGTAGCTTTACTTTCTGCTACGTCTATTCCTGTTACAAAAGAGTTTTTACTGCAAGGTCGTGACTATTATTACAACAGTAAATATGGCCAGATTGGCCAAAAAATAAAAGTTGGGGTATTTGTTGAATTTAACAACAATGAAAAAGCGAACCTAGGTTTACCTATTCCGAAAGGCATTGTTAGAGTTTATAAAAATGATACTAAGGGCAATGCCCAATTTGTCGGTGAAGACCGTATCGACCATACGCCTAAAAATGAAGATATTCGGCTAAAACTTGGCGATGCCTTTGATGTCACGGCCAATATGAAACAAACTGATTTCAAAAAAGCCCGTCACTATGCACCTCATCATGTAGCTTATGAAAGTAGTTACGAGCTTGAATTAAAAAATGCAAAGTCTGAAGCGGTTACCGTCACTGTTCGAGAACCCGTTCCTGGTGAATGGAAAGTAATAAAAGAAAACTTTCCTCATAAAAAAGTGGCTTCTGGCACTGCAGAGTGGCATGTCACAATTCCAGCTGAGAGTAGTGAAACATTAAAGTATCGTGTTTTAGTTCAATACTAAAAATGGATGTTATTCATGTTACTGCTCAGCGTGTTTATATTTTTCAGCAGAACAAGGCTTTTTCGCACGGAGAATGGGAGCATATTAAAATATGTGACCAAAAATTGCTCCTGCATTTTTTTGGCATACACTCCATCCATGGACATAACCATTTGAGTACGAAAATAACGTAGTTATGGTGGAAAAGATGAATGCGCTGAGTAGTAACACTATTCTGTATAGTTTTCGACGCTGCCCCTATGCCATGCGTGCCCGCATGGCAATAGCGGTTAGTGGTATTCAAGTTGAATTACGCGAAGTAGTATTACGTGACAAACCACAAGCCTTACTGGATATTTCACCTAAAGCCACTGTTCCAGTATTACTAACAGCTGATAACACAGTAATTGATGAAAGTTTGGATATTATGGTGTGGGCACTAGGACAATCGGATCCAGATAATTGGTTAACCAAGATCAGCAATGAATTGATTGCAAACAATGATGAGAAATTCAAATATTGGTTAGACCGATATAAATATGCTGATCGTTACCCTGAACATCCAGAACAATATTATCGCGAGCAAGGTGAACATACATTATTAATGTTAGAGAAACAGTTAGCAAAAGCAAGCTATTTATCCGGAGATAACATCACTTTTACCGATATTGCTATTTTTCCTTTTATTCGCCAATTTGCTTTTTCAGATATAGATTGGTTTAAACAATCCCCTTATCCAAGATTGAGAAAGTGGCTGGGGGGGTTTATTGAAAGTACTTTATTTCTGAACATTATGCACAAATATCCAGCATGGCAATCTAATCAAAAAGAAAGAGTTCAATTCCCATTTACAACTTTGTCCACCAATATGTGATGTTTCACATAATGCCCTAAATCAGTGGCCAACAAATCATGCGGCAGTTTATTGATCCGACAAAATACGTCTACAAATTCTTTAAAACTGAAACATCGTAAGTCACAGTTATTTTACCAATCTGCACTCATTGACTCCTGCCTTTCCTATTTGGCTACTAACTGAATGAAGGTGTGCACGATTGGTGACAGCACCTAAATTAACTTCAAGCCAAATAAAATAGTTTCTTCCTGCTTCGGTGGTTAACTCAAGTTCATCTATATTCTCAGCATGGGCTGTAATAGTATGTTTCCCAGGATCTACAGATTGTAGGATGTATGTTTTGTGATTTGTAACACCAGCATGTTGTCCATCAATATCTACCGAAATATCGGTGTTAAAAACTACATTTTCATATCTGTAGATATAAATATTAGATTTCCCGTCTGCCACCTTAAATTGTTTAGCTTCAGAATCTTGTTCTGGTGCCATGTATTGCACCGAACCACATGCCGTACAGGTCATTATAAATACCGTGATTAATATAAATTGTAACGGTCTTAAAAACATATTTTCTCCAGCTAGAATTATTAGGTTAAGTTGATTTGAGCATAATAGATTATTCTGCGAAATAGATCTTGTACCACTCAAACTACTTCCAAATAGTTTATTGCCATTTCTTTAGCATTAAGAGCAGGAACATTTCCTAAACAAGGTGCTTTAATAGATTGCTTTAATGTTTTTACTATTTCTGCACCTTGTTCACTTGGTTCAGGATGATTTGCAATCCAACCTTGTAGACTCAAGCCCGTTGATTCAATCGCTTTAACGGTTAATAAGGCATGATTAATACATCCCAAACGAATACCTACAACCAAAATAATAGGCAATTCAAGTTGGATGGCTAGATCTGCCATAGTTTGAGATTTATTTAGTGGTACTAACCAACCACCAGCTCCTTCAACCACCACAGCATCTACTTGTTGTTGAATTTTCTGATAGTTCTGTTGAATAATATTTAAATCAATTTCAATATCTGCTTGTTCAGCAGCAATATGTGGTGCAATTGCTGGTTCAAAGGCATAGGGATTAATTAAATCATAGGGTAAATCAACATTAGACTGCTGGCTTAATCTCAATGCATCATCATTACGTAAACCTTCAACAGTGGGTTCACAACCACTGGCAATGGGTTTCATACCAGCAACTTTTAATCCTTGTTGTTGTAACAACTTAATTAATGCCACACTAATAAATGTTTTGCCAACACCCGTATCTGTGCCGGTAACAAAAATACTGGTCATGATGGCTGCCGCCGTTTAATTTGGCTCACAGGAATGCTGACACTGCCATCATTATCTACTTGCTGCGTCTTGATATTTCCACCCCAAGCATGGCCATAGACTACTTCATAAGTAGCAGGTAATAAATCTCCAGTACGGAACTGTTCATAGGCATCAGCAACTTGTTTAAATGCCTGCCTACCAGTCAAGCTTCTACGGCGACCTTGATTTACATTGTGTGCACCCAAGACTTTCAAGTCTTTCATCAATGACATTGTTGAATCATAGGTTAAGGAGTAACGATCGGTATCCAGTACAGGTTCAGCCAATCCTGCTTCCATCATCGATTCACCTACATCGTGCATGTCATAAAACATATTTACGTGTGGATAATCATCAACTGTCGCCCAAGCTGAACGTAACTCATATAAGGTGTCTGGCCCCAGAGTAGTGAACATTAATAAACCATCAGGGCGTAGTACTCGCTGAATTTCTGCAAAGCTCATTCGTGGATCGCACCATTGTAAGGCCAAGTTGGCAAACACCAAATCAACACTGTTCTCTGCCAGCGGTAATTGGTCAGCATCTCCTGCAATGTACATTGGTTTATTGTTATCAGGTAACCAACGCTTTAAACCTCGTACCTGCTGATAACGCTGTTTAGCCTGCTGCAACATGGCAGGTGCAATATCAACAGCCAACAATTGTGCTTTCGGATAGCGTTTTGCCAGCAAAGATAAATTTCGGCCTGTACCCACACCTAAGTCTAGCACTCGTTTAGGTTGAAGCTTTACTAGTGACAAACGCTCTAATAATTCATCACCTGTCTGACGTTGCAATACAGCAACATCATCGTAGCGTGCAGCAGCTTTCCCAAAAGATCGTGCCACTAATTGTTTGTTTGGTAATTCGTTATTCATTAATAAAGCTTTCAATCAGTTTTTGACATTCTACCGGCTGAGAAATAAAAGGTGCATGTCCAGCACCAGACAATAAGCTTACCTTTACTTCAGCATGTAATCTTTTCGCTTCTGACAACATATCTTTAGGAATCAAGGTATCACGGTCACCTACAATCATCTGTACTGGACAGGCGAGATCAGAAAATTGTGTTCTCATATCAGTTTTGATTAATAATTTCAGTCCAGCCTGTAAAGCTTCTGACCTAGGTGGATTTTCTATGGCCAATTGTTTCCCCAATTGTCGAATTGTATCCCGACTATGATCAGAACCTCGTGCTTGCAATAATAGAAACCTTTGTAAGGTTTCGGCCTGATTCACATTAAGATTATCTGCAAATTGCTTAAATATATCGGTATTCATGGCACAGGACCAATCATCCTTTTGCACAAAACAAGGCGTAGCTGCCATAAGGATAAGTTTTCTGACTCGCTCAGGGAATAGCTCAACAAAAGCCAGACTAATCAAGCCTCCTAATGACCAACCCAACCAATAGGCAGTTTCAGGCAGTTCCATTGCCAGATTATTAACCAACACACCAAGTTCTAAATCACCTTGCTGCCAGCTACTTTGACCATGGCCTGGTAAATCAACTAAATGCAAGGTGAAGTTTTTAGCCAGCTCATTTGTAAGATCATGCCAAACAGCACTATGCATACTCCATCCATGCAACATTACCAAGTCAGGTCCTTGACCTATTACCCTAATATGCATGAATACCTACCATTCCATCGTCATT
>Ga0164313_10004509_pt1 | contig 12376 bp, 11 predicted proteins | sample GuaBasSedimGuay4_FD_113735 | JGI IMG/M metagenome (GOLD analysis project Ga0164313, IMG submission 113735) | Subseafloor sediment microbial communities from Guaymas Basin, Gulf of California, Mexico - Guay4, Core 4569-4, 0-3 cm | ecosystem: Environmental > Aquatic > Marine > Hydrothermal vents... | reverse complement strand
TTCGGATCATGACGCTGAAAAGATCGTCGGTGCCGCGCTGGTGGTTGGTGCGATCGCCGCCCTTGCGGCCAGCCAGGATGACAATAGTCACGAGGGGGGCGACAAAGACTGGCATTGATGGATGCCGGTTCGTGGTCCGGGACTGGCGAGTATGCCGTTCACGGAGTATCGGTTGGAACCGTGCGTGAGCGATGGGGCCCGGATCCGCGATTAGTAATTACTGGAAGAGACAGAGGAGGCAACATGGATATCACGAGCTTGATTATTTTCTTGGCGATTGGTGCGGTGGCCGGCTGGCTGGCGGGCAGCATCATGAAGGGCGGCGGTTTCGGACTCGTCGGCGACATCATCGTCGGTATCGTCGGCGCCGTCATCGGCGGCTGGCTGTTCGGCGTGCTGGGAATCACCGCCGGCGGTCTGATCGGCGCCATCATCACCGCCACGGTGGGCGCCGTCGTGCTGCTCTTTATCATCCACCTGATCAAGAAGGCATGAGCACCCGGGGTTAACCCCGAATCTGAACTTGCGTCAATCGTTTGTGGACCCGGAACATAAACCCCCTCATCGATGAGGCGGCCCGGATGTCGGGCCGAAAACCTAGGAGGAAAAATGGAGAATTCGAAACAACGAACTCTCGCCCTGTGCATCGTCCTGGCTGCGATCATAGTGCTGGCTCTGCCCAGCGCCGCGTTCGCTCAAGGCACCGTGACGACGTCACAGCTTCGCGCCTGCCACGACTACGTCTGGCAGCAGGATAAGTTCAGCGACATCCCGAACGCCGGTGTCTCGATCAACGGGGGCGACATCCGGGACGACGGCAACGCACGCGTTCATTGGAAGGTCCAGTGGGACGACATGCGCACGCACGGCGTCTGCATCGTGAATCGAAACAACAAGGTCATCGACTTCAAGGAACATTACAGCGGGAACGATTACGAGCACGGTGCCGCTCATCCGACCGGCATTTACTACGACACCTACTCCCGCCGCTGGATCGCCTCTGACGGTCAGGTATGCAACACCTGCACCCCGGAGAACGGGTTTAAAAAGCCGGTGACGGATGGTGAGTTCTACTACGATCCGGACATCATGAAGTGGCGCCAGTCGAGCGAGCGTGGCGCCGTCTGTCACACCTGCACCCCTGAGAACGGCTTTCCGATCCCGCCGAACCGTCGCTGATCAGCATTCAGCGGGTGATCGATAACCGCGCGCGGCCGCCCTCGGCGGTCGCGCGTTCTTTCAGCCTGAAGCCTGGAGGAAATAGTGGAGTTTCTGAGTTCTCTCGTTGTCAACAAGCCGTTCAACATCTTGATCGTCGCCGCTCTGTTCTTCGTCGGCTTCCTCGTCATGCGGTTCACGGGAGTCGGCGAGGGGAAGAACGCCATGGCGCTGCTCGTCCCCACCATTGGGTGGGTGCTGTACGCGGTTTGGGAATGGTTCGTTATGATCAAGAGCCCTGAGGCGAACATCCGGGTTGATCTGCTGGTCATTTGGCCTGTTCTGCTGATCCTCTCGATCTGGTTCGTGGTCAAGGCTCTTCGATAAGAGCGCCTGCCAATCATGCAGCAACATCCGGACTGGCTGTGGCCCGTCGCTATCCTGCTCCTGGTCGTCGTGGTGGTGGGCGGTTACTCGCTGTATCGGCGGCTGACCGCCTCCATCGAAGCTGATGTGCCGGACGGGCCGGTGACGGCCATTTCGACCCGCTTGCAGCCGCCGCCTGTGGTTGAAGAGACCGAGGTGGCCCGACGCCTGCTGGCAGTCGGCCTCAATAAGAAACCCGTGCTGGACGACACGGCCGTCAGTGGACACAGACAACGGTTGGAGGATGGGGAAATCAGCGAAGAAACCCTCCTGCAGTATGCCGACGATTTGGCGTATCTCAACCGGTTCACGGCCGAAAACGGAGGGCACATCCCCACCAGCTTCTGGGATGTGCGGACGAAGGCGATGGAGGCCAAGAGCTGGGACGAGTACAGCATCGTCTTGCAGATAGCGCTGAATGAGCCGGTAGCGGTGCTCGATGGTATCGAGGAAGAGGGAGTGCTGGCAGGCCATGCCCATCAAGCCGAGGCGCGGGCGGACATGGCCTTGAACAATGCCATCCACAGACACTTCGTGCCCGTCTTTGCCGGTGACTGGAATCGGGCTGTTGAACAACTGCGACGGGTGCTGAAGGACGAGTGATCGTGGGAGGACTCGTCCCGCCTATCTCACCGGCTGACCTCGAGGAGGCGATCTTCCACATAGTTGAAGAACGGGTTCGAACGCAGACGGTCGAACCAGCCCGCCGGGATGCGCAGGAGCTTCTTCTCGCCGCGCGGCTCGAGGGTGCCGAGGCTCGGCACCGTGGTGCCGACGGCCGTCACCGGCTCCGAGCCGTAGATCGGGTCGCCCGGGGGGAACGGGATCGCCACATGGGAGAGGGAGTAGACCCCGGGGGGCCACTCCACACCCAGATTTTCCACCTCGGGATGGGAGGCGCCCGGCGCCCATGTTCGGACCACGACTGCCGAGGAGCTCGGTTCGAGGTTGCCGACCACGGTCAGGCGATAGGGCAGATCCGTACGGGCGGTCAGCGCCTGCAGCCGGTCGATATGGTTGATGGCGAGGAACGGAAGGACCGCGGCGCCGCGATTGACGTCGAAGATCACCAGCTCGCTGCGCGGGTCACGGATGCGGTCGTAGAGGCTGTCGACAACCGCTTCGACGCGGACGGTGGCGTCGGCGAGGGAGGCGAAGGAGAGCATCGGTGGCACCTCACCGACCCTGTCCTCCCGGATCAGGCGGTCGAGACTCCGCTGAATGTCCCGGGTCAGCAAATAGGCCTGGCGGCCGGCGTTCTTCGGGAACGAGTTGTACTTGTAGGGGTCGAACTCGGGGATGATGTCGATCCACCGTAGCCTCTCGAGACCGGGGATCCACGACACTGCCTGGTGGAGGCTGGCCAGAGGAGCGAACGGGCTGACCGCGATCTGGGGCGAAAAAAGGACGAGCCGATGCGGCCGTGGAAGATCCTCGTCAAGTGCCCGAAACGTATAGTCGAGAGCCAGGGCGGCGCCGTTGGAGTAGCCGACGAGAAGAAAGGGGCGGCCCGAACCAACCTCGGTTTCGAGGTGACGGGCACCGAGGTCGACCGCCGCCCGCCAGTCCCGCAGCCGAGCCGTAGTCAGCGCGCCCGAATTGATGCCGTGACCCGGGAGGCGGAGTGCAACGACATGGTATCCCTCGCCGAACAGAATCTCAGCGACCGCCCGCAGACTGTAGGGCGAGTCGGTGAGCCCGTGCAATAGAAGCGCCGTACCAACGGGTTCGGTAGGCCGCAGCTCGGTGGTGCGGTTCCAGTTGACGGGGAAGTGAGACGGATTGGTGACGCCCCCGGCCGAGTAGCGGCACCAGGCGTTGTCCGGGGTGTTGGGGATAGTCGACACGAGCCGATCCTCGAGCTCCTGGAACAGCTTTTCCTCGTTCACGAGGTAGTCCGAAAAATCGAAGTCGCCGCCGGCATCTGAAGCCCGGAATCGGTTCTCGAGGGTCAGTTCATGCCAGGGGCTCAGGTCGGGCATCCGATGGACCTTCAGCGCCAGCGCCAGGAACCCAAGGAGCACAAGTGCGAGGCACGCGATGACTATCCGGCGCAATCGGGGACCATCCAACATTCACCTCCGCAGCGTCTCCGGGAGTTTACTATCACGCGATCCTCTTTCGAAATACCCAGGCCTCGACGAGTGTTATCAAATCAACGCTGGAGACTGACGGCCGGGGGCTTGAATTGCGATGGCCAGGGTTCTTCCGGTGACAATTATTGTGATCATCGTCAAAAAGAGGGGGAGACAAAGAAATGACACATGAGAAAAACAGCGCTCCAAGAGAATCGAAGGTCTACCTGATAGGGGGCGGCATCGCCTCATTGGCAAGCGCTACCTATCTCATCAAAGATGCCGGAGTACCCGGTGAGAACATCCATATCCTGGAACAGGATGACATCCTGGGCGGGGCGCTTGACGGAGCAGGAGAAACGGACGACGGTTATGTCGTTCGTGGCGGAAGAATGCACGAAGAACATTATGTCTGCTACTGGGATCTCCTGTCGAATATCCCCTCCTATGAAGATCCGGATGTCTCAGTCACGGATGAGTCGTTCGAGTTCAATTCCAGGTTCGTCTCCAACGGTCAGGCGCGGTTGCTCAAAGATGGCAAGAAGATGGATGTCTCCAGCTTCGGACTCTCCACGAGCGATCAGGCCGATTTGGTAAAACTCACATTTGTGTCCGAAAAATCACTCGGTAACAAGAGAATTGAAGACTGGTTCGATCAGGAGTTTTTCGAAACCAACTACTGGTATATCTGGACATCCATGTTTGCATTCCAGAAATGGAGCAGCGTGGCCGAGATGAGACGTTACATGAAACGCTTTATCCATCTCGTCGAAGGCCTGCCCAGGCTCGGCGGCGTGATGCGAACCAAGTACAACCAGTACCACTCTGTGGTCGTCCCATTCAAGCGATATCTCCGGGAAAGAGGCGTGCATTTCGACATGAATACGCAGGTGACTGATATCGACTTCAACCTCTCTTCGGACAAGAAAACAGCCACGGTCTTGCACGTCATCGACAAGAGCGGAACAGAGGATGAGATTGTCCTTGGAGCGAAGGACTACGTGTTCATCACCAACGGTTCTCTTACCGAAAGTACAGATAACGGTTCATGGACAAGAGCAGCGGTGTTGAAAGACAAGTCAACCTCAGGCGCCTGGAAGCTGTGGGAGAGGATCGCCGAGAAGGACGAGGCGTTCGGGAATCCAGGGGTCTTCAGCGACAACATCGACCTCCAGAAGTGGTACTCCTACACGGCGACGATGAAGGACAGCACATTCCACGATTACATGGAAAACTTCTCGGGCAATGTCGACGGAACCGGCGGATTGGTGACGTTGACGGATTCCAATTGGCTCATGTCCATCGTGATTGCCCGCCAGCCGCATTTCCCCAATCAACCCGATGACGTGAAAATCTTCTGGGGCTACGGTCTGTACCCCGATCGGCTCGGTAATCACGTCAAGAAGAAGATGTCGGAGTGCAACGGCGAGGAGATGCTCGAGGAGCTCTGGTACCACCTCAAAGTTCAGGATCTGATGAAGTCGATCGTGGCGGCCGGCAAGGTCAATTGCATCCCGGTCGCGATGCCGTTCATCGACAGCCTGTTCATGCCGAGAACCCTCGGAGATCGTCCCGAGGTCATCCCGGAGGGGGCGACGAACTTCGCCTTCCTGGGACAGTTCGCAGAGGTGCCCAAAGATTGCGTCTTTACCGTTGAATACTCCGTACGATGCGCCCAGACAGCGGTCTACGGTTTCTTCGACACCGGGAAAGATGTATTGCCGGTCTACGACTCGATTCACAAGCCGGAGGTGTTGATCAAGGCGATGAGGGCCCTCAGCAAGTAGGGTATTTTCTTTCTCAATGGATCGCAGGGAGGACCGAGTGGAGGTTTTGACATTTCGGCGACTTGTCCTGATTGTGGTCGCGCCTGCGATCGCGGTGATGTTGTCGCTTCCGTCGATAGCCCATGCCGAGGCGGATGGACCCGACTGGTGGGCGGTGACGGGGGTGGGTCCTGACGACGTGCTCAATATCAGGGCCGAGCCGTCGCCGTCTGCGGACAAAATCGGAGCGATCCCGCCCGATACCCAGGGTCTGCGCAATCTCGGATGCACGGGTGCCATGAGCTATGCGGAGTGGGAGAAGGCGACCGAGGCCGAGCGCGAGCGAGCCAAAGGCAATAAATGGTGCAAGATCGAGTACCGCGGAACGACCGGTTGGGTTGCGGGTCGGTATCTTATGGAGGGCGGCCCGCCGCAGGACGAACGTACGGACTCCCAATCGGGTGAGTACTCTTTTGGTGCGTGGAAGGTGTTCTGTGAACCCGGCTCGTGTGTCAGCGCCTATCAGTACGGTCGGGGGGGATCGGTGCCGACCATCCTCAGGTTCAAGCGGGGGGACGGCAGCGCGCCCGAGATCTTCATCGAGGGCGGCCCCTTCGTGCCCACGGGCGACGTGATTTTCACCATCGACGGGAAGCTCGTGTCGAGTGGCCGTGCCTCGATCATCCAGGCGGTAGACGGGGACGACCTGTATCTCCCGTCCGATGACATCACTATTGGGCTGGCGCGACAGATGGAAAAGGGCGGGACCCTCCAGTTGACCGTCCCGAGAGAACGGGGCGCGGAGACCATCGACTTCGACCTCGATGGTTTTGCCGAGGCCTTGCAGCGGGTCAACAGCCCCACCCGATGACACTGAGTGGCCCGCCTTGAAAAAGACGATCTCACTCGGAACGGTGCTGATATTGGTTCTCGTGACGACACCCGCTTTCGGCACCGATGGGGAAGGTCGTTCTTCCGCGGGGTGTGGACGGCCCCCACTGTCCGAACCGCCTTCCACCGTCGAGGTGGGTGGCACGACCCGCAGCTTCATTACGGTGGTGCCGGAGGCCTACAATCCGAATGTGCCCCATCGCCTGGTCTTCGCCTTTCACGGGCGGACGACTCCCAACACCCAGGTCCGGAGGTACTTTCGGATCGAAGAGCACTCGAAGGCACCGACGATTTTCGTGTACCCGGCCGCCCTCGTCGCGGTGGATGGCAAGTTCAGCTGGTACGAGCGCGGCCAGCCGGGTGATCGATTGCGGGATTACGCCTTCTTCGACGCCTTGCTCGATGATTTCAGCTCGAACTACTGCATCGACATCGATCGCGTCTTCGTGGTCGGCCACTCGCTCGGCGGCAGCTTTGCCAACAGTCTGGGGTGCGCTCGGGGTTCGGTGATCCGAGGCGTGGGAACGGTGGCCGGCAGGATCTGGGACGCCGAGTGCTCCGGCCCGGCCGCGGCCATGATGATCCACAACCCCCACGACGATCTCGTGCCCGTGTCGCGTGGTCTCCACGCGCGGGATTGGGCCCTCGCCCAGAACGGCCTCGAGCCCCCCGCTCGCCGGTGTGAGCCGGCGGCGCTCAACTGCGAGTGCTACGGCCCTGCCGGTGCTCCGAATCCGGTGGTTTGGTGTCCCCACACCGAGGACACCAATCGCCACGGTAAGTTCTATCCCCATCTCTGGCCGGCCGAGGCCGGGCAGGCGATCATGGAGTTCTTCGACTCGCTACCGTCTCGGTGAGTAATGCGGGCTCGGAGCCTATAGCGCCTAGGCAGAGGAGCGAGGAGATGGTCCACATAGAGGCTGATTTGAGCAGAAACTTGGTCTTTTTTGGCTCTGGCGACCACTTTGGGAGAGAGATTTACAGGAATCTGGCCAAATCGACCACTCAGAGGTCCCGGAGTCTCAATGACCTATTGGCTCCTAGTTCCGGGATTCGACCGAGGTCCGCAGAGCCTTGAAATGGCGAGCCAAGTTTTCGGCGACTTTCTTTCGGCCCACCTTTTTCTTGATCCCCCCACCGATGCCCGTGACCTGGTCGGTAAAGGTGTGGTTGACGGCCACCACGAGCGTGTTCTCCTGACACTTCACCGCGCCGATGATGGTCAGCATCGAGTTGTAGGAATGGCCGACAAAATACTGGAGGTCGGCGGCTAGAGCGTAGCTGTCACGGGTGAGAACGAGCCGGTGAGACAGAACGTACAGCGGACGCTTGTCGAGGCTCTTCTTGATCCAGAAATCTTGATGTCCGATGTCCGCGACCTGGGGCTGTGGAGAGTGGCGGAGGGCGGCCGAGAAGCTCGGAAAATGCTCCACGAGAAACTGCATTCCGTCGATGGCGGCCGTCAGCTCCCGGGCCGGTGAAGTGATCTTGTTTCGCTTGCGGTCGTAGGGTTCGATGCCTGTGATGCCCCGATCGTCGAAGGATTTGGATCGCTCGATCAGAATGTCGCGGTAGACCGACGACACCTTCTCGGTCGCTTGGGGATCCCGGGGGTTGATAGCCTGGAGCCGCGAATACTCCTTCCGGCTCAGATTGAGATGCGGCCCCGGCTTCGCGTGGAGAATCTTCTTGACCTCCGCCTGCTCTTCCCCGGTGAATCCAACCTGACTGAAAGCCGCCTCGATCTGGGCCCTGGTTGCCTCTTCAGGGATCACACCGTGTTGGTTCACTTCGTGTCCCTTTCGGAATGACTCGTCGTCCAAAAAGACCTCGACAACTTCTGTCATGGGTCGCCGAATAATCAACATCACCCCGGCCACCGCCAGATCTTCCGGCGTTTTTTCGAGATCGGGCAGGGCCGTGTGGATGATCTCACCGCGATGAACCAGGGAATGGCGATGTGACGTGTCGAATCCGAGATAGTTGATGAGTCGGTCGATGAGAGCGTCTCGTTCAGGGCCGCACAGCGGTTCTTGCGCCGGGATTGCGGTTGGAATGGAGATCAGAAAGAGGAGGGCGCCCAGTATCAGCTGAGTTGTCGCAATCTTCCCCATCTTCAAGAACTCCGGGCCTCAAGCGGGCAGAATCCTCTATTACTGCTGCCCACGAGTATTTGCTCCGACCGCGAGGTCGTCTCGGACGACTTCGACACCACCATAGCGGATTGACTCCGGCAGCGACGCGCGGTCGATAGGGGAAGTGAAATCAGGCCCCGAAAGGGCTTCGACGCTGATGGTTCCATCCGTCCCGATCTCTACCAGGGTAATGGCGCGCGGAGAGCGGGCCGTTGTCCCGAGCAGCCGCCGAGGCCCCGACCCGAGACAGGCCTGGCTGACCTGCAGGAACCCAGCTCGGTAGCCGGGGTAGAAGGCGTGGTGGTGACCGCTCAGGTACAGGCCGACGCCACCTTTCTCGAGGGTATTCTCGAGCTCGTTGTCTCCCAGGATCTCGGTTTCGCGACCCGATGTGAATGCCCGGATGGGTAGGTGACCAGTTACAACCTGGGCACGGTACTCCGAGCCCTCCGCAACGAGCAGATCTGCAACCCAGGCCCTCTGAGCGGTCGAGATCGGACCGACGCTTGTTGCATCGAGGACGACAAAGAGAACGTTGTTGACGGTGAACGCATAGTGGAAAGGGTAGCCCTCACCGTTGGTGATTTCGACATCCGGCCGGTGGCGGCGCCACTGCTCTTCGAAGATCGTCCGTTCGAGGGCAAAGGCCGGATCTTCCGACGCGTCGTGGTTCCCGGCGACGGGGATGAAGGAGATGCCGGCTGCCGTCAGCGGATGCAAGACGTCCCGATGAAAGGCGTCCCACATGGCCTCAAGCTGATCCCGATTCAGACGCGGCGAGTGTTGCTGGCCGGCAATGAGATCACCGACGCCGATGACGAGGTCGGGCCGGAGATCGACGATGCGGCCGACCGCCGTCGTCACGTGGGATGAGTAGCCGACGGTCCCGTAGGAGCTGTTGATATCTCCGACGACCGCTATCCGCAGCGGCCGACGTTCATCCTTGGGTGCGGCACAAACACCGGTGGCCGCCCAGACCACCACCAGCACACACAGCGCGATGGCGGTTGTTGTGCGTCGGCCCAGGCTCATTAGCCCGCATGTCTCACCAGCTTTCGTGGCGAGGTCGGCGAGGTGCCGTGCCCAGTGGGGCTTTCGATCTGAGGGGCGCGGAGTCGTACTTGACAGTACGTCGAGCACCCCGAAGTGAGAAAATCCCGCTGGGTGCGGTGCATCGCCGACCGCAGCAGGAAGCTGGTGAGACATGTGGGCTAGTCCTCGTCCTTGCTCACGAGCCTGAAACTCCCCTGGGCGGTCAGGCCGTCGATGTCGGTCGCCACCACCTCGATCCGATGCTCGGTATCGTATCCGGTGGGCGGGTTCGCCACGAATCTGAGCTTGTCGGGTTCGAAGTCCAGCCACGAGGGCAGGGGCTGGCCGCCGTCGACAAAGGCGGCGAGGGTCAGGATGTCGCCGGGGTCCGCATCCACGAAAGCGTCGCTGGCGAGATAGTGGTGGCTGCGCTCTCCGGGTGTGAAGTAGAAATCTGCGATGGATCCCCTGAGCTCGGGGGCGGTCATCACCGCCTTCTCGGTCATCATCTGCCGGTAGGCGCGGGAAACCTTGAAGGCGACAAAAATCCACACGATCGCCAGGGCCAGGCTCATGAGGGCGAACTCGCGGGTCTCCCAGCCAAAGAAACGAATGCCGACGTAGACCGTACCGGCCTGGATGAGGTCACCGAGGCGCCAGAAGAAGGTGTCGATGGCCAGCTTGCCGTCGTACTTGGCGGCCTGTGAGGTTGGCAGGAACAGGGCCTGCCGGGTGGTGCTCATCAGCGAGTAGTCAACCGCGTTCTCGAAGACCTTGACCAGCCAGATGATGGTGAAGATCGGTACGAACCCGACCAGTCCGTAGCCGATCGCTGCGATCACCGGAAGCACCATGACGGCGCCCGAAATGCCGATTTTGCTGAAGATCCGCGACACCAGGAACATCTGGATCGCCAGCCCGACCAGGGTGAACCAGAACATGTAGTCGGCGTAGACGCCGGTGATGAACTCCGCCCGGGTGATGTTGTCGGCCAGTGGTCCGAGGGTGGCGTTGGCGTGCTTCTGCACGAGATCGGCGAGGATGAACTCCCCGGTGGTGTTGACCCAGTTGAGGAGCACGATCATCAGCGCCAACAGCAGCAGGTAGTGATCGCGGAAAACGACCGCAAAACCGCCGAGCAGGCTTCCAACCGGTTTTTCCCCGGTGGCCACCCCGCGCGAGCTCTGGGGAGCGGCGCGGCGTGCCGGCCGGCCCAGAAACACCGTCAGAAGGAGGGCTGTGGTGCCGATGACCATGAGCCCGTGCAGACCGTGCCGGTGGACGGCGATCTTGGCGACCTCGGCCCCTGCGAGCGCGCCGAGGTTGGCGCCGATCATGATGACCGGGAAGAGCCGGCGCCCCGTCAAGGTGTTGAAGGTGTCGGCCGCGAAGGCCCAGAACTGGGAGATCACGAGCAGGCCGAAGAGCCCAACCCAGACAAAGAAGAAGAAGCCGAAATCGATCTCGCGCAGCCACAGAACGTAGAAGATCACCAGGTTGCTGACGAAAAAGATCGAGATCGCCGGCACCAGCCGTTCGGGGTCGAAGCGGCGCCGCAGGGCGCTGTAGAGCGGGATCACCAGCATGAGCACCCCTGCCGCCACCGCCACCGCATAGCTGCGGGCGGCGGCTGAGTGGCCGGTGAGGATGAAACCCTCGCGGAGTGCGCGGATGATGTAGTAGCTGAAGAGGAGCAGGAAACCCTGTAGGAAGAACAGCGCGACGGTGCGACCCTCGCCGGGCCGGACCTTGGTGAAGATCCTCAGCAGGCGCTCGAACGGACTGAGCTCCGACCGCAGAACGACGGCGTGGTTTTCCGGTGGAGGGAGAGCGCCCTCTCCCGAGCCCCCGTTCATTGTGTCTCGCACGCGACCTCCCGTTCCTTCGTGGTGCCTTCGACGAGGAAGGTCTCGGGCTCCAAGTCAAAGCGAATCTGACCGGCGCGGCAGGTCTCGCGGAGAATGGCCGTTGCATGGGCGGTGTGGCGCACGATGAGTCCCAACTGGCGCTGGCTGAGCCCAAAGGTGTCGCGGAAGTACTGGTAGAGCGGGCCCGCGGCGCCGAAGTCCCGATCCAGGGCCAACAGCTTGTGATAGATGTCAGCGTTGAGATGACGGATTTTCTCCAGCATCTCCGTCTTCTCGGCGAAATCGGTGTAGGTCGTCCTACCGCCCGCGTCGTTGTCGTTGATCCACGATCGCTTGAGGAGGATCGGATTCCTACCCTCGAGATCCCCGGGCGGCGTCTTCCCGCCTGCCTGCCGGCTTCGGATGGCGCCGTTCTCCACCCAGTACCATTCTCGCTTGTAGTCGATGTTGCCGATGCGGTCCTGCTGGCTGAAGATGAAGTCGAGAAGGACGATCTCGGTCAGCTCTTTCATCCAGAACACCATCTGCGCGTCAGAGATATTCGGCCCCATGTCCCTGTTGAGCTTCGGGTTCATCCGGGCTTCGGCGAGACCCTCTCGGATGGCATCGGAGAGCGGCTTCTCGCTGCGCAGGGCCAGGTAGGGCGCGGTGTTCTGGAAGTCGCGGTTCTGGCCGCTGCCCCAACCGGATTCGCGGGTGCCGTTGAACTCCGAGTTGTAACGCTTGCCCGAGGTCAGGATGAGGATGCCGTAAATGCTCCTGCGGTCAGCGGTGAACAGCTCATCAGTTGGCGAGTAACTCTCGGGATTTTTTTCCCCGCTTCGAAGCGCCAGCCAACCCGCGTGGATCATCTTCAGCGACGACTTGCCGGAGGTAAAGCGAACGCCGGGCTCGGTTACCCGTCTCAAGTGAGCGTCCTTGTCGATGCTGCGGTAGACCGAAACCGGGACGTTGACGGTGGTGTCGAAATACCGTGAAAGGTGGTAATACAGCAGTGAGGCGGTGGAGAGCGTCGCGCTGCTCTC
>Ga0164313_10004507_pt1 | contig 12377 bp, 12 predicted proteins | sample GuaBasSedimGuay4_FD_113735 | JGI IMG/M metagenome (GOLD analysis project Ga0164313, IMG submission 113735) | Subseafloor sediment microbial communities from Guaymas Basin, Gulf of California, Mexico - Guay4, Core 4569-4, 0-3 cm | ecosystem: Environmental > Aquatic > Marine > Hydrothermal vents... | reverse complement strand
CTTAGAGAAAAAGCCGGCAGAATTATCGATACTTCCCACTGTAACGTTCACGAGCTGAAGTCCATTGTCTTCAATATTGCGCAGAAAAGCAGGAAACTGGTACCAATGAGGATAAATATCCAGTCCTTTGGTTTTAAATATGGCACTCCTCATGGCGCTGACCTTACTATAGATGTTCGTTTTCTTGCGAATCCATATTTTGTGCCTGAACTGAAAGACTTGGATGGTGAAGCTGAAGAGGTCAAAAATTTTGTTTTGAATAATGAAGAAACTCATATATTTCTTGAGAAGTATTTTGATTTACTTGATTATTTAATACCTTTATATGAAAAAGAAGGAAAGGCCTATTTAAAGATTGCAGTTGGTTGCACAGGTGGTCGGCATCGCTCCGTCTCTATTGCTCAGACCATATATGAACATATTGATAAACAAGGTAAACAGGTTGGGATTACACACAGAGATATAAGATTGTAACATTCCCACTCGACCAAAACCTGAGAAGGAGTTTTATGATAGGTATAGTTATAACTACACACTGTGATCTTGGAGATGCATTAATAGATGCGGCAGAATTTATTTTTGGAAAAAGGCCTGAGGCCATGGTATCGGTTTCAATAGATCTGAACGAAAACGCTGAAATTCTCCGAAAAAAAATTTTTGAAGGAATAAAAAAAGTCGATCAGAAAAAAGGTGTATTAATTCTTACAGATATGTTTGGAGGAACTCCTTCTAATTTAAGCTATTCATTTCTTGAAGAAGGACATGTGGAAGTATTATCCGGGGTAAACCTCCCGATTTTGATAAGAGCAGTCAATATTCGAGATGATGAAGAGTTGAGCAGTCTTGTAGTAAACCTGGAGGCTTTTGGTAAAAAGAGCATATCTCTGGCAAGCGGAATTTTAAAAGGAAACAAGCGGAGATAAACTTTATTAATATGTTAAACAAGAATAAAGGATATTATGAGCATTAAATTAGGAATAAACGGTTTTGGAAGGATTGGGAGACTGATATTCAGGGTTGCAATGAATCATCCTGACATTGAAGTTGTGGCTATTAATGACCTCACTGATTCAGCCACAATGGCTCATCTTCTAAGTTATGACTCAGTTCATGGAAATCTTGGTAAAGAAGTTAAAGCAAAAGAGGATTCAATTGAGGTTGACGGCAGGCCTGTTGCTTTTACGTCAATCAGGGATCCTGAGCAACTGAGATGGAAAGAGCTTGATGTTGATATTGTTGCAGAATGTACCGGCCTGTTCAGAGATCACGAAAATGCTTCAAAGCATCTTGCTGCAGGGGCACGAAAGGTTATAATATCCGCTCCTGCCAAAGAACCTGATATTACAATTGTAATGGGTGTAAACTCAAACCAGTATGACCCCAGGCAACATCATATAATATCAAATGCTTCGTGTACCACAAATTGTCTTGCGCCGGTTGCCAAGGTGCTTCTTGAGAATTTTGGCATAAAATGCGGGCTAATGACTACCATACATTCTTATACAGGTGATCAGCGCCTTATTGATTTCCCGCACAAGGACCTTCGAAGGGCCAGGGCCGCAGCCCTTTCCATGATTCCAACGACAACCGGTGCTGCAAAAGCAGTATCTCTTGTACTGCCGGAACTGGAAGGCAAGCTAAACGGGCTCGCTGTTCGAGTTCCTACACCGAATGTTTCTATTGTTGATTTTGTGGCGACCGTTGAAAAATCAGGAGTTACGGTTTCCGATATAAACCAGGCCCTCAAAAGCGCTTCTGAAGGAGCTCTTTCAGGCATACTTGGATATTGCGATATTCCGCTTGTATCTTCTGATTTCAACGGATCGACGTTGTCTTCCATTGTTGATTCTGAAACAACTCAGGTAGTAGATGACATGGTTAAACTGCTCTCATGGTATGACAATGAAGCAGGATACTCAAACAGGATGGTGGATCTGGCAGCTATGATTGGATCGCAACTTTAATCTGTTTTAGGGTTTAATTCCCCGCAACTTGATGCGGGGCAGTTCATTTATAAGGAGTCGAATAAATGCAAAAACGCCGACCTTTTATTGCCGGAAACTGGAAGATGTTTAAAACAATTTCCGAAGCTGTTGAGACATCAGAACAGCTTGTAAAACTTTTAGCTGGAACTATTGGGAAAGATGTTATGATTGCACCTCCGTTTACAGCGCTTTCCTCTGTATCAGATATTATCAGGGAGAGCTGTATTTCGCTTGGTGCACAGAATCTTTTCTGGGAAAAAGAGGGTGCCTATACAGGAGAAATATCACCCGGTATGCTTGTATCAGCAGGATGTAAATATGTAATCATAGGTCATTCAGAACGGCGGCAGTATTTTGGCGAGACCGACGATACTGTCAACAAAAAAATCAGGGCTGCATTAGGAGTTGGATTAATACCAATTGTATGCGTTGGAGAATCTGAAAAAGAACGGGGATCGGATTATACATTTTCTGTACTTGACAAACAGTTAAAAAAGGGGTTAGAAGATTTTTCTCTGGATGACCTTGAGACAATAGTCATAGCATATGAACCTGTATGGGCAATAGGAACAGGCAAAACAGCAACAAAAGAACAGGCTCAGGAGGTTCATTTATTTTTGCGTTCTTTAATTGAAAAAGAATTTGGAAACAGGCTTTCCAGTTCCATCAGAATACTGTATGGAGGAAGTGTAAACCCCGGCAATATTTCAGAACTTATGGCAATGCCTGATATTGATGGAGCACTTGTCGGAGGAGCAAGCCTGAATCCTGAAACTCTCAGTAAGATTGTCAATTTAGGTTACAATATATAAAGGTAATATGTCACTATTATTAATAATAATACATGTCATAGTCTGTATAGCTTTAATTATGATCGTTTTGCTGCAGACAGGAAAAGGGGCTGATATGGGGGCTGCTTTTGGAGGCGGTTCCAGTCAGACTCTTTTCGGAAGTACAGGTGCGTCAACTTTTTTAACCAAAGCGACAACAGCGGCAGCTATAATATTTATGCTAACATCTTTGGGGCTTGCGTATATGTCCGGTAATAAAACCGGGGATTCTATTATGATTGACACAAAAACCCCAATAGAACAGCATGCTGAGCCTGAGAAAAACTTGCCGGCGCAGGAACCAGTGCAGAAAGAAGAAGCAACAAAAACAGCACCAGCCTCAGAGCCGGAGACCTCCCAGCATGACGCACCAGCTCAGGCAGAGAAAAGTTCTCAAAACTAATGCCGAAGTGGTGGAACCTGGTAGACACGCTATCTTGAGGGGGTAGTGGGGAGACCCGTGCCGGTTCAAGTCCGGCCTTCGGCACCAGCTATAGACTTTCAGATAAATAATTTCAGTCGTCGACGTATAACTAATATGCCTTCCTCCTTCTGGCCTTGTGAAATTAATTATCTGAAAGTCTATAAATTATTAGAAGTTATTTTTGTAAATAGCCTTCCGGCCTCGCAAATGGCCATGCAAGGCTATTTTAGTTTTATAATATATCGTTTCCTTGCGTGACTCGTAATCCCTTCCGTATATCCTATATTCCTTTTTTGTTGACAAAGCACAAGATTGATTATATATACTTAGACTTAAATGGGTTAACTATATATAATATAACCTTAAAAAATCAATAAAATCAATAAAATCAATAAAATCAATAGAATTTATTTCTAATTGAAAAGATAGTTGAGAGGAGGTGACTCTAACAATTCTGTATTGGGAAAGTATTTATTAGTCAAAAAGTTAATAGTTATTAGTCAGAATAGTTAATTATTACAAAAAACGGAGGTAAGACTATGGCGAAACACGAAACTCCTATGATTGACCAGCTTGAATCTGGTCCGTGGCCAAGCTTTGTGTCCGATTTAAAGCAAGAGGCTGAATCAAGGGCAAAAAATGAAAATGGTATAGACTACCAGATACCCCAGGATGTCTGTGATGATCTTCTGGGAGTACTTGAGCTTTCATACAAACATGGAAGAACTCACTGGAAACACGGCGGAATAGTCGGTGTATTCGGCTATGGCGGAGGCGTTATCGGAAGATACTGCGATCAGCCGGAGATGTTCCCGGGCGTTGCTCATTTCCATACCATGCGCGTGAACCAGCCCTCAGGTAAATACTATACAACAAAATTCCTGAGAGATCTTATGGATATCTGGGAACTGCGCGGAAGCGGTTTGACCAACTTTCATGGCGCTACCGGTGATATCGTTCTTTTAGGCACAACAACACCCCAGTTGGAAGAAGTCTTCTATGACTTAACCCACAAGATGGACACAGATCTTGGCGGTTCCGGTTCAAACCTGCGAACTCCTTCCTGCTGTCTTGGGACTTCACGCTGTGAATTTGCCTGCTTTGATACACAGGCAATCTGTCATCACATGACCAATGAATATCAGGATGAGCTTCATCGTCCTGCTTTTCCCTATAAGTTTAAATTCAAATTTGACGGATGCTCCAACTGCTGTGTTGCATCTATTGCGCGTTCAGACTTGTCCTTTATCGGTACATGGCGTGATGATATCCGTATTGATCAGGAAGCGGTAAAGGCATATGTCGGCGGTGAAATTCCTCCAAACGCAGGTGCTCATGCGGGTCGCGACTGGGGTCCGTTTGATATCCAGAAAGAAGTTATTGATATTTGTCCAACAAACTGCATGAGATATGAAAATGGAAAACTCGAGATCAACACCAAAGAATGCACCAGATGTATGCACTGTATTAACGTAATGCCGAGAGCCTTAAGGCCAGGCCTGGATAAAGGCGCAACTTTATGCGCCGGCGCCAAAGCCCCGATTCTTGATGGTGCACAGATGGGCACCATGCTTGTTCCTTTTATCAAGATTGAAGAACCTTATACTGAGATCAAAGAGAATATAATTGAGCCAATCTGGGAGTGGTGGATGGAAGAAGGCAAGAACCGCGAGCGTCTCGGCGAATTAATCAGGCGTCAGAGTTTCCAGAAGCTGCTTGAAGTAACAGGCATTAAAGCAATGGCGCAGCATGTTCAAGAGCCGCGTTCTAACCCGTATGTATTCTGGAAAGAAGAGGAAGTTCCGGGTGGATGGACACGAGATATCAATGAATTTAGAAAATACCATCAGAGATAGGGGGGAGGAATACCATGGCATTTATATCTTCAGGTTACAATCCTGACAAACCGATGGCAGACAGAATAACCGACATCGGTCCAAAAAAGTTTGATCAATTTTACCCTCCGGTTATTGCGGCAAATAAGGGTAAATGGCTGTATCATGAAATATTGGAACCAGGCATTCTGGTGCATGTTTCAGAAACAGGTGATGAAGTTTATACAATAAGAGTAGGTGGTTGTCGTTTCATGAGTATAACGCATGTCCGTGAAATATGCGATATAGCTGATAAACACTGCGACGGACACCTGAGGTTCACCACCAGAAACAACATTGAATTCATGGTGGACAGCAAAGAAAAAGTTGAGCCTTTAAAACAAGATCTTGCCAGCAGAAAATTCAACGGTGGAAGTCAAAAGTTCCCCATTGGAGGTACCGGCGCCGGCATCACCAACATAGTTCATACCCAGGGATGGATTCACTGCCATACACCGGCAACTGATGCATCGGGCACAGTAAAGTCAACTATGGATGTTCTTTTTGACCAGTTTACAGATATGAAGCTACCGGCTAAAGTTCGTGTATCCATGGCTTGCTGCCTTAACATGTGCGGCGCTGTTCACTGCTCAGATATCGCAATTCTTGGATATCACCGCAAACCGCCAATGATTGATGTTGAATATATTGACAAAATGTGCGAGCTTCCTCTGGCTGTTGCAGCATGTCCTACCGCAGCAATCAAGCCGGCTAAAGTCGAGTTTGAAGGAAAAGAGCTAAAAGCTGTTTCTGTTAACCCTGAAAGATGTATGTACTGTGGAAACTGCTACACAATGTGTCCATCAATGCCTCTTGCAGACACAGAAGGCGACGGAATCGTTATCATGGCAGGTGGTAAGATTTCCAACAGGATCTCCATGCCGAAGTTCTCAAAGGTTGTTGTGGCATTTATTCCTAATGAACAGCCTCGCTGGCCAACCTTGACCGAGACAATCAAGAGAATGGTTGATGCTTATTCAAATGATGCCAATAAGTACGAGCGTATGGGTGACTGGGCAGAAAGAATTGGCTGGGAAAGATTCTTTGATAAATGTGGGCTTGAATTCACGCATCATCTCATTGATGATTTCCGTGATGCTGCATATTATACATGGCGTCAGTCAACTCAATTCAAGTTCTAGCAGTTAAATTAATTAATTAACCGGAGGCAAACGTCAGGTTTGTCTCCGGTATTAAAATTTTATGAGGCTTAATAATGGCTCTAACAATAGATGAACAAACAGCAAAAGATACTATTGTAGAAAATCTTAAGAAAAAAAAAGGTAAATCAAAATTTTATCTTAAAGATTTCTATAAAATGTTTCCCGACGAAAAAGTCAGAGAGGTCAAGAAACTTGTAAACAAAATGGTTGGGGAAGAAACTCTTGAATACTGGTCCAGCGGAAGCACGACTTTAATCGGGCTCAAGGGTGTTGGCAAACAGGCTCACAGCGAAGACGAAGACTAAGATTATAATTTAATGCAGCATAAGGGTAAAGATTTTCCCGGAATTGTTATTGCAGCTCTGCGAGGCGGATCAGGGAAAACTATACTGTCAATAGGTATAATTGCTGCATTGAAAAATCTCAAAAAAAATGTTGCTCCTTTTAAAAAAGGTCCGGATTATATAGATGCCGGCTGGCTTGCTATGGCGGCTGGCCGGCCATGCTATAATCTTGACAATTTCTTTGTCAGTAAAGAACAAATCCTAAATTCATTTTATACCCATACATTAAAAAGCGATATTGCGGTCATTGAAGGAAATCGCGGCCTTTACGATGGTCTGGATACAGAGGGAAGTACCAGCACTGCTGAGCTTGCAAAACTTCTCAATTTGCCTGTAATTTTGTGCTTAGATTGCACAAAGAGCACACGAACCATGGCGGCAATTGTCTTGGGATGCATTAAATTCGATCCTGTTGTAACAATAAAAGGTATAATATTAAACCGTGTTGCCGGACCAAGGCATGAAAATATTGTTCGCAAAAGTATTGAAAACTACTGTGGAATACCGGTTTTGGGTGCTGTCCCAAAGCTTAAAAAGCAAAATTTCCCTGAAAGACACATGGGTCTTATCCCAACGCCTGAACATGAATGGGCAAATGATTCAATAAATGCTGCCCTTAACATGGCAAAAAGCTATATAGACCTCGACTCTTTGATCGAAATTGCCCACGGTTCATCCCGCAAGGAGCCGGAAGAAAGCATTCCCAGACCTGAAATAATTATTAAAAAACCAGAAAAACAAAAAAACAGCAGTTCAGCTCCCAGGATAGGCATAATTAAAGATTCAGCTTTTCAGTTTTACTATCCTGAAAATATTGATGCACTTGTTGAAGCAGGTGCAGAAACAGTATTTATAAGCCCGCTTAAAACAAATATAATACCACCTGTAGATGCTCTTTATATTGGCGGCGGCTTTCCTGAAACCCATGCAAAAGAACTTTCAGAAAATGAGCAGTTCAGAAATGAGTTAAAAGTACTTGTTGAAGACGGACTGCCAATATACGCAGAATGCGGTGGTTTGATGTACCTTGGAGAAGAACTTGTTCTTGACAACAAATCATATCAAATGGCAGGAGTTCTGCCTGTTGTATTCGGTCTTTCCAAAAAACCAAAAGGGCACGGCTATACAATCATTTCAGTTGAAAGAGAAAACAAGTATTTCAGGAAGGGAAGCGAAATAAGGGGGCATGAGTTTCACTATTCATATGTTCTTGAGTGGAAAGGAAATGATGAGGATCTGGTTTTTAACATGAAAAAAGGAAATGGGTTTATTAATAAAAAGGACGGGGTGTGTTATAAAAATGTGCTTGCCACATACACTCATATCCATGCCTTAGGAACTCCCTCCTGGGCAACAGCTATGGTCAGCAATGCGATTTCCTACAAAAAAACTTAATAATTTACCACGGATTTTCACAGAATTACACTTATGAAGATTTGTGAAAAAAGCCATTAGCTGTTAGCTCTTAGCTGAATGTGTTATCTGTTTGATTTTTTAAGCTAAAGGCTAATTGCTAAAAGCTAACTGCTAAGTCGTTCTGTGGTGAAATTTTACAAAAAAACAGGGCAAACATTATAAATAATGTTTGCCCTGAATTTTAAAATCTGCAGATATTTTATTATTTCTTTTTGGGATGGCACTTTGCACAGGATGTAGGTGCTGCTTTTGTGCCGCTTGCCTTATTGGCCTTCTTATGGCAACCAATGCAGTTTAAATGTATAGCCTCGGCATGATACGCCATCTTATCCTTCTTTGAAAGCTTTGCTTCGCCTTTCTTAGCCCTTGGAGCTCTGCCCGCTTTGGTGTGACACTCAATGCAGTTTTTAACATCATCACCCATTTTCAGATCATTAAGCGGTTTGTTATCAGCATCATGATGACATTCACCACAGCCTGCCTTGTATTCCTCATTATGTTTCTTATGTGAAAACTGGACTATGCTCTTTTTATGTTTGGTATAAGCCTTGTTTTCCATATTGACAACATCAGCCACAGTAGTTCCAGCATAAATAGCGCCAGCGAGAAACATAGAAGCAATTCCTGCAATAGCTATAATCAATAAATATCTTTTGCTCATAGTTTTTGTCACCTCCTTCCATTATCAAAAATTATCAAATAAATAATACTTTTTAAGTTTTTATCAATAAAAAATTATTATGTCAAGATAAAGAACATATGTTCAAAACTAATTAAACATCATTGTTCTGCCGTTATGCCGGACTCGATCCGGCATACAGCTTCATTATGTTCTTGGAATTATACTGAATTCAGGCTTTCGCCGGAATGACGTCACGAATAAATCACACCAGGAATATCGGTGTGTTAAAAAAATCGGCCTTTCAAATATCTGCCTTTTGTGAATCTTTTTTCCCAAAAATTCTGGCGCCAATAATGCTTATCTCATATAAAAGCATCAGAGGAAAAGCCATCATAATCTGGGTTACAACATCCGGTGGGGTTAAAATAGCTGCAAAAACAAAAAATAAAAGCAGGGCATATTTTCTGTTTTTCTTTAAAAATTCAACTGTAACTATGCCTAGCCTGGCAAGAAAAGTAATAACAAGAGGAAGTTCAAAAACCAGTCCAAAAGCGAGCAACAACTTTGAAGCAAAGCTTAAGTACTCACGCATTGATGGGAGCGCCTTTATTGTTTCGGTAGCAAATCCTAAAAAAAACTTAAACCCAAATGGAAATACAATAAAATATCCAAATAATGCCCCTCCAATAAAGAAAAAAGAGGAAAGCAAAACTATAGGGATGAGAAGTTTTCTTTCCTTGTCATAAAGCCCTGGCGCTACAAACAGCCAGAACTGATATAATAATACAGGAGCGGCCAGCATTAAGCCTGATAGTAAAGATACCTTTAGATATGTAAAGAAAGCCTCGGGCAGACCTGTAAAAATAAGGTTATCGTCTGCCTGCATTGCTGAAATTAAAGGTATAGTCAGGTAATGGAAAATTTTTTCCTTAAATCCATATGAAATGATAAAGCCTATACCAATAGCAATAAAACAGATAACTATACGCTTTCTTAGCTCCTCAAGGTGTCCGGTAAAAGGCATTTTTTCATCTTCAGTCATTTTTTAAAGATCCTTCTACTGCTTCATCCTCAACTTTTTTTTCATCGTTAGAGGAATCGGAACTGTTTTTTGTATTATTTTTTTGATCTGCCTTTAAATCGACAGCGTTTTTTATGCTTTCATTCATATCCTCAAAAGTATCTTTAACATCTTTTATATCACTGCTTATCTCAACAGACTGTTTAAATTCTTGTGTAGCCTTCTTGAATTCACCAATTGCCCGGCCAAGCGATTTCGCAAGATCAGGAAGTTTTTTGGGACCAATAACAATAAGCGCTACTGCCAAAATTAATAGAACTTCAGGCATGCCTATGCCGAACATATTATTCACCTATAACATTTTTTAGATTTTAGGTAATAGTTTACCACGGATTTTCACGGAAATACACGGAAATACACGGAAATACACTGAATTCTCGTAACTGTTCAGGTTGTTAGGTTCATGGTTGGTTGCCTTGTTCAATTTTTATCGCTCTCTAACCATGAACCCTGTAACTGTGAACCTGAGTATTATACTCACTCATTGTTTTTAATTTTCAGTGAAACTCCGTGTCGTTCCGTGGTGAACTTTTACGATTTTAGATTTAACGAAAATCTCATCTTTTCTTATCAAAATCAAGAACAAGAAAGTACAATTCTCCCTTGTGCTGCATGTGACCCGCAGCTATCTTAGCATATGGACCGTTTCCCCAGAACAGATCCGCGCGGCCAGGCCCGCGTATCGCCCCTCCTGTATCATGATTCAGGACAAATCTGCTGAAAGTTATCCAATTATGGATTTTCCCATCGCCATTTATTAAAGGTTTTTCTGCTTCTATAAAAGCAAGGGCTGACAAGGGAAATATTCTTCTGTCCAATGCTATCGACCTGCCAGGCGTCAATTTAACTTCAATACAACCCAAAGGGCCTTCTTCCTCTATCTTGAAGAAAACATAGCTGGGGTTAAAGTTTAAAATAGTTTTGACCTCTTCCGGATGTTCACTTAAATAAGCACGAATTTTTTGCATAGACATTTCTGATTTTTCTATTTTTCCTTCTTCAATAAGCAATTTGCCTATGCTTCGGTATGGACGCCCGTTTGTTATATCATAATGGACATTAATTGTCTTTCCGTTATCAAAATAAATTTTTCCGGAACCCTGAATTTGAAGAAAAAAAAGATCAACCTGGTTTTTAATCCAGGCAATTTTTTCTGCCTTACCTTTTAAGGCTGCGCTGTATTCTATTTCATCGCGTTCAAAGTAGGGAACAACTGTCCGGCCGGCATATCTTCCAATTATTCTTTTATTATTTAATTGCGGTATAAACAATGAAAGATCAACTGTAGTTAAATCGCAAGGACGCGCATAAATCGGGAATCTATATTCAGTGCTTTGCTCAAGGCTGCCTTGCAGAACAGGCTCATAATAACCTGTAAAAAGGACATGACCATTCCTGCCGCCAATCGATTTGTAAACAAGATAATTTGATTTAATAAACTTATTAAGGTCATCTTTTGACGGTCTGGTCTGTATAAAATTCAGAAAATGCTCCATGGACTTGATCATATGGGCTGCATTAAAGCTGTCTTTACCGAATTTAAACTGCCTGGAACAAGGAAACCTTTTTAGATATGAAATACTCTGCAAAATTCCATATTCTAAACCATCGCAGACCATATCATCTGAAAATTCAGGATACCTGCAAGAGGGGATTCTTTGCATTGCAAATTCATCTTTTAAAGGCGGATGTATTTTAAGAACAGAACATCCGGCTAAAAAAAAGAAACAAAACAGGGCGGCAATTGTGGATAAATATAAAAAGAATAATGAGTGTTTCATTCGCTATTATCGATGTCGAGTTTACGTGCTTTCTTTTCAGCGGGCTCAATACGAACAATATCATTATCGCCCGGCAGAGAAATGCCAAGATCCTTGAACCTGCGTGCAGATGTGAGCACTCTGCGCTCAAAAGAACCTATAACATCGTTATATGTGCCGGTACATCGTTCAATATCGCGGCCGAGTTTGTCGATATGTTTAGCCATTGAATTGAGTCTGGTATAGAGTTCACGCCCCAGTTCGCATATAGCCTTTGCATTTTCAGAAACATTTTCCTGGCGCCATGCAAAGGAAACGGTCTTTAGAAGAGTAATCAAAGTAGTTGGGGTTGCCAGGATAACTCCTTTATTTACACCTTCTTCTATAAGCTGAGGGTTTTTAACAAGAGCTGCGCTAAAGAAATTTTCACCTGGAATAAATAATACAACAAATTCAGGGGTTGGACTAAACTGTTTCCAGTATGCCTTTTGTGCCAGTTTATGCATATGCGATCGAATATGTTTTGAATGCGTAGCTGTCAATATTTCGCGTTCTTCTTCCGTCTCCGCTTCCAGCGCTTCAAGATATGCTGAAAGAGGAGCCTTGGCATCTACAACAATCTGACGATTGCCAGGGAGATAAACAACCATATCTGGCCGCATAATGCCATTATCATCGTAAGCTGACTGCTGCTCAAAAAAATCACAGCGGTTCTGCATGCCGGCAAGCTCAGCAACACGTTTAAGGGTAATTTCTCCCCAACGCCCCCTGACGTGCGGCACACGAAGAGCCTTTACAAGATTGCCTGTTTCTTTTTGAAGGGTCTGCTGGGTTTCCACAAGGGAAAGTACCTGCTGAGAAAGCCCGCCATATGCCTT
>Ga0164313_10004506_pt1 | contig 12385 bp, 10 predicted proteins | sample GuaBasSedimGuay4_FD_113735 | JGI IMG/M metagenome (GOLD analysis project Ga0164313, IMG submission 113735) | Subseafloor sediment microbial communities from Guaymas Basin, Gulf of California, Mexico - Guay4, Core 4569-4, 0-3 cm | ecosystem: Environmental > Aquatic > Marine > Hydrothermal vents... | reverse complement strand
TTAGAACTATAGACAAACTGTGTAAGTGATTTTATATAACGACAAATTATAATTACATTTTAATTCTACAAATGCTAATGATTGAGAATCGCTTAGAAATATAATTATGGGTAATTATACAGAATAATGATTTTAAATAATTCCACAATAAGCTTGAGCTTAATTACTAGATATAAGTATAAAGACATTATATCATTAATTATGTAAATTATCGCTATTATGTGAATTGCTTTATAATGTACTATAATGTTCTGCGTTATGTAACTTGAGCTTTGGTAAAAGCGAAAGTTGTTACTACAGTTTCTTGAAAAAATTTATTCTCAAAGTTTTCTTCTATAATGTTAATGGAACACTTTTTATGCGACGACGTAGGAGGGAAGCGTAATGTGTGTGGAATGGATTTAAAGCCTTAATGTACAACATAGTAACTAATTATTATTACGAATATCAGATTAATTATTACGTTATTATGTAAAATAATTACGTTTTATAATATATATATCACGTTTTTTATTATATTTGTACAATTATTTGAATTTATACAACAAATTAATGTACACCGAAATCGTAAAAATAATTGAAGGAGGATTGGTCAAAGACCCTAAGAAAGTTGCTAGTTATGCTAAACATCTTGCATCAAAACTTATGGAAGATGGAAATGAGAAACTTGGAACTAAGATTTTAAATGTTTTAAAGAGTAAGAAAGGGCTACCTGTCTATCAAGACAAATTATTCACCGCTCCAGTTGATAATGAAACGCGTTTAAGTATTGCAAACATATTAACACCTCCTGATATTGAATTAAATATCAAAATTTCTGATTCAATTAAAGATTCTATTGAAGAATTTGTTGGAATTGTGAATGCAAAAAGTAAGTTAAACAAACTTGGAATAGAAGTAAATTCTTCTCTTTTGTTGTATGGTCCTCCTGGAGCAGGCAAAACAACAATTGCAAAATATATAGCCAAGGAATTGGATTTACCATTAATTACAGCGCGTTTTGATTCATTGATTTCTTCGCTATTAGGAAGTACTTCTAAGAATATCAGAAAACTTTTTGATTATGCAAATGACAGACCTTGTATATTGTTTTTAGACGAATTTGATGCTATTGCTAAAGCTCGCAATGATTCTCAAGAAATGGGAGAATTAAAAAGGGTTATTAATAGTCTATTACAAAACATAGATGAATTTACTCAAAATAATATATTAATTGCTGCAACGAATCACGAGGAGCTTTTAGATAAAGCTATATGGAGACGTTTTGAAAAAGTTATTGAAATAGGAAAGCCAAGTACAGAGGAAATAGCTGATTTAATTGATCTTTTTCTACACCAAGTAGATACAGATTTTAAGAATGATGAAAAAAAATTAAAAATTTTATCTGGAGAATTTAATTCCTTATCACATTCTGAAATTAAAAAAATAATAAACAGCTCTGTTTCTAAGAGTATTATAAATAATAAAAACGTTGTTGGATTTGAATATTTCTTATTGGAGATTTTCTTATACAAAAATCACAACATAAAAGATGTTGACAAAGCAGTCAAGTATTTAAACGAACACGGAGTATCACAAAATGCAATAAAAGACACTTTTGATATTTCTTTAAGACAAGTACGCAATATTTTAAGTCCACTATTATGAGCAAAAAGAATTTACCAATAAAGATTTTCGAGAAAAGAAAAGAGATAGATGAAAGAAGAGTAGAAGGAGGAGGCAATAGCGACCTTCCTAAATTTGTACTATCTGTTTCTGAGCTTTCTGAAAGGGCTGAAGAATATTCAAATGTTGTACACGAAAAATTAGAGGAGTTTGAAAAAAGACCTGATAACAGAAAATTCATTCCAACGACTTTAAATGTTGAAATTAATGATAAAGCAATAGCAAAATCGCATAGGTCAGAAATTAAAAAAATCTTTAATGTTAACTATAAACACAATTTTATTGGATTTAGTGGAGCTAATAATTTATTAGTGAAAATTGACAGCCCAAGAGATATTTATGCAATAGAAAAAAATTTAAAAAACATAAATAAACATAAGATTGGTTTATCTGCGATTAGTCATATAGAAGATTTTTTTCCAGAGGTTAGAGTTGAAGAAAACGATGGTAAAGATTTGAAAGTGACAATGATTAATTACCAGAATATGGAAATTAATAATGCAGTGAGAAATGTTTTTGAAAGATTTTGTACTGAAAATCAACTAAAATTTAGGCGAACTAATTATTCGCCCGAATTAATTATTTATAAAATTTTTGAAACAACTCATTCAACAATTGATAAACTTCAAGAGTTTGAAGCAGTTGAATCTATAAGCTTTATGCCACAATTTACTGTAGGTCTAGATTTTGTAGAAACTAATGAAACACTTGAAATAAAAACACCAAGTAAAGATGTTGATTATCCCATAATAGGAGTTTTAGATTCTGGAATTGCAAAAAATAAATATTTAACCCCTTGGTTAATTGACAAAAAATTTTCCTCATATCCAGATAACTATATCAATAAAAATCACGGCACCTTTGTTTCAGGAATAATAATATATGGTGATGAACTAGAAAAAAGAAAACTTTCTGGACTAGAAGGATGCAAGTTATTTGATGCAACAGTAATTCCTGATGAAAATAAAGAAAAAATATCGGAGGATGAATTAGTAGAAAATATACGAGAGGCAATAAAACAAAATTCTGAAATTAAAATTTGGAATATGTCACTTGGGTCGAGGCAGGAGTCAGATGAGCATAATTTTTCTCATTTTGGACAAGCATTAGATAGTATACAAGAAACATTTGATGTGTTAATTTGTAAATCAGCTGGAAATTGCACAAATTTTGTGAACGGTAATCCTAAAAGCAGAGTTTCGAGATCAGCAGATTCAATACTTTCGTTAGTTGTAGGTTCTATTGCACATAATAAGAAATTAAATGATTTGGCAGAAGTAGATCATCCGTCTCCATTTACAAGAATAGGTAAAGGTCCATCTAATATTATCAAGCCAGAATTAGTTAGCTATGGAGGAAACGCTTCCGTCAAAAATGGAAGGATTATTAAAAATGGAGTAAATTCATTGAGTACAGATGGACGATTAGTTACAGAAGTAGGAACAAGTTTCTCTACACCCAGAGTGAGTGCTTTACTTGCTTCGTTAGATATGAATATTAATGAGGGTTTTAATCCTTTATTATTAAAGGCTCTTGCTATTCATTCCGCAAAATATCCATCAGCCATTAATATGGGAATAAACGATAGAGTAAAACAAATGGGCTTCGGACTACCATCTCCAACTGATGATATTATATATAATGATGAATATGAGATAACTTTAATATTACAAGACACACTTATTAAAGGAGAGTTTATGGAAATTTTAGAGTTTCCTTTTCCAGAAAGTTTAATTGATGATGAAGGATATTATTATGGCAATATCAACTTGACTTTAGTCGGCTCTCCAGTTTTAAGGAATCAAGGTAGTGAGTATTGCCAATCTAACCTTGAAGTACTCTTCGGTACGTATGACAACATAAAAGAAAGAGATACGAACGTTTCTACAATAATAAATGAGTTTGGGCCAGATGGAGTTGAAAATATTTTCAGAAATGGAGCTTATAAAGCAAAATACAAAAGAGATTTTGATAGTGATTATGCAAGGGAAAGAGTTCTTTTGGATTATGGAAGGAAATATCATCCTATAAAAAAATACTCAGTAAATTTAGAGGAATTAACTCCAATGAATAAAGAAAACAAGCTAAAGAGTCCTAAAAGATGGTTTTTACGAGTCAAAGGGCTTTTTAGGGATTTTGCAGAGGAAATGGCCGCTCAAGATGGAGAAGAACTTAGTCAAAGTTATTGTTTAATTCTGACCATAAAGGATAATAAAAGAAAACATAAGATATACAATGAAGTGAATCAGCTATTAAGTAATGGGAATTTTAATCATTCAAATATCAAACTTAGAGAAGAGGTTAGAATAAATAATATAGCGGGTTAGTTAGGTAAATACAATTTAGTATTATAAAATAGAGTATTAATTAAAAACAAAAAATATGGCACTTAAACCAGGACCTAAAAGAATTGCAAAATCTACTGGAAAACCAGACAGACGTGCGCGAGACAACAAAGACACACCAGGAAACACACCATCACTAAAACCACCTAAACGCAAAAAAAGTAAGCTAAAACTTTATTTCACATAATATTAAAAGTACTTAACAAAAAGTAGATTATATGAAGTTATAATTATTATGTAAAATAGAATTTCGATGCAAAACTTGGCCTCATAAAATTTTGGTAAAACAAATAGGAGAAACGAGCGTCTATATTTTAGGGGTCTAGTAATATAGTTTCTTGAGTATTGCAATTATACAAAGGATTTCAAAGCAATGTTAACCAGTTACAATGTTTCCTAAAATATAGCGAATGAACCGTTAATTGTTTCCAAAATTATATGCAGCCTTGAATTTTTGTTTCTTTTGTTTTAAGACAAAAGATAATGAAAAAAGAAAAAAAAGATTAATTGGAATAATACAGTTAACAAGTGTATAGAAATTTATTTTTCTTAAATTTTATACTCTTGTGGCAATCCACGAGAATCGCGTGAAATTTTTTATAACGTACATTTTATCGAATACGCGATTTTTAATAAGAGCAAAAAGGTTAGCTTTTATTTTGGCGTTGGCAAGCGGCTGGAAATTGTGGTTTAAAAACAATTGCATTAGCAATTTTGTTTTAAGCAAACAATCGAGCGTTTGGCAGCGGCTATTTTACATAACGGCTAATTATAGTTACAAATGTTTTATTAAATGCTGCGAAGCAAACCGCTTATTAGTTTAATGACCCAAGTCCAATTAAAGTATAGAAACGTAATGCTTCTGGGATATTTGACATAATATTACATTATAGCTATCAAATGGATCAACCACTATAAATACAAAACAATACATTTGTACTATAATGTACTGCGTTATGTAACTTTGCTTTGGTAAAGCAAAGTTTACTTACTAATAGTTTCTTGAAAAATCATCTTAAAAGTTTATTTACAAAAGTAATGGAACACTTATTATTGCGTTGGCAGTAGGAGAGGGGATAATGTGTGTGGAATGTAATTAGTATTATTTAGTAGACTCTAGTGCATTAAAGGTGACTTTAATGTGAAGTAACTATGAAGTATCCGTGAAGTATCCGTGAAGTATTTATGGATTAGTTATTAAACCAAAGCTTCTTTTAATAAATAGCCATCTTGTAATTCAATAACTCTATCACAATTGGCTGCAAAATCTTCATCGTGAGTAACTGTAATGATAGTTTGCCCATTTTCGTGGCATATTTTTTTAAAAATATCGAATACAATTTGGGTGTTATTTGTATCTAAATTGCCTGTTGGTTCATCACACATAATAATAGCAGGGTCATTAATTAATGCTCTAGCTATTGCAACTCTTTGTTGTTGACCACCAGAGAGTTTATTAGTCAATTTATATGCTTGGTCTTTAATGCCTAAAAGATATAAATTGTGTAATGCTTTTTCTTTTATTTCTTTCTTACTTTTTTTACCTAATTTTAATGCAGGTAACATAACATTGTCCAAACTTGTAAATTCGGGAAGAAGGTAATGGAATTGAAAAACAAAACCAATATGCTCATTTCTAAACTTTGCCAATTCGTTTTGTGATTTTCCTTTTAAATCAACTCCATTTACAATTAATTCTCCTGCAAAATCGGTATCCATAGTTGAAAGAACATATAAAAGTGTTGATTTTCCAGAGCCAGATTTCCCTATCAAAGATAAAAATTCTCCCTTTTTTACATCAAACGAAATATCTTTTAATACCTGAAACGTTTTAGGTTCGTGAAAATATTTACTTATATTTTTTACTGATAACGCTAAATTCTCCATAATTACCCTCTTATAATTGATACAGGATCTACATTTGCCGCTTTCTTTGCTGGAAAATACCCTGCTAAAATTGTTATTAAAAATCCAAATCCAAATGCTGTTAAATAATCGGACAGTTTAAAAACCATTGGCATTGTTTCTGATCCGGGCATTTTAAAAGGTACATTACTAACCGCTGTTGCAATACCATAACCTAAAGCGACGCCAAATATTCCGCCCAATAATCCAATTACAATTGCTTGGGTTAAAAATATTTGAATCACATCATTGCCACCAAAACCTAATGCTTTTAAAATGGCAATTTCTTTAATTTTTTCACTTACCGTCATATTCATAATGTTGTAAATACCAAATGCTGCAACTATTAATATGGCTAAAGAAACGGCAATAGCTATAAGATTTCTTAATGCATTTGCGGCAACCAATTGAGCACTTGATTGTTGCCAGCTCTCCACTTTATAATTAATTCCTTTTATAGATTTTGAGACTTCGGTTGCTTTATTAAAATCTGGAATGTTTATTTGAATATCAGTAGCATAACTCCTGTTTTTAGAAGTTAACTGTAATGCAGCAGATTTTTTGATATACCCTTTTGAAGCATCGATACTTGGTGATCCAGTTTCTAAAATACATACGATTTTATAGTTTTTTGTTATGTCATCTGTGGTCGTTACCGAAATCAAATCGTTTAATTTTAAACTTAATTTTTTAGCCATTTCTACACCAATAACAATATTGCTATTACTGTTTGCTAAGTCATCCCAATTTCCAGCTACAACGTAGCGTTTTATTCTAAACATTTTATTTTCATTCACCACATCAACTCCAGAAATTTGACCACTTACTTCTACTGAGCCATTTCTAAAGGTTCCACTTAAATTTATTTGTGAAGTAATTGTTGAAAGCTGCTTATTCTTCTTTAAATTATTTATTATTTGATTCGCATTTTTAATGCCTTCAGAATATTGAATTGCCTTTGCATTTCTAAAATTTACTACCGTGTTTTTATCGTCAGTAATTAGATTTGGAACTTTGGTATCCACATCATTATAAATTCTAATATGAGCCATTGAACTGAAGGTCATTTCAGTTTGTGATTTATTAACACCGCCCATAAAACCATTCATAAAAATATACATTGACACGCCAAAAAGCACACTCAATATGGCTATAATCGTTTGTTTTGGCCTTGAAGTAAGGTGAGCGAAGGCTATTTTCAGATTTGTATTGCTTACCATAATTAGTTGGATTTTGGTAAAACTATTGTTGTGTTCTCATCAATACCATTTAAAACTTCAATCCATTCACTGTTATAAATACCTATTTCGATTGTTTTTTCTTCCCCGTTTTCTAGTAGTACAGTATTGTTATCTGTCAAATATTTCGAAGGAATTGTAATGGTGTTTTTCCGTTCTTCAAACACAATATTACCTTGTACTTGTGTACCCGAAAAAAGTTTAGGAACTTCATTTGTAAAGCTTACTTCAATTATAAACGACTGTTCTTTATCGTCAAAAGTTGGATATATCTTAGATACTTTGGCTTCGTAGGTTTTTTTTGTATCTGTGTTTAAAGCCAAAATTGCTTTTTGATTGAGTACAATTTTATTAATATCTTCTTCGGCTATATACAATTTTGTAATTAGCTTCCCTCCACCAATTCGTGCCAATAACTCTCCTTTTTTTGCTAATTCACCAGTGTTTTTGGTGATTTCTAAAACCACACCATTTGTAGTACTTTTCATCAAGTAGTCTGATATATATTGTTTTTGTATTTCTAATTGATTTTTAGTGTTTTTAATTTGAAGTTGCAGTTTGTTTTCAAGTTCAATTAATGATTTTTTAAGTATTTTTAGGTTTGATTTAGAGTTTTTATACTGTAAACTTGCGGTGTCATATTCTAGCTGTGAGACAGAGTTTTTCGCTATTAAGACAGCATACCTTTCATAGTTTTTCTTATCTAATTCCAACGTTCTTTCTACCTGTAAAATTTGACTTTTTAATTGTGCTAGTTGTGGTGCATTAGTATTTATTTTTGCCAAAGCATCCTGATAATTTACTTGAGCATTTTGTGCATTTAGAAATTGGATATCGCTTGAGAGCTGAAATAAATTTTGTAATACTTTAACAGTGTCTCCTTCTTTAATATAAGTATTTAAAATAAAGCCTTCTGTGTTGGCTGTAGCCCAATATTCATCTGAATATGCTACATAACCACTTGCAAATACGGCATCGGTAATATTTTTAATTTCTGGTTTTGTAGTTTCTTTTTTACCAGAACATCCCCATAATACTATTAATAATAATGTAAAAATTAGATAGTTTTTTTTATTGAATTTGTTTTTCATAATTATTGTCTTGAAAGAATGGTTGAATATTGTGTGAACACTGTAGATAGTGAATTGAGATATACATTTTCTGCACTTAGGTAATCATCGTATAATTTAAAATACGCATCTAGGCTTAAAAGACCCTGTTCATACCTAAGTAACGCAAAATCTGTATTGTCTTTAGTAAGTTTATAATTTTCGTGAGTAATTTTTAAGCTTATTTTATTACGTTCATACTCATCTAATAATTGAAGATCGTTTGTGGTAGCATTGGTTTGCTCAATTTGATAATTTTGAATAGCAATTTCGTTATCTAATTTTGCGATTTTAAGTTTATTTTTTTTTGAAAACCCTTCGAAAATAGGAATACTGGCATTTATATTTATAAAGCTATAATTAGACCAATCATTATTAGAATTAAAACCAGAACTTTCGCTCCATTGTTGTTTTCCAAAATAGCCATTTAAAGAAAGCTTTGGTAAATAGGCTTGCTTTTCTTTTTTAATTGCAAGTTCAGATTGTTCTTTATGAAGCATTGAAACCTCCAAATTTTTATCTGTACTAATTACTGGGTTTGAAAAACTATTGGTATCAAACTTTGTAATATCTTCGGTTAACTCTATATTATAATCATATCCTACACCTAATAATAGTTTTAAATTGGTAAGAGATTGATAATAAATATTTTCGTTAGACAAAAGACTTTGTTGTACACTATTTCTATTTATTGTAGCTTGGTTACGTTCAGAAAGGCTAATTAAGCCTTCATTATATTTATTAATTGTTAGTTTATTTATACTATCGCTAATAATTAAGTCTTCTTTGCTAATAACTACTGCTCGTTTGCTCACTAAAACCGAATAATAATAAAATGCAGTCTGTTCAATTAATAATTGCTTAAATACTTCTGTTTCTGCTTGAGAGATTCTTGTACTTACTTCAGAAATTTTTGCTTTCATTCTAGCTTCCTTATCCATTATTGTTTTTGAAAGATTTATTCCTGCATTATAATTATACTTTTCACCTATTTGTGTTTCAATAGTCTCTCCAGGTTGTCCAAATGCATCACCAGGAATTACTGTAGTAGAAAGATCAAAGTTGTTTTGATAACTTAATGTACCAGATATGGTTGGAAGGATATAGTTTCTATCTTTTTTGTATTCAATTACAGATTTTTGTTGTTGCAATAAATAGGTATTTAAATCTTTATTTTTATTCAAAGCAACTGCTATAATTTCATCTACATTAGAAAATGTAATTGAATTTTCTTGAGCATATATGGTAGTAAAACCGCTCAATAATAAAACCCAAATACTGATTTTTATTTTTTTCATTTTAGTATTATTTCGTTCTTGTATAAATAATCTCCTTAGAGAAAAACCCTTTTGAAATTTTTATAATTAGTTTGGTTTTGGAAATGGAAATGACTTTAAACTTGATTGTTCCTCCTCTTTTATGAGAATAGATTTCACCATTTTTCCAAACACCATTTTCATTTTGAAGCCCAAAAATATTTTGCGAACCTAATATTAGTTTGTTTCTTAATTTTTTGTTTGGATTATTGGTATCTAATTTTGGAGAACCATTTTTATTATTTGGTTGTTGTAACCAAACAATATTTCCAATATAAATGTCATTGGAATATTTGATTTCTATGATTTCAGTTTTATCAGAATCTAACCATCTTCCGATAATGATATTGGTTTTTTCACTTTGAGCTTGAATTGATAACGTAGTAAAGGCAATTACAATAAAAAAGATATAATTTTTCATCCTTATTTTTTTAAAATAGATAATTCACTTAAGTTGTATTATAGCCCAAAAACTTTGCAGAATGGCAATAAATAAAGCAGCTGGTAAAATAATTTTTGGTTATATGGAAGGTGTAAATTATTATGAAATAATAATTATGTTATAAGAAATAATAACCCTAATAAAACTTAAAGAGCCTTATAATCTTCTTTAATTTTCGAAAATGTTTTGTTTATATTTTTTTCTGTCCCCATTTTAAAATTTCCGTGTTGTATAATTTCTAGGTTAACACTTTCGTCATTAAATGTTGAATTTATTGTGTATACTTTCGTTTTAGCAAAAACTAATTGACTCAAGATTGTACTAGTTTTTGTAAATGTAATAGTGTTTTTATCTTCAGATAGTTTACTCCAACCATCACCATATAAAACTTGCTTTAAATCTAATTTACTTTTGCTAATACTCTCTTTATTATTGAGTATATATTCTTTTTCAGAAGTTGTTTTTTTTCCTCCAACTGCTGTTCCTATAACCATACAACTAGAAAAACTTACTAGGACAGCTGTTAATAAAATTAATTTTTTCATAAATATTTTTTTATAGTGTTTATTGAATTGAAACTCTCATTTCTAAATTGTTTCTTTTATTTTTTTTATTCAATTGTGATTACACCCATACTAGATGTATGTGCTTTAAAATAACCTAAAGCATTATTGTTTAAATTGGATAGGGGATTGGCAGGAGTAGCACTAGATTGATTAATGTTTTCATTAAGGCTCAATAAATAATCATAAACAGCTTCATCTACACATTGCATATCGATAGTTAAAACATCGCTTATTCCTGCTTCAATATTTAAACTTCTAGAGTTTTGAAGCCCATTAAATGCAAAATCACTATGAATAAAAACGTCTCCTAAAATGCTATCATTTCGGGTAACAATAAATTGATAATAATTTGTGAACTCTTCTGGATCTATATAGTCAGGAATTACTTCAACATTATCATTATCGCTAAATCCACCTCCTGGACCACCTCCACCACCACTTGAAACTTCTCCAGCTTGTTCTAGGTTCTCTAAAACTACTAGTTGAGGGATAGTAGAACTTGCTGAATAAATGATATCATCTATGGTAACACTTAACGAATAGGTGTGACCTTCAATTCCTTGTAATTCAGGGTTCTGATAAATACCACCTTCTGTTTCTAATAATATATAAACTTCTTCATTTGTGATGTCTGTAATAGACACCAATGTAGCACTAACAGTTGGGTAAGGCAGGGGATCATCAAGATTGAGGGATCTTGATATTTTTACCTTGCTGCTATTAATTAAGGTGCTTACATTGGCTTCTATTACAATGTTAGATTCGCTATCATCAATATCAACATCAATTTCTTTTTCACAAGAAATAAAACCAACTATAATAAATAAGAATATATACTTTTTCATTTTTTTTTAATTTAAAATTTAAAATTCCAAGAAATTGAAGGAACATATTTAAACAAAGCTGTTTGCACAGCAACAATTTGACTTGGGTCAGTTTCACTTTCTTCAAAGTTTATTATATATGCATTTTCTCTTCCGTAGGCATTATAAAGTCCCACAGATATCTCAGATAAATAATTTTCTGTTTTTCTTAAAGTGTAATTCATACTTAAATCAAGACGATGATAATCTGGCATTCTATAACCGTTTCTTTCTGTATAAAGAAATACTGTTTGCCCCTCGATTTCGTATTTACCACTAGGGAATGTTACTGCATTTCCTGTTTGAAACGTCCATACTGCAGAAACATTTGTGCGTTCGTTAATTTCATACATTCCTACTATAGAAATATCGTGAGTTTTGTCTTGTCTAGCAGCATACCATTCACCATTATTTATTTCGTCTATTTGTTTTTCGGATCGAGATAATGTATAGCTTAACCATCCAGTAAATTTGCCTTTTTTCTTTTTAATTAAAAACTCTATTCCATAAGCCCTGCCGTCTCCATATAATAACTGTCTTTCAATGATTGGATCTCTCTCATTGGCAGAATCTTTATAATCTATTTGATTTTGCATCCATTTATAATAGGTTTCCACACTAAATTCAAAAGTGTTATTCTTAAGGTTTTTTACAAAGCCTAATGTAAATTGGTCGCCTATTTCGGGTTTTATAATATTATTACTAGTTATCCACTTATCTGCTGGAGTTGTGGTAACAGAATTTTGTATTAAATGAAGGTTTTGGGTGTTTCGGGTATAAGCAAACTTAACTGATGATTCATTATTGAGTTTGTAATTTATTGCTAGACGTGGTTCTAAATTAATATAGTTTGCTACAATACCACTCTCAGTTATGGTATCTGTAACTTCCAAATTTTCATCAAGTTCATAATAATCACTTCCTCCTAGGGCTGCA
>Ga0164313_10004505_pt1 | contig 12386 bp, 15 predicted proteins | sample GuaBasSedimGuay4_FD_113735 | JGI IMG/M metagenome (GOLD analysis project Ga0164313, IMG submission 113735) | Subseafloor sediment microbial communities from Guaymas Basin, Gulf of California, Mexico - Guay4, Core 4569-4, 0-3 cm | ecosystem: Environmental > Aquatic > Marine > Hydrothermal vents... | reverse complement strand
TATTGTTGAAACTGTATCAACAGTTCCGCCTTCCATCTTCGTTATATGAACGCTACCTATTTCAGTAGCCCCACCAATTATCTGTGTTCCTATGTAATTAGTTGGTGCTCCATTACTTACAACATCTAACCTTGATCCAGTATCATCATCTTTAATTTCTACAGCTCCTATCTCAACATCGCCAACATCGAGAATTACAGATCCAGTTACTTGATTTACGGCGATTGCACCGTTGCTATCAACCTTTAAGACATTCCAACTTCCGTTAGAGTCCGCATAACCAATTTTTTGATATGCCATATTTGCTCACCTTTATTATTATAATAACTTATTAAATATTTTTCTTAACCCTTTTTTTCTTTTCTTAACAATTTTTTTCTTTCCTATCGTTCCTTTTAGAGTTGTTTTCTCTATCGGTTTAACTATTTTATCAATGCCTTTTTTTACGTTATTTTCATAGAATATGAAATTATTGTATTGTGTCTTGAATAATCTATTAAACATCTCCTTTGAAACAACAGTTTTTCTGTAAGTAATAAATACCTGTCCAAATCTACTTTTAACTTTTACATACTTCGCAGTCATTGTTTCTGGGTTTAATGCGATTTCGTATTTCATTTTTTACCACCGATATTTTTTTAAAATAAAAAAAATAAAAAATAATTTATTAATTTCCTTTATTTAATATAGATCTTATGCTCCAACAGCTCTTATGTAAACTAATGATTCTTTCATAAGAATCGCGTTTGCATACGAAATATCAAATATCTTCCATTGTCCGTGGAATCTCCTACTATCTTCAGTACTAACTTTAATACCGAAGTGTTCTCCTCTACCGACAGCTTTACCTTTGCTTCCAACAATTACTGGGTGTCCATACAATCCAGATCCATAATAAGCGTCATCTTGCTCATTATTGGCCAAACCAGGTGAACCTAATGTTGGTAAAAGCTCAGTTACATAGATATCCATACCATCGAATCTGACAATATTTCCATCATCATCAAACCTTGCTTTTCTTAGCATTGCCCCATTAGTACTTGCTCCTGGAGCAAAATCAGCGTGTGTATTGATTTGTTCATACTGCGTTGGGTGCATTAATACAAAATCAGGAACATTTATATCTGAACCTGTTGCTAAAAGAGCTTTTGCTTGTGTCAAGTCTCTTGGATCAAGAGTACTTCCTGATGTTAGAGATCCTGTTGCTGTAAATCCACCAGCGGTGTACTGCTGTGTGAACCAAGTTGCTGATCCTAACAAATCACAACCATCTTCTTCTTTCTTTCTTTTTGCATCTACTGCGCCTAACTTTGCAAACAAATCAAAGTCGGTTTTGTTTAGGAGATTAACGGTGTCTGGAAGGAATAGCACGCTTGACTTCACAGTTGGTCTTACAACTTCATAAACAACAGCGCTTAATGCACTTGCTGAAATATCACTCCCTACATAAGCTGATGCGCTTCTATCATTAATTTCATACCAAGTTAATTGAGTATTTCTAACTAATGGAAAAGCTACTTCATCTACTTCTGGTGGAACTTGTCTTACAGTTATGATTCCAGCTTCTTCAAGAATACTTGTTGGCTCGTTTGCTATAATAGCATCTGCAAAGATTCTATCTTGCGAACTACCTACAGAATCCAAAGTTGAATTTAGACCTGAAACTGTTCCCGCCATACTTGCGAACTTTGTTATGTCCTTCATTTTAATCCTCCTTATTTCTATCGTTGTCTTTAGTCCAGTTCAACAAATTTCTTATATAAAAAACTTGTTCTATCTTCTGAACTCATCTTATTCCAATCTTTCTCTGAAAATGTTGTCGCTTGCTTCAATTTTGAGCTTGGAGTAGTTAAAACTACTGGCTCCTTCCCCGACATTTTAGTTCTTTTCATAGAAATAGCTTTAGCTGTTTGCTCTAGCATGTCATCACTCCACTTAGACATCGTATCCCTTACTTTAGCTCTTTCTTTTTCATCGTTTGTTCCCATAAAGGAACAATAATCATTACTTACTTTATCCACTTTCTTTTTAAAAGCGGTTACTCTTTTTAATTCTAATACAGATAAAAACTTGCCCATTTCATCAACCAATGAATTAAAATCAGTTTTATATTTTTGATTTATTTTATTTAATATATTAATTTGTTCCTCAAACTTAGTCCTTTGTTTATTCAACATTTCTTTTGATTTATCGGTTTCGTTTTCTGATTCTTTTAAAGCAGTTAATATTTTATCATTTAGTTTTATAGCTTCTGATAATTTCGTATCTTCTTCTATTCTATCTTCAATTATTTTTTCTTCTTCTTGTTTTTCTTCTTCTTGTTTTTTTTCTTGTTCTTGTTCTGGATCTTCTTTTTCTTGCTTCTGTTCTTCTTGCTCATCACCATCACCTTCCTCAACAGGTATTATACCTCTTAATTCATTAACTAGATTTTTAGCATCATCCAATGTTTCTGCTGCTTCTAGTCGTTCTGCAATACTTTGAACCTTTGAATAAATATCTTCTAATTGGAATTCCACAATCTCAGGAGCATCTTCAAGAACATCTTCAGACATCTTCTGAGACTTTTGTTTATCTTTGTGTGTCTTTAAGTGTTGCTTTGCTACTTTCTCTAACAACGACTTGGCTTTTGTTCTTTGATCTGGAGTTAAACCGGTCTTTGGTTGATTCACTCTAGACAAAGCATTTCTTAAATGTGGCAAATCTACTTTACCTTTTGCATCTTTATAAGGTAATTTCCTTAAACTTCTTGGAACCGTCTTCCCATCTTTATCCTTTTTTCCACCAGGTAATATTATTGCAAAGGCAGAATCAGGTAAATCATTTATAGACTTTCTAGGCCATCTTCCGTTCTCTGCGAAATGAACATCAGATATTTGATTTAACATTTTTACTAAATCCATTTTTGCTTTCACCTTTATTATTTTTTGTTCTGAAAATTTATTTGCGTGAGCTTTCGCCCAAGCTTTAGCTGTTTTTGTTGTAAATATTTTTTTATCAAATAACAATGATTGTATCGTTGTTGTTTTTTTTCCTTTGGGTTTTCCTATTATGGCTTTAACACCTTTACTAAGAGTTATTGTTCTAAAACTTCCTTTTTCAAATAAACTACGATCTTTCTGTCTTATTCGTATGTAATTTTCCGTTATATCTATTCCAGGCATTTTACTTCGGCTCTATACTTGCGTTTTTATCTCTTGGATTAAATACTAAACACAAATCTAAAGGCTTTATATTTTTAAACTTAAAACCACCAGGAACTGTAACTTTATCTTGTGTAAAACTTACTGAAACGTGCTTAATTAATCCTCTTACAATTTTAAATGCAACTCCTTCATCATCAATTTCAGCTTCATAATCCAAAGTATTTTTATCAGGATTCCACACAGCTTCAGTAATTATTCCAATAACACTATCAATCGGAACATCTCTTCCTTCTAAAAATGCTGCTTCATAGATTCCGTGCTGGTTGAAAATATGTATTCCAGACCACTTAGGTGCTGATTCCTCTAATGCTTCTGGAGTTATAATTATCTTCCCAAATCTCATATCTTTATAACTGCCAGGCGTAATCAAAGTTCCTTTAACTATAAGTGGAAGATCTACTTTTGAAAACTTTGTTATAGAGGGATTGTTGTATTTTTGAAATACTGATGCTGAAAATGTGGTTGTATTTTTTCTTTGTTGTAATAAGGAATTTTGTCGATTTAAAAGTGAGTTCATAGCGCCGTATATTTGAGACTTTTTCATTTTATAACTACAACTTACTTATTTAGAATACTTATATTTAAATCTTATCTTCTTTTTTATCTAATTTATCAAAAATCAAGTGATTTATGCCTCTTTTTTGCATTTCTTTAACTATTTTATTATGTAATCTTTCAATTCTATTTACATCGATAAATTTATTTTTTTTGGAAAAAAGAGTATGAACACAACTATGCGCAAGAAGCAATTTCTCATCAGAAAAAAAAGAAAAACCCATATCTTCATGTAAATCTATTCCTGCAAACGAAACAATCTCATTTTTAGGAATCCTATCTTTAAGTATACTTTCCTTTAAAGCAATATTTTCTTTAAAAAGTTCTAAATAAGTCATATCCTTTTTTCCCCGAGAAAACATTCTTTTTGTAAGAATTCAATAATCTTGTTTGAAGCTTCTTCATATCCAGAATCTTTTAGCCTACTTGCTGAATTAGATAATCTTAAAATCGTTTGAGAAAGCAAATTTAAATTTTCTATTTTTTCTTTCTTCTCTTCTTTTACAGGATTGAAATCGAAATTTGGAATTTCATCAAAGTCATCCCCAAAGAGAAGTTTACAAGCAGGAACGAATATTTGATCTTCAATTACTTGTTTTACTTTTATTTCATCTGCTTTGAAATCAGCAAACATATCTTTAACTTGTTCATCCAGTGTATTTCCTTGTATAGTTACCAAACCATTCCTTTCAGTAATAAAAAATCCAGAATCTGTATTAAAACAATAAACTTTACCCACATAATTAATTTCTTCTAAATCCTTCATCTCAAATTTCGGTTCAATTAAATCAGACAAACTAACTCTAAAACAATCAACTCGGTTCCCATAAGATTTATATAAAAGAGATTTCTTAGTAGATTTACCTATTAACATAGCAAGCGCCTGAAAATCAGTAATTAACTGATTGCTTGTTGAATAATAACTCTTACCTTTTGAACAACCATCACCAAGCATCAAAGCATCATATAAAATTTCCAATTGGTTTTTATGCAATTCAAGAGTTCTTTTTGGAAAGTGTTTATTATCAGAATCAGTTCCACAATTATTTAACAAATAATTCCATAACTTCTTGTTACAAATACCCCAATGAACATATCCTTTATTTTCATATTCAGTTAACTTAAAACCAAGTATCTTTGAGAGTTTCTGAAAACAATTTCGCATCTTACTAACTTTTTCATTTTCTTTCTGGGCAAAAGTAATCAAATAACTTTTTTTGCCATTTGGCTTTAGTGGCCCTTTACTAAATCCTCCTTCTGAAAGATAATAACCAAGAAATTCTAACCATAAATCCATAGGGATTGTTACACCTTTTTCTAAATCGAAGTCTTCAATTCTCTTCCCTTTATAGAAAGCGGAATTCAAAAAGGAAATGCGGTTATAACTAATATCTTCTGATCGAATAACTCCATAATCTTTTTGTCTAAATTCTTTAGTAAGCATCCTATGATCTGGGGTAACTAGCATATCCAATCTTTTATTTTTATATTGGTGCATTTTACCGTCATAATCATATTGATATAAACCATTATGCTTCACAAATTTAATTTCATTATTATCTAAACTATATTGAGCTATTGAATCATCAATTCCAATTTCCCAATAATACTTAAAACCATTATTGGTAAGAGTTCTCGTATCTTCAGAATAACAGGCCTTATTGGTGCTTGTTCCATCCATCGTAAGTAGTGGTTTAGGAATTCCCAATCTAATTGCAATTAATTGAAGAAAGACTTCATGGAATTCTTTAAATTGGCTAGTTCCAGGATAAAGATTTTCTACATTAGATCCTTTAGGTAATATAATAGCATCTTTAGCATTTATTTCTTTTAAATTTTTTGCTATTTTCCGCAGATCTTTCTCAGTCATTATTTCGGTTGTTATCTTTTTCTGTGTAAAACCACTTTTATGTAATGTTTCTGCTCCTGCTTCTTCTATATTAAGCAAATATTTAATTGTTAAATGGAGATATTGAACTAAACTTATTCCTTCTACTTCATCTCCCCAAGTATCAAATACAAGATGTGCTACTTGTGAAGCATCTAATTCTTCACCAAAAGGAACAAACTTTTTTTTATCTCTTGAAAACACAACTTGCGTAAAAGCAGATGGAAGTTTAGTTGCATCATCTATTTTCATTTCCCCTTCATATGCTTCAACTAAATCGCCTTTCGTAGTATAATCAACATTCTTTCTTTTTTTCGGATCTTTTGCAATTCTAAAGAAAACAGGATGTTCTGGATTTACTCTAACTATTTTTTCACCCTCTTTATTTGGAACTAATGTCATATATCCTCCACCATAACCAAAAGCATCTTCAATCCATTTTTTTATCCTTGTAACCCCTCCAGAATTCTGTAATAATTCTTCCATTTCTTTAGCTGCTTGTTTTGATTTATCACTTGGTTCTTTTAGACCTAACGCAAGAGAAGGATTTATAGTATATCCTCTTCGTATCATTCTATTCGCTTTTATTTCTATACCTCTAGGGACGACAGGATGCATCCACAAAAACTTCTCTATATCCTCTGGCGGTAAACGATCTAATTTTATTTCCTTAGAACCTCCCAACGCTACTATACTTGGTTTTGTTTTTGGGCTTGCATCTTCTTTAATAAATTTAGACGCAAACTCTTGTATTACTGAAGCTTTAAACATATCATCAAGATTCTCTTTAGTAACTCCTTTAAAGATATCTTCTTTCTTAGAATTATTTTCTTTTATCATTTTTTACCTCAAAATTAACTATAACTACTTATTTTCACAAACTAATATTTAAATCTTATCTAAAAAACTTCAATTTTGGCAAATCGCATAAGGTAAGTTCCCATACGTTTGACTGGCGTAATTAGCTATAGCAAAAGCCATGACAAGATCATCGTGTCCGTGTAATGCTTCCATTCTTTCTTTTCCACTCCTTGTTTTCTTAACACCGAAATTAAGAAGTTCTTGTTTAAGAGCTTTTACTTCTAAAGTATCCTTTGGTAAAATAAGATTCCCTTGTTTCATCTCACTTATCAAATATCTAAGCATATTTTCTTTCTTATGCCTATCAGTTACAAATTCCTTAACATTTACATTTTTTTTCTGTAATTCTTGGATATGAGCTACACCAACATTGTTTTTCTCAACAACTACAATACCTGTATTAAACCGATGATATATATCATCTATTGTTTCAACCTGCCCCACATCAATTATTTCCCCTTCTTTCGTCATATCTCCTGTTATAGGCATTCCTTTTTCATGAACTATGTGTTTTAAATACTTCTTTAATCCTTTTTTTGTTTCCACAAGCTCGATAGTAACAAAAGCGGAAAAATCTGCGCTAGCTGCTCCACTTGTAGCAACATCAACTCCAGTTATATAATTCCCATTATGATCATCTTTATACACTATTTCAAGAGAATCATCTTGAGCTTGAGATAATAATTCTTGTGAAAAGAGAGATGTGCTTTTATCTGTACAAATAAGCAAATACTCTCTACTAAAAATATCATCTCCTTGTATATTTTTTACAGAATTTTTATTCGTTATAAGTTCTTTCCAAGAAAACAACTTAGGTAAAAATATTTCTTTTTTTTCATAGTTTGTTATTATAGGATATGATTTTGAATAAAAACCACAATAACTAATTTCTCCATCCTCTAAAAATTTTCCCTTTAACTCTGGTTTCGAGTTCATTAAATCATGATAGATATCTGTTATGTGCATGGGAGTTCCAGTTAATGCCATTCTACTTTTCCATCTTTGAGCACAGGGAAGTAATTGTCCTTTTATAAAATTATTTAATTCTTCTTCACTTATCTTATTATCATCCCTTAAACAATCATCTACAAAAATATATTGGACATGACTTCCCCTAGGAGGACTTCCAACGCTTTGAGATTGGATTAAACCACCATTATACTCAACTTCATCTTTCGTCCACGTTTTATCCGTTTCCAATTTTTGTAGTAAAAGCTCATTAGATTTAATCATCCTTTTTAATTCCCTCATATTTCTTACATATTGTCTTGGAACATTTGAAACTAAAAGAAAATCAGTATTTCGATACAAAAAAGATTTAAATAAAGGATATAAAACATAAACAAAAAAACTTTTACCCATACCCCTACTTGCCAAAATACAAGAATACCTGTGTCTTTCAATATCTTTAAAAAGTCTCTTAACGAAAGGGTTCCAAATCTTTAAACCTTTTGTTGGTTCTTCATATAGAACAAATTCACAAAAATGCCAAAAAGCATTTAAAGTAGATATCCTTATACCTTTATACATTTCAGTTTCGTAAAGTTGCTCAAAAAGGGCTTCAAGAACTTGCCCTTGTTTTTCAGAAAGATATTCGTATCTTTCAGCAAGAGGAATTACTTCTTTTTTTATAAGGTAATCCAAATAACTAGAACAAATCTTATAAATAGTCCTAATATCATCTACTTGTCGTTCTTTCTTCACTATCGTCTTTGATTTCGGCTTCGACTTCAACAACATCTTCTTCTTTAGTTTTTTTAAATTCATCAATTATATCTTCTTCATTAAAATCAGCTCTATGAATTCTATCTTTCAATCTTTCGCCTTCATATTTATCTGAAATTAGATTTACAATATTCACATTTTTAACATCAGAATCATCCAAATATCCTGAAAGCTTAGCATAATTCATAATGGTTTGATTTAGTGTTCTTATTGAAGCCACAAGATTTGTTGCATCTTCTTTTTTAGCAAGATCTCTCACAAGTTCTTTATTAAACAACATAAGGTCGTTCATTAACTCTTCAACATCCGCTCTTGCTGCTTTAAATCTTCTAGCTGATATTTTATTCTCTTTTTCAAGAATCGATCTTATTTCTTTATTTCTTTCAAGAAATCTGTTAAAATCAGGATGGTCAAAACGAACGCCAGGATGCCTTCTTCTAAGAGATTTTATAATTTGACCAGGATTTTTTCCTTGAAGAAGTTGCTTCATAACATACCCTTCTTCTTTATGCGTTTCAATATGACTTTTTCGTATAAATTCCCTAACAAGATCCATTGTAGCGGGCAATTTAAGTATATCTGCGTTTATTATTTCATCCACTTGTGTTTTCTTTCGAGCGCCCATCTACTTTACACCTTTCCATTTTTTTATTACTTCAGTATATCTCTCTGGTGTTCCTGTATCAAACCATTGACTTTCTGATTTATAAGCAACCATCTTCCCATCCTTCACAATTAAAGGAAACATATCTTTTTCAAGACTTAACTTCTCAGGATATTTTTTCTTGGTTTTCTTAAAATAATCAAATATCTTTGGACTAAATAAATAATATCCTCCGTTAATCCAACCACTTTTTCTTATTCTGCTTTTCTTTTTTTCTTCAAAACTTTTAATGTGGTTGTTTTCTATGTGAACGCTTCCATACGCACTCACATCTTTTACATGAGTGCACGCAACCGTTACAACAGCATTTTCTTTTTCATGTAATTCTTTCATCTCATCTAAATTCAAATTAAATAGATTATCTCCGTTACACGCAAAAAAGTTTTCATTAAAGTAATTCGGAGTTGCATAATACAACCAACCACCAGTTCCTAACGACACATTTTCAAATAAGTGAGGATAATGATATCTATCATTTATCTCATTAGCTTTATATCCTAAACTCAACCATATTTCAAATATGCCATACTTAAAAAATAAATCAATTACATGATCTAAAAGTGGCTTTCCACGAACTGGCAAAAGTCCTTTTGGTATTTCATAAGTAATAGGCCTAAGCCTTTCTCCTTTTCCTCCAGTTATTATAACTGCTTTCATTTCTTTTCACCTCAACAATTTCCTTTCTTCCTTCCACCTTTACGCTTACTTGGTCTTGGGCTTCTTGGTCTTGGACCTTTTCTATCTCCATCTGGCATATATATCACCTCCTAGCAATTTAAATGTCTTACTTTGAAATCTTTCATTAAAACATATTCTTTCCATTTCTGCCTGCTTGTTATACAAACAGATTCTGAAATATCTATATCTACATCTATGTACTTAACTAAACCATTACAATCAGTTCCTTTACTCTGAACAAAATAACACCCATTTGCTAATTTGATATGCCCTGTATCTTCAAAACAACCAGGATAATAATATCTAAACGTCTTTAACTTTTTTGGGACTGTAATAATTCGGCCAAATAGTTCGTGGTTTATTTTGGTTATATCTTTTCGGCTCGTTGTATTGTAAAGGATTATGTATCCCTTCATTTATCTCACCTCTTTTGAAATGTTTTTGTTTATGATGTTTTTCACAATAAGTAATTCCATTTACTAAAGAATATCTTAGTAAGGGATTGTTTTTAAAATTTCTTATGTGGTGTGCGTGAAGCATCTTTTGTGACCCACAACCAGGATATTGACAAGTGTAACCATCTCTTTCTTTAACAGCATCAACCCACGCTTTATAAAGACTTGTTTCTCTCTCGCCCCTTGGTCCGCCACTCTTCACAAATATACTAATTATATAACTAATATTTAAATGTTATCCCAAATTACACTTCTAAGTAGTATCGGAAGATTTAAATACTAAAAGAACAATGGTAATTTTGTGGGAAATGAATGGAGTAAACAAGGATGTGGAAATGAAACAATACCACTCATACTTTTAAGTTTGTGGTTAGTGGTTGGTTGGATAAGCATAATAGCAATAGGAGTAAGTGCTTATTTAATCATACTTATATTACTACTTATTTGGTCTTTTTTAAGCTCACAAAATAATGGATAAAGTATTTAAAGAAAGGAAATATTATATATGTTATGGAAAGATGTCCTGAATGTGGAGAGAGAACTTATGACTCTGGTAGTGAAATTTATTGTCCACATTGTGGGCTTGTTATAAGAGAATCTATCTTTTAAATTCTGAGAGGTATTAGTTATGAAAGAAATAAATGATTCTACTTTTGATGTAGAATCGCAAAATGGAAATAAGATTATAAAATTTTACAGTGATTGGTGTGCTCCTTGTAAAGACTTAACACCAATAATACGAAAATTAGAGAAAGAATTTAGTAATATAATCTTTTTAAATCTGGATGTTACAAAAAACAACGAAAGTGTTTTAAAATCCTGTGTAAGGTCTTTACCAACACTTCTCTTTCTAAAAGATGGCAAAGAGTTAAATCGGATAACAGGATTTAGAAATTCAGAAACTATTATAAAAGACATTAAGAGAGTATACAGTTAATTTTATAATTAAGTTTCAAAAATTGGCCAGAATTTTTTTTTAACTTCAAAGGGCAATATCATATTTGATTCTCTGGTTTCTGATAAAGTAGTTAATAGTGTAGTAATCAAGTTAGTATAACTAACTGATTTGGATTTGGGAATTGTGCTATGGATGTAGGTATTTTAGGAGAACAAAAACCCCTATGCAAACTTTTTAAAATTCAAAATCTAAAAACAAAAAATAAAAAATAGTTTATTCTTTTTCGTATTTTTCTAGTTCAGAATATAAAACTTCTGAAATAATATATTCGCAGTTATTATATTCTACCATGTGAACAATTAAGTCAATAGGTAGAAAAAAACTTTTTTTCTTTATTTCTTTTGTTAACTCCTCTAATTCTTTGTTTATTAATTCATAATAAAAGTTTTTTTCTTTTTCTGTTTTCTTTATTATAGTTAATAACATTTCTTTTTTTATTGTGTTTATTTCGTTTAGTTTCATATTTACCACCTTTTAGTTTTTGTTTATATATAATATAAAATAAAAAATAAAAAATAGTTTTATTAACCAATAAATTTTTATTTATTTTTTTGGTTTGTTTACTTCTTCATATACTTTTTTTAGTATTCCAAAAAGTATAAGTGTTTTTTGGTGGGGTGTTAGTTTTTGGTTATTGCTTACTTTGCTTAATAGGTTTTCTATTAGTGTTTTTTGTTGTGGTTCTGTTATTTCGTAATTGTCCGAAATACTTTTTTGTGGGAATGTAAATACTAATCTTTCACTAACTTTGGTTTGTTGTTTTGGCAAGTTTATGTTAAATTCCATTATATATCACCTGTTTGTGTTTGTTTGTTTCTATATAATAAACAACAACAAAGTAAATTATAAACCTTTATTGTTTGTGTTTATTATATATGTATTAATATATAAAAATTATTCTCTGTTTCTTAATTTCTCGAAAACATATTTATTAATTTCTTCTAATGTTTCTATACTTTTATAAATATGGTTATTAGTTCCTGGTGTGTGTATTTCTTCTAATAAGTTAATAGTGTTTTGTAATAGAAACCTTTTCTTTTTCTCTTGTGAATTAATTCTTTGTTTTATGTTTTTTATTTCTTCTAATAGTAATTTATTTTTTATTATTGTTAATTCTTTCTTTTTTTGTATTTCTTTTTGTCTTTTGTTTTCTATTCTTCTGTATTTTTTACTTTTTTGTTGTTGTTGTTTTCTAAAAATTAATTCTTTTCTTAATTCAGTATTTTGTTTTCGATATATGTTTATTTGTGTTATCATTTCGTTATAATTCACTATCATCATCTCATATATTATATGTATTAATATATAAAAATAATTTTTCCAGTGGAAATCAAGGTCATTACTTTCTGTTTATTATTTGTCTTTGCAACTGTAAGTTTTCTAACATATAATAAAC
>Ga0164313_10004503_pt1 | contig 12388 bp, 10 predicted proteins | sample GuaBasSedimGuay4_FD_113735 | JGI IMG/M metagenome (GOLD analysis project Ga0164313, IMG submission 113735) | Subseafloor sediment microbial communities from Guaymas Basin, Gulf of California, Mexico - Guay4, Core 4569-4, 0-3 cm | ecosystem: Environmental > Aquatic > Marine > Hydrothermal vents... | reverse complement strand
CTGGGCGATGCCGTTAAAGATATAGCAGAGAATCTACGACGCCTGGAAACTGGTGAGCCGTTGCTACACCTGGTTAACCGTCAACTGGGTTACTGAGTTCATGGGCGATCCTCGAACGGATTTACAGAACAAGATACGCGGTGCGATCCCAATCAGCGAAGCGATGCAGTTCTCGATTGAAGAACTGGGTCCACTCTCGATCATGGTGCGTGCGCCACTGGCGCCGAACGTGAATATTCACGGCACCGGCTTTGCCGGCAGCATTTATTCGATCGCGGTGCTGGCTGGCTGGGGCCTGTCGATGCATATCATGGACCAATTGGACATGAATGGTGAACTCGTCGTTAGCAGGGCAGAAATTAAGTACCGTGCTCCAGTCACGGGTTCGATTGAATGCCGGGCTGTTGTCGGTGACGCGGAAAGCAGGGAGTTCCAGGATAATTTCAATGATACCGGCAAGGGAAGGTTGTCGTTGACCATAGAAGTTGGGGATGCTCCGCAGGCGGTGTTGTCGGGAACTTTTTATGCGGTTGCTAAATCGTAGAGTTTTATCGTTTCGGCACTATTGAAATCCCGAAGCTTCACTGTTGTACTCCCTCGCCCCTTCGGGGAGAGGGCAGGGGTGAGGGGCAATCTTAAAGCGTCCCCTCAAGCTTCCGCTCCTGCTCACGCCCCTTACCGGGACGCCGGACCGCTACATCCATGTAGGCAATCCCTGCCTTCTCCCCCAAGGGGGAGAAGGAGAAGGCACTGCTCAATATAAAATTCCTGTTTACTTCAGCCGAGGCCGGCCTTTTGCTAGCTGGGTCGCCCGACGACCACCCATTTTTTCAATCTTGTTGGCAAATTTATTGTCCCCCAGCGCCCAGCCCTTGTTGGTGGCGTCGCGGATTGTCGCCAGTTCGTCGTTGCTGATGCGTTTTTTAAACAACGAACGATAGACCTGGTAGCTTTGCTGTTTGCCGCTAGCCAATTGACTGTAGAGGCGATGCTCGGTAATCAGTGGGTCTTCATACCCCATTGCGTTGTAGCCATAACTGCACCAGTCATATTCGCGCGGATGCTTCACCATTCCGGCACGTACCGGATTCAGCTCTATGTACCGACTGCAGGTGAGCAAATACGCCTTGCTATCGAGTACTGTGGCACGATAGCGTCCTTCCCACAGGGCTCCGCTATTCTCGTATTTGGCGTTGAAGTACTGTACGTACTTGCGTCCCAGTGACTGTAATGTTTTCGGCACGCTTTGTTCGTTTCCGGGACTGGCTAGCAGGTGCACATGATTGGGCATTAACACGTAGGCGTGTATTTTTAACTGGTTGGCTTGCGCCGAACTACGCAGGCTTTCCCAGTAAAACTCATAATCTTCAGCGTCGACAAGAATATCCTGTCCATCGAGACCGCGTTGAATAATATGCTGCGGTTGGTTTTTTATAGTGTAGCGGGGTAGTCGGGCCATAGTGATTTTGTCTCGTTAATTTCTTTACTGGTGCTTAGATCAAGTCTCGTTTGATTGTTTTTTTCCAACTGCGCTGGTTGATTTGCAGGTCAGCTTCGAAGGCTGTGACCGTGGCACTGATGTAGAAGTCTTCCGCGTCACAATGAAAACTACTTTCCGACTCGGTTCGAGTCGACCAGTCACCGCGAGACATCCAGCTAGTGTACTGGCTGCTAGCCTGGTAGCTCAGCGGATCATCGTTGTGGATCGACCAGCATTCCTGGTGACGGTGACGAGTACGTAATCCATGATCCGGCATTTCTGCTTCACCGGTGTCGTCGATTACATGGTAGTGGGTTACGCCTTTTTGCAAATCACGTTCGACCCAGCGTTTGTTTTCAGCCGGCAAATGGATTTTGTATTCCGGCAACGGATACGAATTTCCGGGTTCGGGCACTTCAATGCGGTCATCGCCGGGGCGTAACGGCATTGCCATCGAGGCATCAGGGCCAAGTTTTAGCGTTGCGGTTGCGACCACCGGTGGCGGCATGATCATCGGCCAGTAACTGGTCGAAATGGCGACGCGAACTTTATGCCCCGGCAAAAAACGATACCCGCATTCGTCGAGCTCAATTTCGACTTTTTCAGCCTTGCCGGGAACCATCGGTTGTGGATTTTCATTACCGTTTCGATGTGCCAGGTTGAGTACGCCCCAGCTCACTCTTGTCACGACTCTATCGGGATGTACATCGTTCAGGCGCACTATGATATTACCGGCAGGCTGGTCCAGGGTTACGGTTAATCGTAGTTTTGGTCTGCCCAGTATTTCGATGGCTTTATGCAGCTTGCTGGTTTCGAACACGAGTGATGAGGCATCGTCGATGCGTTGATCGCTGGGTAATTCGGATTCAGGTTTGATGGTGAAAAATTCACCGCTTCGGGTGCCGCAATCCTGTGGCGAACAAACTGATTTTTCACGCGCGGCACCGGGTATATCGAGCAACTGGCGGTTGGGCGCCAGGTAAAATTGTCGAAACCTGATATCGGCGGATGGTAATCCCGCTTCGGCGACCCAGCGACCCGGTTCGATCTCGCGACGCGGAAGTGGGCGCACATTCTCGGAGATAAAAGCCCGGTAAGCGGGTAAATTTTCTACCTGGTTATCGATGTTCTTAAGCCAGTGGTCCCACCAGGCGATCGCCTCGCCGATAAAGTCCATACGTGGTTTCGGCCAGGCAAAATGCGGGTACTTGTGAATCCAGGGGCCGTTAACGGCTTTTGTGACAGCGCTTAAATTTGCAGCCGCGGCGGGCGGGGCGTTGTGATAACCATCGGCCCATCCGGAGATAATCAGGGTAGGCGTTTCGACGGCGCTATAGTCTTCGCTAATCGATCCGTGCTTCCAGTAATCATCCTTGCGTTGATGCGACAACCAGGTCTCAAGCGGGAAGGGCTGGGTATTGAGGCGGTGCAACCAGGTTTCTTTCCAGTCTTTACCGACCAGTTCTGGATCAGGCGGGCGTGAGGCATAGCAGAGCATCACACTCGACCAGGTAAAATTTGAATTTAACAGGCAACCGTTTTTGTAGTGGATGTCGTCATTGTAACGGTCGACCGTCGAACCGATGGATATGATCGCTTTAAGGGCCGGGGGGCGAAGCGCAGCTACCTGCAGGCTATTGAATCCGCCCCAGGAAATGCCCATCATGCCGAGGTTTCCATCGCACCAGGACTGCATTGCTATCCATTCGATGACTTCGCAGGCGTCGGCCAGTTCACGCGGCGAGTACTCGTCATCGTAGTCACCGTCGGATTCGCCGGTTCCCGAGATATCGACGCGAACCCCCGCATAACCAGCTTCTGCAAATGCCGGATAAGTGCTTTCATCGCGTTGTGCGGTGCCATCGCGTTTTCGATAAGGCAGATATTCGAGGATTGCTGGAACCGGTTCCTTATTCGCATTATTCGGTATCCAGATTCGAGCCGATAACCTGCGTCCATCGGCCAGGGTTATCCATTCATTCTCGATCACCTTGAAGCTTGCGGATTTCATAATGCTTTCCTCATGGGGACCAGTGCTAGCAAACCCGTCAGGTTGTACCCTTACAAAACCGGTCCCGAACCGACCAGGGCGCGGCCCTGGTCGGTATCGGTATACTGATCGAAATTGTCGATGAACAATTTGGCCAGATTTTCTGCTTTTGTTTGCCACTCCGCAACCTGCGCGTAACTATTACGCGGATCCAGAATCTGCGAATTAACGCCGGGCAGGCTAGCAGGAATAGCCAGGTTAAAAATCGGTAAACTGTTAGTATCGGCCTCGTCAATCGAACCATCGAGGATGGCGTCAATAATAGCGCGGGTGGCCTTAATCGAGATACGTTTGCCGCTGCCATCCCAACCGGTATTGACGAGGTAGGCGTTGCAATCGAATTGCGCCATTTTCCGGGTAAGGACTTCGGCGTAACGGGTCGGGTGCAGGCTCAGGAATGCCTTGCCGAAGCAGGCCGAAAAAGTAGGTGTTGGTTCGGTAATGCCCAGTTCGGTACCAGCCAGCTTGGCGGTAAATCCAGATAGGAAATAATACTGGGCCTGTTCCGCGCTGAGGCTGGAAACGGGCGGTAGTACACCGAATGCGTCGGCGGTAAGGAAAATCACGCGTGATGCATGGCCGGCCCGAGAGACTGGTTTAACGATATTATCGATATGATAAATGGGGTAAGACACACGCGTATTTTCGGTTTTCGATGCGTCCGCATAGTCGATCACGCCGCTCTCTTCAAAACAGACATTTTCGAGTAAAGCATCGCGCCTGATAGCGCGGTAGATATCGGGTTCGTCTTCACTGCTAAGGTTAATAACCTTGGCGTAACAGCCGCCTTCGAAATTGAAGATACCGCTGTCATCCCAGCCGTGTTCGTCGTCACCGATCAGTTTTCGTTTCGGGTCGGTCGATAACGTGGTTTTGCCGGTGCCCGACAGTCCGAAAAATATGGCTACATCGCCTTCATCACCAACGTTGGCCGAGCAGTGCATGGAAGGCATTCCCTTCAGTGGCAGCAGGTAATTCATAATCGAAAACATGCCTTTCTTCATTTCGCCGCCGTACCAGGTGCCGGCGATTACCTGCATGCGTTCGGTAAAATTGAAGGCGACGAAGTTTTCTGAATTCAGGCCATGTGCCTGCCAGTCGGGATTAGTGGTTTTGGAGCCATTGAGGACGACAAAATCTGGCTCGTAATTTTCAAGCTCATGCGCCGCGGGACGGATGAACATATTGGTAACAAAGTGCGCCTGCCAGGCAACCTCGGTGACGAAACGAACCTTGAGACGACTGTCGGGATTAGCGCCACAATAGGTGTCCACCACGAACAGGCGTTTACCGGATAACTGGTCAGCAACCAGTTGTTTGAGTAATTCCCAGGTTTCGGTTTCGATCGGTTTATTGTCATTCTCGCCCTGATCGGCCCACCACATCGTGTCACGCGTGGTATCGTCACGTACCAGGTATTTGTCTTTCGGCGAGCGCCCGGTAAATATACCGGTATCGACCGTAATCGCCCCCGATTCAGTCAGGTATCCCTTTTCGTAGCCACTAAGCCCTTCAGCAGTTTCTTCCGCAAAAAGTGTTTCGAAAGATGGGTTGTGAACAATGTCCCGTGTGTGGAAGATGCCGTACTGCTCTAGATTTAGTGAGCTCCGGGCCCGGGTTTCAAGATCGGGTTGAGTCTGTGTCATTATTATTGATATTAGGGTTAAATGGAGTTGCCAGGAGGCATAAAAGGCGCAGTATAGTTGATTGTCGGGCTTATCTAAACCGAATTTGGGAAAACTTAAATATTATGTGGATTAGCTCACAGTCTACATCGGATATTTTATCGATCTCGACGACCTGCGGCCTCAACGCCCCTGCTTGAGCGAATAAAACTCAGGTGTCGAGTTCTCGGCGAATAGCGTCGAAGGCCAATAGCGAGTTCCTGGTGAAGTCGGGTTTCATGTAATCAGGCCAGGTCGAGAGTTTGACTATGGTAAGTTCGGCCTCGCGATTAATGTAAATCATCTGGCCGAAAACGCCCCGCGCCATGAAATCGCCCTTTGCGATATTGTCGACCCACCAGAAATTGCTGTAAGCGCCATCGGGGCAGGTATCGGTGTATGGTTTTCCGTAAAGGCTATTGTTGCCGCTGGCGCAACGCTCAACCCAGTGCTTCGATACTACCCGGGTATCACCTACGAGACCGTCATTCTGCATCATTAAACCGAAACGGGCATAGTCTCTCAGCGTGGCATTGAAGCCGCCGCTGGCAACGACCGTGGCCGCCTTGTCGACGGTAAAAAATGCGTCGTGTTCGGCGCCGATTTTTTGCCAGATTAACTCACTCACCAGTTCAGATAGCGATTTTGCGGTTGCTCTCTCTATCACCCAGGCAACCACGTCGGTTTCTACCGAGCGATAATTAAAAATTTCACCATGACCCCTTATTTTGGGCAGGCTTAATATGACGTCGCGAATGGTCGGTGGTTCATCACCCTCGGGTGGCGGACGCCATCCGCAGGCAATATCGATGCGAGTCATGTCTGAGTGGGGCGCATTGTAATCTTCGACAAATTGCACACCGCTGGTCATTGTTAGTGCATGTCCCAGGTTGGCGTCTTTATAACCGCAGTTAGCCAGTTCCGGTACATATTCGATCAGCGGCGCTTCGATATCGAGGATTCCCTGGTCACAAAGAACACCGACCAGGCTTCCGACAATCGATTTCGCAACCGACTGGGATAAATGCGGGGTATTTGCGAGCATTGCATTGTAGTAATTTTCGGTAATTACCCTGTTCCCGTGCAAAACCATAAACCCATCGGTATAGGTGTTGTCGATGAACTCGGAAACTGTCGTTTTGTCGCCCTTGAGATCGGTAAATTGAATAGAGTGTAAATCCTGTTCTGCCACTGACAGGGATTGAATGTTGCCGCAGTCAGCCTTGACATCGGCGGTTGGGAACAAACTGCGCATATTCAAAAAAGACCAGCGATTAAACGGCGCCAGGTCCCAGTTACTCGGGCCTGGTCGTTTTTCGGGAGGTGGCGGGAAACCTCGCATGATCCCCAGTTCCCGGGCGGTCTGTGGTTTGATTGGCTGATTCAAAATAAATCTCTAAGATAATTAGAAGAAGAGCCGGGGGGATAAACCCGCCCGGCTAACTAAGGAGCTTCTATTTCTTAAGATTGGTCCAGATCTTGGTATATAGCGCGACCACGTCCTGATCACAGGGTGGCACAAACTCAGGTGCAGGCGCACTAGCTGGAATGATAATCTCAGGCGCGGACTTCATCGCTGCTTCCATATACTTTTCACTGCCCATGACACCGTTGGCGTAACGCGCGAAATTGGAAGTCATTGCCGCGTTCTCAGGATCCATCATGAAGTTCATGAAGAGCTTGGCATTTTCGACATTCGGAGCACCTTTGAGCACGGCTACATTGTCCATCCAGCCGGTGAACCCTTCTTTCGGATAGGCGTATTCCAGCTCCGGACGCTGTGCCCGGGCACGCATCGCGGCGCCGTTCCAGTTTTGTGACAGGTCGACGTCTTTCGAAGTGAGCTTCTCGATGGTGGAATAGTCCATAGTGCGCCAGTGCTTCTTGGCCGACAGTAAAAGCGTGTTAAGTTCTTTCAATTGAGCCTTGTTGCTATTACAGCGCGGATAGCCGAGGTAGCGCAGGCCAGCGTTGATGACGTCGTTCATGTCGTTGAGCATGTTGATCCGGCCCTGTAATTCCTTTGGTGGATCGTACAACAGCTTGAGCGTGTTGATGTCACCCTTGTAAACCGTGGTGTCGACCTGGAAAGAAGTAGTCCCCCACTGATAAGGAACGGAGTAGTTGCGACCCTTGTCCCAGTAAACGTTGACCCATTTAGGATCCATGTTTTTAAAATTGGACATCTGGTTAGGCATCACTTTTTCGAGCAAGTCCTTCTTCAGCATGATCGCGATCATGTAGTCGCCAGGCACGACGACGTCGTAACCGGAACCGCCCTGTTCAACCTTGGCGAGCATGGTTTCATTCGAGTCATAGCTATCGAGTGTTACCTTGATATCGTTGGCGGCTTCAAATTTCTTGATCATCTCCGGGTTGGTGTAGTTACCCCAGTTATAGATGTGCAGCTCGCCCGCTGCCGAGGCGGAGCCCGCCAGCACCAGACTGGTTGCTGTAATAATGGAAAGTAGAATGTTTTTCATTTTTGACCTCTTAAGTGATAGTTAAACAGGAAGCTGTCCCGTCTATTTCTTATTTTTCCCAAACAGGAAAATCAATGTGACGAAGACAACCGAAAACCCGAGGAATACGGTCGAAACCGCATTCACTTCAGGGGTTACCCCTCGCCGAATTTGCCCCAGAATAAAAATAGGCAAAGTTGTCTCACCCGGACCACCCACGAACAGGGTGATGATTACATCGTCCAGTGAAACGATAAAAGCCAGCATCGCGCCTGCCATAATACCCGGCATCAATAGTGGCAAAGTGATCCGCCTGAATACCTTCAGTGGCGGGGCGTATAAATCGGCGGCAGCCTGTTCCAGGCTTAGGTCCATATCCTCCAGCCGTGCCCGAATCGGCATGTAGGCAAAGGGGATACAAAAAACAGTGTGAGCGATTATCAGGTAGCCAAGGCCGGTAACCCCGGTAGCTTTCTTGATGATTGCAAAAAAGGTCAGGGTAGCGACCGCGGTAACGATTTCGGGCACCATCAGCGGCTGGTTAATAATGGTTACCGCCAGGTTCAATCCCCGATAGGGTGCGGTCCGGGTTGTGACCAGCGCGGCCATGGTAGCCATGATGGTCGATGCTACCATCGCGACCAGCGCAACCTCAAAAGAAATGATGGCCGCATTCTGTATACCCTCGTTGTTCCATGCCTTCACGTACCAGTCGAAACTGAATCGAGTCCACAATGCCACCGAGCGATTTTCGTTGAACGAAAACAGCACCAGTACCGCAATGGGTGCGTATAGTACAATCAGGCAGGTCCAGGCAACTACCGAAAAACCTGGTTGATGTTTGAGGTCTACCGCTTTGACGGTTACCGGCTTCGCGACGCTTGCAGTCATTTCAGCCATGAGCCGACGCCCCTTTTTCGCCACTGCGCTTCACGTAGATCATCAGTGATACCAGTACCAGCGCCATCAATATCAGTGCGATCGCCGAGCCAAAAGGCCAGTTACGTGAACTGCCGAACTGTATGTTGATGAGATTGCCAATCATCAGGGATTTACCACCGCCGAGTAATTCAGGGGTAATGAAGGCGCCCAGGCTGGGGATAAATACGAGGATACAACCGGCCGCAATGCCAGGTTTTGCGAGCGGGATAATAATGCGTTTTAATACTTTGAAACGATTCGCATAGAGGTCGAATCCGGCTTCGACGAGGCGAAAATCGAGTTTCTCGAGGCTCGCGTAAATCGGCAAAATCATAAAAGGCAGGAAGGCATAGATCAGACCCAGGCACACGGCAAAATTGGTGTACAGCATTGGAATGGCTTTTTCGATCAGGCCAAGTTTCATCAAGCCGAGATTAATCGCGCCCTCGTCACGCAGGATCAACAGCATTGCATAGGTCCGGATCAACAGATTGGTCCAGAACGGAATCGTAATCATGAACAGCCAGGCTGATCTGGTTTCCGGTGTCCGGGTGGCAATAAAATAAGCGGTTGGGAAACCGATCAGCAGGCTTGCGACCGTCGCAAAGATCGCAAGTGCCAGTGAGCGCCCGAATATTTGCAGATAAGAACTGGTAAAGCTAAAGGTTTCGTCGAATATATCTTCCTCAAACAACAGTTGCACATAGGCGGCAGTAGAAAATTCTGCCTTCACCCCACCGTAGTCTCCAGGCGTCATAAAGGAATATGTCAGCACGATCGACAGGGGTAGAATGCCGATCAACAGAATAATCAGAATTCCCGGTGCCAACAGTAGCATACGGGTTTTTTTCAATTGTTTTTCAGCGGCAATCACACTGGCCGACAGATTGGATTCGGGGAGTTGGTGATTGCTGGATTTGGTCATCTTTATCTAGTCCGCGAGAATCTGCAGACTGCCCTCGTTGAGCGCGATATTCACCTGGTCGTCGACCTCGTAATTGCGATGACCACCCAACCGGTTTTGCTGGCGCAGGGTGATCGATTCCCCCTCCGCGGTCTCGAGATCGTAATGGGATCCAGATCCGAAATAAGTGATTCTCTTTATCTTGCAACGAAGTGCCGCACTTTCCTGATCGTCGATGAATTCAAGTTGCTCGGGACGCACGGCGACGCTGACTTTACCCGACAGGGCATCGGACTGATCCGGCAGGCTGGCACTGGTTTCGAAACCACCGCTTAGCCGGATGCTTGCCCTGGCCGAATCACTACTCAGAATTTCGGCACCGAGGATATTAATGTCGCCGATGAAATCCGCCACGAAACGCCTGGCGGGATGATCGTAGATTTCTTTCGGGCTTCCGACCTGGAGTATCTGGCCCTCGTTCATGACTGCTACCCGGTCTGACATGGTCAACGCCTCTTCCTGGTCGTGGGTCACGAATACAAAGGTAATGCCGGTATCGAGCTGCAGGCGTTTGAGTTCGAGTTGCATTTCCTTGCGTAGTTTAAAATCGAGTGCCGACAGCGGTTCATCGAGTAGTAATACCTTGGGACGAGGCGCTAACGCGCGTGCGAGTGCCACACGCTGTTGTTGCCCGCCCGAGATTTCACTGATCTTACGGTTAGCCAGGTATTCCATCTGTACCAGGGCAAGTACCTCGTCGACCACCTTGTGTATCTCGGCATCTGCCTTGCCCTGCATTTCCAGGCCAAAGCCAATATTTTCAGACACGGTCATATGCGGGAACAGGGCATAGTGCTGAAATACGGTATTTACCGGACGTTTATAAGGTGGCAGCCCTTCTAAATGATGATCGAAGAGCAGTATCTCGCCCTGGGTCGGTTGTTCAAAGCCGGCAATCAGGCGTAGCAGGGTGGTTTTGCCGCAACCCGAGGGGCCGAGCAGGGTGAAGAATTCGTTATCGCGGATCTGCAGGGATACATCGTCGAGCGCGACAACGCCGTTAACACGACTTTTCCCATAAACCTTCGATGTATTCCGAATATCGATTGCGGCTTTACTTGTATTGGCCGACAAGATCAGTCTCCCAGATAAAACTATATTGTTATTCGACAAAAGTTTATGCCCGGGGGGCGGAAACTGTATATAACCCTAAAGGGTTAAGAATTTATGTCGCTGGATTCAGGGATTAAATCGCGGTTACTCATATGGGCGCCCTCTCACCCCTGTCCTCTCCCCACGGGGAGAGGGAGTATTTGTAGTCCCCTCGCCCCTCCGGGGAGACGCCTACATGGATGTAGGTGGTAGAACAATGCAGGAGCAATTGTCGAGGGCAGGGGTGAGGGGCAATTTTGGCCCGGTCCGACATAATCGGTTATTACGCCCTGGCGGAAATTCCCTGGTTCAAAGTGGCTACAAAACGAACGAAAAGATCGCTCTGAGAGGTTACATTGAGCTTGCGATAAATATTCTTGCGATGGATTTTGACAGTCTCCGGGCTGACTTCAATTTCCCTGGCGGTCGATTTGGAGGAGTGCCCCTTGAGAATGCAGACCGCTACGTCACGCTCCCTCGGAGTCAGCGCTTCTTCACCGAATCTTTCCAGTGCAAATTCGAGTCTTTGTTCTGCCGATGCATCGCTCGGTTGGGTGGAGGCCTGTTTGAAATGCTGGCGGCATAGCGCAGCCAGTACCGGCAGGTCACGCTCGATATACTTTAATTCATGTCGGCGAAATCGAGGCTCGGAAACGCGCCTGGCGATGGAGAAGGAAAGGTACCGATCATCGCCTAGTTCGGTAAAAATGGCCATTTCGTCGCGCAGTTCAATATTCCTGTAGTAGCGACGGTAGTACTCGGTGAGCTGGAAGCGATCCGGGGCGACGTCGCGAATCAACATGGCACAGGTTTGCCGATTTTTACGAAAGCTGACAAAAAACGGATCGAGTTCGTAAACACCATCGAGGTAAATGTCCAGGTTAGGACGGTAGGCGGCACGAATCGTGTCATAGACGTGGGTAGGACGGTTTAATCCGTCGACCATCAACAGCAACATACCGACGAAGGGCACATCGATGCGCAGGTAATCCATCATATTGGGCAAGAATTCAGTTTGCCCAATTGAATCAACGGCTTTCGATAGAGTCAGTGCGCGCTGCTGCTCGCGACTGGCGGGTGTTTTAATATCGTTAGTACTTTTTGCCATGGAAATCCTGGCTGTGTTTTATTCAATCCTGATTGCACAGCATAATTTAATTTTCAAGCCGACGGTAATTAAAAGCATAAAACATGACGGGAATTACAATCAGGGTGAGTAGCGTAGACACCAGGATTCCAGAAATCAGGGCAATTGCGAGGCCATTGAATATAGGATCGTCGAGGATGAACATTGCGCCGAGAATAGCCGCCAGGGCGGTTAACACGATGGGCTTGGCGCGCACAGCGGCAGCCTGGATAACCGCTTCCTGGAAATCGATGCCGCGAGCTACTTCCTGGTTGATAAAATCGACCAGTAGAATCGAATTTCGAACGATGATACCCGCCAGCGCGATCATGCCGATCATCGAGGTTGCGGTAAATTGTGCGCCGGTAAGGGCATTACCAGGCATCACGCCGATAATCGTCAGCGGAATGGGTGCCATGATGATCAATGGCACGGTATAGGATTTAAACTGCGCGACTACGAGTAAATAAATCATCAGCAGTCCGATTGAATAGGCCAGGCCCATATCACGAAAGGTTTCATAGGTTATCTGCCATTCACCGTCCCATTTCAGGCTGTACTGGTAGGGATTGTCGGGCTGGTTGACCAGGTATTGTTCGATCGGTGTATCCAGCAAAGGCGGTAGAGGT
>Ga0164313_10004501_pt1 | contig 12389 bp, 11 predicted proteins | sample GuaBasSedimGuay4_FD_113735 | JGI IMG/M metagenome (GOLD analysis project Ga0164313, IMG submission 113735) | Subseafloor sediment microbial communities from Guaymas Basin, Gulf of California, Mexico - Guay4, Core 4569-4, 0-3 cm | ecosystem: Environmental > Aquatic > Marine > Hydrothermal vents... | reverse complement strand
ATTGCAATATTCCAAATTCAATGTATAGATCTTATCTAAAATTGGCCATAATAATCCGTATTTACTTCCATAACAAAAATTAACATCTTCAGCATGTAATTCATTGATAGAGAATCTAGGCGGAGGTAAAGTGCCGACAATAAGTTTTGTAGCAGTTTTAGGAATAAATGGCTTATATGGGTGGGAGTGGAGGAACATCGGTAACGTTAATAAGAGGGTATTATTTGCCTTCACCTTGTAGGATAACCATAACTGTCATTAAGATAATTTTAATATCCAATAAGAGTGAAATATTGCCAAGATATAGTAAATCAAATCTTAATCTTTTTTGCATTTCATCAACATTTTCTGCATAACCAAATTTCACTTGTCCTAAAGAAGTAATTCCCGGTTTTACTTTCGAGAGTTTATTATACTGTAATGTTTCCTTTTCAATTTCATATTTCCAATATTCTCTTTCAGGTCTGGGGCCAACAATTGACATTGATCCAAAAAAGACATTGAAGAACTGTGGAAATTCATCAATTCTATATTTTCTCATAAAGGATCCCCAAGGTGTTACTCTAGGGTCATTGTTTTTCGATAGTTCAGGCCCGTTTTTTTCAGCACCGAGATACATACTTCTAAATTTATAAATTTCAAAAGGTTTGTCATTGATTCCTATTCGCTCTTGTTTATATAAAACAGGGCCTTTTGAAGAAATATAGGTAATAATAGAAATAATCAAATAAAAAGGTAATAATATCAAAATCGACATTAAAGAGAAAATTAAGTCAAATAAACGTTTCCTCAAAGAAATAGGTAAATTCAAACCACTTTCTGCCAAAATATAATTTACGGGAGGAATATTTACAAGTTTTATTTCTAATTTTTGATACATAAAAAAATAATTTCTTAAGTCAATATATAATTATTGACCTTTTGAAAATATGATAGTATTAATTGTTTTAAATATGATTCTAATATCTAATGTTACCGACTTGTTTTTGATATAGTAAAGGTCGTATTCAAGTTTGTTGTACGAATCTTCTAAATTTTCACCATAGGGGTATTTTACCTGAGCCCATCCGGTTATTCCGGGCTTTACAAGATGTCTCGCATTATAAAATGGAATATTATGAGCAATTTTATCAATAAATATTTTTCTTTCCGGTCTGGGTCCAATCAAGCTCATGTCGCCTTTTAATACTGCCCAAAATTGGGGAAGTTCATCGATACGTGTTTTTCGTAAAATTTTCCCTAAACTAGTTATTCTGGCATCACCTTTAGCCGACATTTTGGCGCCATCTTTTTCAGCGTCAATCACCATGGAACGGAATTTGGTAATTTTAAATTCTTTTCCTCCTTTTCCTACTCTCCATTGAGAATAAAACAATGGACCTTGATTCAGAAATAAATTTATCAAAGCAATAAATGGAATGAAGAGAACGGCTGTTATTAGTCCGAAAATTGAAGATACAATATCTAATACCCTATGCCATAAATAATAAATATAGTTTGCATTATATCTGGAAATAGGAAAAATGGAATAAAACTGTCTTCCTGCTAAAATTAAAGGCAGCGCTTCTTTTATTTCTTCGTATAATTTTAAATAAGTTTGAACATTAATTCCATATTGAATGGCTTTTATTAATACGTTATTCAATTTTTCTGATACATTTTCATGATTTGTATCTAATATGACAATATTATCGATTAATTTTTGAGAGGATATTTTTGCAATTGTTCGGGCTAAATCGTCAATTGAATTATTACCACTTGGAATCGGATAAATCCGTTGTATTTTATAACCGTTTTGATAATTATTTCCTTCAATGGAGTTCCTGGCATGTGCTATAAAATTATTGTCATAGTCAGCAGAAACCAAAAGTATAATATTTTTTAAGAAAATACGAGTATGTATAATATTAGTGTATAATGCTCTCCAAAATGCTAATAAAAATGTGAATCCAAAAACAAGCCCTAAAATGTAAATTCTATGCCTGGGTAAATGTGGTGTTAGTATTGGTGTAAAAACAAAAGTAGTAGTAAACAATATTCCAATAAAAAAAACCAAAGGTAAAACTCTTCTTGTTTTATTGATATACTCTAAATTGTATAAATTAAAAACAACAGCCAAGAACCAAAATAAAGATAAGCCATAAATAATACCAGAATAGTTATGTTCAACAAACTCCTGTAAGTTTAATTGGTTATTATTTGATTTATAATAAAAAAACAGTGCAGAAAATAAAATAAGAAAATCAACTAATAATAGTAAAACTTTTCTTTCCCAAATGCTAAAAACAATTAGAGAAGGAGGTTTTAGAATTTTACTATATGTTATAGATTTTAGATTCATATAATGCATTTTATGCTTTTGCAAAGATAGTTTTAATTTAACAAATATTTTATATTAGTTATGCAGCCCTAGGGTCAAATTTTTTTAAAAGTAGATATAAACTATCAGGCACTATGCCGAGCATAATAGGTATTAAGGCATAATAGTATCTATAAATTGGTAATTTAATATATTTAAAACCATGTAACCTGAGTTTAAAATCATATAATCTATATTTAAACGATTTACGTTTGATATAAGTATCATCCATTCTGTATTGAAGAAGAATTTCTTGTAGATTGTAAAATTTTAATCCAGCTCCAATTGCTCTAAACCATAATTCATAATCCTGAGTTGTTTTATATTCTACATTATAAAAATTAACCTTGGAAAAGCTCTTTTTTCGAAACATCACCGTTGGATGGGAAATTGGGTTAGCTTTTGGAAGAAGATTTACTATTTGCTGATGTGTTTCAGGAACAATTCTCTTATTTAATTCCATACCATTTTTATCAATGTCAATGGAAGCTGTTCCAACCAGGTCAATTCCAGGGTTGTTTTTTAAAAACTCAACTTGCTTCTCTAACCTTGTTAGATAAGAAATATCATCTGCATCCATCCTCGCAATAAACTCGCCATTAGATAATGCTATTCCTTTATTTAAGTTTTTTGTTAATCCCAAATTTTTTTCATTAAAAACAGGAATAATTCGATCATCATTATCTGAAAAATGGTTTATTATATTTTTGGTTTCATCAGTAGACCCGTCATCAATCAAAATAAGCTCAAAGTCAGTATAAGTTTGATTGATCAAACTTTCTATTGATTGAGTAATATATTTTTCTGCATTATAAGCAGCCATTATTATAGAAACCTTTGTCATAAAACTTTAGTAATATTTAAACTGTATTGATTTCTTAAACCATCATGAACCGAATCAAAAGTTATTAAATTTACGTTGTCAGAAAATCTAGGATGAAGATCACACCTTTTTTCACCAAAATATTTAGGTGGTGATAAAAATTCACCTATTACATTCAATTCCTCATTTTTTGTATCGAATAGTAGTATCTTACTCATACGAGACCTGTCAGGATACGTATCAGTAAGCATATATCTTCCACAAGAACTAAAACTTGGATGACCATCTTCAGTCAATATTCCTTTACCTAGTTGTTTAAAACTACCATATTTATCTTCAATGGCGAAATAACCTATTCCAACTTCATTTTTTTTCATCCATCCAACAATTTCATGATTGTTCCTCCAAGTACAGTGAGATACCATATTATCATCTGATAATATAAACATTTCAGAACCATTAACATTAGCAGAAATCAACCGGCTAAACTTTTCTCCAGATTTATTGAACCATCGGTGCAGAAAAATAAATCTTAATCCATTAGGAGAAATGTCAATATGATTTACCTTGTGAGTAGCATTTATCATGGAAGATTTAGTTTTAAACTTTTTTAAATCTTCAATAGAAATAATTAAGTCTCTTGTGTTATTTTCAATAAAAATTCTAAAAACACCATCATTATTATCATCAAAATCAACACTGTCCAAATATTCATGACAAAAATAGCCATAATCAGGCCGAAATTCTGTTAACCTTTTAAAGTTCAAGCCTAATGCAGTATCTGTTTTTCTATTATATGAATATATAGGAGAGTTTATAATTCTATCGATGGAATTTTTAATGTTTAAAATTTTACATTTATAATTACCATTGTCAAAAATATTATGAAAAATTCTATTTTCATCCATCCAAGTAAGCATAGATCCTTGCTGCCAGTTCCATGAATTAGTTTTGGAAATCAATTTTTCATTAAGGTATATATTAATACTTTCTTTCGACCTTATTATATTAGATAAAGATTTAGAGAAAGTATGTGCCAACACATTTCCATTTAGCATGGATGATTTATCATAATAACCCCAGAAACTTCCAAAGTTTTCACTATTTTTTAATTCGGATATCCATACTTCATTATGTAATTTATATTTATATTTTTTTTTGTAAAGTAAATAATTAAGACTCTGATATGCTTTTTTTGCATGCTCCTTAAACCAGGGGTATTTTCCTAAAAAAAATGCAATATTTTTTTCTAATTTTCCAAATTCTGACATAGAGCTATATATTTTTCCTTGTATTTTTTTGACATTAAAGTTGAAGTAAAATTTTCTTTAACTGTTTTAATGCTTTCTATTGATAATTTATCATAATCATCGTTAGTTATTTTCTTTATACGATATGCCAAATCGTCGAAATCATAAATCTTTATTAAATAATCATAATTTTCACCTACTATTTCTTTATGAGATGGAATATTAGATAATATTGGTGGAAGACCAAGACTCATCGCCTCAAGGACAGAATTAGGTAAACCCTCGGAAATTGATGTTGAGATGTAAAAATCACTTGCTATCAAATAATCAATTATATTGGAGACTTTACCGTAAAATTTAATGTTTTTATTTTTGTTAATTTCAACAAGTTCATTGTATAAATCACCACTGCCAATAAAGATTAAAAAACAATCGGAATCTTCAAACTGATCAAATGCTTTCATAATTGTGTATGGATCTTTTCTAGCTATTAGAGAACCACTAACAATAAATACTATTTTGTCTAACTGTAATCCTAGTTCTTTTTTTAACTCATTTTTCGATTTGTTGGAATTGTTAAAAAACCCTATATCTATACCATTTTGAATATAATCGGTTTTTATTCCATATTTTGAATTAAACTTTTCAGATATAGATTTGGAACACGAAATGGGCATCGATATTTTCTTTATAGCATTTGTATGATTAATTTCCATAATTCTCCCTTTTACTTTTCCAAATTTCATTAAATAGTCTTCTCCAGGGAAATTATGAATAGTTGAAATACTTTTTACATATTGTAGTATGGAATTGATTTTATCAGCACGAAAACCATGAGAGTGAACAATATCAATTTTATAATGATTAACAATTAATTGAACTTTACCTCGATTCTTCAAAACACCTTGAATCCGTGATAAGTTTAAGGTTAATATTTTAATATTTAATTTTTCAAATAGTTCAATCATTGAACCATTTTCTTCTTTAGATAAGGTTAAAATATGTACATTAAATTTTTTTAAATTTAATTTTTTAATAATTCCATAAACTATATTAATAGGTCCACTTCTTTTTAAAGTAGAAACCAAATAAAGAATATTTATTTTTTTCACAATTCTTTTATTCATTTGTATTAAAAAACAGATTAATTATAAGGTTTGTCCATTGATTCAACTCGATTTTGAGAATTTTTAATCTAAGTTGTTTCTATTATTTGGATAGTTATAATTCCTTTAGTTAATAATATGTTTGCGATTTAGATCTAAATCTTGATCAAAATTCAGGTTTCCAAAAATAAAAATTGAGTAAAAAAAAGAAATAATCATTATACCCCATATTCGATCAAGCATATTCTCAAATAACAAGTTAAATACAACTATGAAAATGAAAATTTTTACAAATAGATTTTGTTGATAAATAAGTGGCAAAAATAAGAAAAAAATGATTAATACAAATCCAATTAAGCCGGAAATTATTAAGGTTTGAAGATACTGGTTATGCATATTTTTATCAATTCCGGTTAAACTAATAATCTTCCTTCTACTTAGTTTGTAACCACTCCCGAGAATTAATTCCTGAAAGCTGAAGTCGTTTATTGATTTCCACAATATTAGCCTTTCATTAGTGCTGCTTTTTTTTAGATCTGGCTTTTGCAAACTTATTGAATCTATTGCTCGTTTTACTCTTAGTTGAGTTGAAGGAATTATAAAAACAAAAAATGTTAGGATAGCTAAAGTTGAAGTAATAATTATTAAATGTTTTTTATTAAAGTCAGTAATCAATTTAATTATTAGAATGAAAGATAATGAGAAAATACCGGCTTTTGAACTTACCAGAATAATCATAATAGAATGAATAATGGCTAGAGCTATTTTTTTCTTTTTAGTAAGAGTTAAAATATTGGTAAAGAGTATTAATAAAATTACAATTATAGAAAACAAAGAATAATAGGTAGGATGCATATCAAAATATAAGAACAGTCTTTTATAGCTAAGTTCACCCCAATTTAATATCCTGTCTTGAGAATAAAAACCCTCCGTTGTTTTACTATCCCAAATGCCATAGATTATTACTCCTCGGTTTATAATAGATCTAATAAATCCCACAATAACTAGAGTAAATGATAGAAAGGTAAGAAAATAAATAAAAACCTTTAATGTTAAAAGTTGTAGTTGCTTTTTTGAAAAGTAAACAATGAAAGGCATAAATATAAAACTAGCTCTTTTTATAATTTCTCTAAATTCTAAATTATTTTGATTAAAAACATCAATGGATAAGCCAATTATAATGGAGGCTAGGAAAGATGAGAATAATAAATATTTTTGAAAAAACCCTTGTTGGTATTTATTTTTTAAAAGAAATAATGAGAAAATAGCTAGAATTACAAATATCATTGAATTTGCTGCTTTCGAAACAATTAAACTTGGAAGCAATAATATAAACAAGTATTTGTAAACAATTTTAATTTTCATAGAGCTTCAATTGATTTTGGTCTTGCAGTTTCTTTATCAATATTTTTATCTAGCCAATTCATGTCATACTCTTTTTTGTATAATGAAATTATATTATTGTATACTAAATTTGGTATATAACCGGCTCTAATACTTTTTTGCTGAGCAACCACTCTTATGGTGAAAACTAAAGGAATGATGATCGCTAAACTCAATTTTATAATATATGAAATATTCGTTTTTTTATTTTCTTTGACAATAGCATATAATCCAAAAAAGTTTCCTAAGATTGAAAATCTACTAAATAAATTTGGGAATGAAAAAAGTATATTGATTAAAATAAAAAAGAGAAGGGCGTGATTTCTATATTTATTTCTGTCCTTAGTAAAAACAAAATACAATAGTATTATTATGTAAAGTACTCTTTCAAAGTAAAATTGTAATAATGCTTTCCAGGTTCTTTCTTCGAAATACTCCAATGCCCAATAACCTAAAATGTAGCTATGTAGTTTCTCGCTTAGCGGCATGGTTGGGAAAAGTTCAAGCAATTTTGATATAAAGAAAATTAATAATAAACTACCAAAGGGCATTATAAATAATGAAAATAAAAAGTATAAATTCAGTTTTTTTAAATTGATCTTGCTCAGATAAAATAAAGGTATTGTAATTAAAGCAGCAAAATGAATCACAGAAGCCAATAAGAGTAAAATCAAAATATATTTTTTGCCTTCAATTTTATTTAAATATGCATAAATTACAATCAGCATTGACATTGGAAATCTTAAAAATAAACCATGTAACAAAAAATCAAACTGAAGGATAAATAATATAATAACAAAAAAACCTATATATTTTTTCTGTTTTAAAAGGAGGTTGAAGGAAAGCTGATAAAAAGAAAAAATTAAAATAAAAATTAAAATCCTTATTGATATACCCAATTTCGCAAAAAGATAAACTATAAAGTAAAATAGAAAATCTGGTTTTTCTTGTAAATATGTTATCAAGGTGCTGATGTTACCGTCTTGAAAACTGAAGTAGTTAATATAAATCCTGTAAAGGTCGCCTGTTGGTGCAAGTAATGAAGCTGTAATACCAAAAAAAATGGAGATCAAAACCGAATAAATAGGTCTTCTTGTTTTATATAGTTGAAAAAGCACGAATGGAATTGCCCAAAAAGGACTAATAACAAATAATATTATTATAACCAGGTCAGCGGGGTAATATTTAAATTTGGCTAGCCTCATCGTGAAGAAAAAATCAGTTTATATTTTATAGCAATAATTAATCTATAAATAACCATTAATACATCAACCATAATTCTTAAAAGGACAATAACTTCGAAAGTTAATAAATCTAATTTCCAAAATATAAGAGTTGTTAATAAATAAATAATAGATGGTATGATAAAACTTAGATTAAATTGCTTTTGATATCCAAATGCGACTAGAGTATTTGTTCCTAAAAAATAAGTTAAAACAACAACAGGGATCAAAACACTTAATTTTTTAAGCAAATAACTATAATATAAGAGCTCTTTTCCACCTAACAGAGATATTAAAAAATCAGATTGCCAATAAGTAAGCCCCCAAAGCAGTAATGAAATAATAAATGAACCAAAAATTATTTTCTCATTTAGTTTAATATTTTTTGTCCTAGCTATTGTCGGAAAAAGGGCAACAGATAAGGTTTCAAAAGGAAGTTGAATAGCAGCAATAATTTTAAAGGCTATATCAAAACTTGCAACCTCCTCCATCGTGAAATACAATCCAATAAGAAAAATCGCAACAAAATTAAATGTTTTACCAAAAATGGCTCCAATGAAAAAAATAAAAGCTTCATTAATTATTTTATAGAAATAATACAATTTTACTTTTACAAAACGAATATTTAATTTGTTTAATGCAAAAAATAGTCCTGTTATACCAATCAATATATTAACTCCAGTTAAAAAATAGGCATATCTTAATAAGTGATTTTCACTTGATATAAAAAGTAGAGTTAAAATTACCAGGATTAGTCTAAATAAGAAAACTATTTTTGTTGGAATTTCTAATTTTTCTTTACCTTGAAAAAACCAAATAGGGAAGATGGCTTCACCGAACCCAATACCCAATAAAATTAAAAGCAATGCTGAATTATCTGCAAAAACTTCAATAGTAAGTGATAGAATTATAAAAAGGATAGTGGTGATGAAATATAACAATAATTTAAAACCAATGATTGTTGTAAAGATTTTATTTATATTATCTGGGTTATTTGAATTTTCTGGAACATACTTGGCAGCAAAAGTGTTAAAACCAAAATTAACGACAATAACAAGATATTGGATAATGGAATATGACCAAACAAAAATTCCATACTTCTCACTTCCTAAACTTCTAACCAAAAAAGAAACAAGGATGTACTGACTTAAGATATTGAATATTCTCAATAGCCACAAATAGGAAAAATTTTTAAAAATTATTTTCCCGTCTGTGTTTAGATTTAATTTTGTAAGGATATTCACTTTTTGAAAAAAATAACTGATTTGAACAATTAAATCGTTAAAGATTATTGGTTTTCAATAAATAATTAATCGAAGAAAAAATAAAAAATTATATTAAAAAACTATTATTTATTTTCATAAGCAACAAGAAATTTATTTACCTCCTGGGAGCAAATCACTAACAACACCAATAAAAATCCGCCAATAAATCCGATAAAAGTAAAATTTTTATACCACTCTCTAATTTTCATCCCTATTGCATTAAAGCTTGAAACCACATTGATAACTTCATTTTGTTCCGTAAGTTTCTTATTAACATCTATAAGTTGCTGATTCATAACCATATATTTATCAAAAACAACAACTTCTTTGTTATGAGTACTTAAATCAGACATAAAAATATTTGTACCTGAATTTTCTTTTTCACTCTCGGCAAGTAACACCTTTTTATACAATGATCTTAAGGAATCTAGCTCTATCATTGATCCTTCTAACGCGTCCTTTCTTGAAAGTAGATTATAATTTGCAGTTGATTTTACCTTATCGTAATATTTATTTTGAATAATAGATGTTATAATTGGGGTTTCTAATTTGTTGAATAAATATTTATTCTCAGAAGTAACTGTAACAATGTGATATCTGAAGGATTCTACAGGCTGTGCTTTGGCAAATGTTTCATAATCAATTAATTTAACAGTCGTAGTATCTAGATCCTCAATGAAATTCTTATAGGATAAAATTATTTGGTTATCATTTGAATAGGGCTCAACCTCGATGAAGGAAATGCTTTCAGCTTCATCCTGACTTATATTAAAACTGGTTGCTAACCGTTCTATATCTTCTTGTTTAACTAAACTTTGATAATAATCAATATTTTTATATAATTGAACAGCAGATCCAAAATTCGGTTGAACAGTCATTGAAGATTCATATTGTTTTTCCTTAATTCCATATTGATAAACCCCACCAAAAAGTCCACCAATTATTGCTCCAAAAACAAGCTTTTTGAAATTAGATCTTATAAACAGAATTAAATCTAGAATCCATTTTACGATAGTTTTCAGAATTGTACCAATAAAGTTAAAGAAATTTGAAATCCCTTTACCGATTACCTTAAATAAATTACCCAAATCAATTTCCTCTTCTTGTTGCTGTATTTTTGAGGTTTGTTGTATTTTATCTTTATTGTTCATAGGATATGGATTTATAACACAAAAATATACTTTTTAGATCGTTACAAATATACTATTTAATAATTATTTTTATAAAAAAACCCCATTCGCCAATTGACGGATGGGTTTGAAATATTTACATTAAGTAATTACTTTTTATTTACCTCCTTGTAAAAAATCCTGCCATATTTTAAGATCCTCCCAATTTCCTTCATCTGCTAAATTTGCTTGAGCAGACCAAGTACGAGGATTATGAACCGTATAAGCAGGCCCCGCATCATCCAGTATTTTTTGTAATCTTGTTGTGGCAGACAATGAAAGCTGATGGAAACTCCAAATACCATCTTTATTCAACAAATCTTTAATTTTTGGTCCAATTCCTTCAACCTTGGTAAGGTCGTCCTTTACGGCATCTATAGCGGCAATTGGTGCAACAGCTGTATCACTGCCTCCCATTAGCTGTTTCAAAAGCCACCCCAGGATCAACCCAAGAATAAAGGCTCCTAAAAGCCATAAAAACCACGGCCAAAAAACATCCGAACCGTCACATGCTGTTGTACTTATTGATAATGATAACATAATTTTATTTTTTATTGGTTAGTTTAATTTAATACGATTTCTACTCGTCTATTTTTTTGTCTGCCTTCAGGTGTTGAATTATTTGACAAGGGCTCTAATTTACCTTTTGATACTACAGATATTTTATCCTCAGCGATGCCATTTTCCATAAAATAGTCTTTAGCTCTGTTTGCACGTCTGAGGCCTAATTCATAATTGAATTCTTGACTGCCATCAGCATCTGTATGCCCTGTAATAAAAATAGAACTATTACTACTTTTAATATATTCGATCAATTTGTTAAAGTATTTTACAACATTTTCTGTATCGATCGGTTTGGTAGTATTGTATTTGAAATAAACAATTGTTTTATCATGAAATTCAATAACGTGTTCATTTCTTGTTACCCATTTGATTCTGGACTCGTGCAATAAATTAGATTTTGTACTTTCACAATCACCCGCTTTTCTTGAGCTTAGTTCAATATTGCTTTCATCAATATTTTCAATAAAAAGGGTTTTGATTTTTGCAGCTCTTGATGTGCCCATACTATCGATTTCACCATCAAAATACGGACCTGTAATAAGTAGTTTCTTTCCTTCAGTTCTAACAGATAGAATTTCTGATTTTTTTGCGGGCCAAAGTTCGTTTGTAATAGGTTCATCTGATCCACAATTAAATACCAATGGACCATAACTTTTAGTTTCAATCACTTCTTCTTTCACATTTTCATCGCAACAAACAACGGTTTGTTTATACCAATTCCAGCTAAACCAGGCTAAAAGCAAGAATAGAATAAAAATGAGAAAAGCTATTAATTTTTTCATTTAAAAGGTTTTAAGGTTAGTTTGATTTATGGCTTGAAAGATATAAATCTTTAATCTAATAAAAAAATCACTTTGTTATTAAAGCAGTTTCAATTTTCTTAAAAATTAATGACCAATGTAGAAGTAAACCGATTATTGTCATGGTCTAATTTTGCAGGTTCAACGCCATCAATATTCAAGAATTGATATTGATCAGAATATGAATACTTATCATAAGCAAAATCTAATTTTAAATTTTGCGTAAATTTAACGCCTAAGCCCAAAGAGTACCCGGTTAGATCAAAAGAAGAATCAGCATTTTTATATGGATTTTGAATCAGCCTGTAACCACCTCTAAAACTCAATATGTTATATCTCCATTCTGTACCTATTTTAAAAGAAGAAGTATTTCTCAATCTATTTGACATTTCCTGATTTTCGTCAATAAACTCACCCGATGGTATCAATTTGGTGTCTTTATATGGT
>Ga0164313_10004500_pt1 | contig 12389 bp, 12 predicted proteins | sample GuaBasSedimGuay4_FD_113735 | JGI IMG/M metagenome (GOLD analysis project Ga0164313, IMG submission 113735) | Subseafloor sediment microbial communities from Guaymas Basin, Gulf of California, Mexico - Guay4, Core 4569-4, 0-3 cm | ecosystem: Environmental > Aquatic > Marine > Hydrothermal vents... | reverse complement strand
GGATCACATGATTTACTCGGGCGGATTTTTCTCTTCAGGCGATCGCAGGCTGATGGACAAAATCCGCATGACGGAGCCAGCCGGCCTGACAAAAAGTGAATGGGCATTCCAGGATTCAAGGCTGACAGAAATGCTGTTTCGTTACCGCGCACGGAATTTTCCGGACAGTCTCACAGCGACCGAGCAGCAACGCTGGCATGCACAGAGACTGGAGCGGTTAAAACAGCCATCGGATGCCAGGCAGTTGAATCCAGAGACCTTTGCCGCTGCAATATCAGCCGCAAGAGACGCCAGAAAAGAGGATGGCCAGGCTTTAGGCATCCTCGATCAACTGGAAGCCTGGGGCCACAAAATCTATCAAGCTCGATAATGTGTAGGCCATAACCCCAAATCAACGACTTATCGAACCTTTCTCGATTCGATTCGAATTAATTATACACAAGTCGCTGATTGTCGGTTGGGGCACCCTTAAACCAGCACATGTGACAAATATGTGACAACATTGCAGTGCTATGTGTTTGTTTATTATAGATTAATATAATTTGATCAATTTTTGACCAATCAAGACACCGGCACACTCTGGCTACGCCTCTGCAATATTACACACAGGGTTATCCACAGTTTTTGTGGATAACCTTTTAATTGGCATTTAGGTAATATTTAAGCAACATTTATGCCCAAGTGAGGTTGCTCAGAATATGGGTTCATGACCCTTTTATGACCACCCGTCGCCCTGATAAGGCGCTTGCGCGCGCTCGGGGACACAAACTCGACATGGCTGCCATCTGAAAACTGCAACATCCAAATCCTGTGCGGTGAATTATCCTTGCCAGGTGTGGCCACGACACCGGTAATTGTCTTGCCAACCAATTCAAAATCTGCGTTCATCTCAATTGCTCCATTCCGTTGAGCATGATTAAAACAAACAGCGTTCTCAAATCATGAGAGGCGGAGTTTGTCGGCTACCGGCTACTGCAATTGCCTACGCTACGGGTCTGCAAAGTCCTACAAAGCATCGGGTAGTTCACCCATTTTTTTCTAAGCCCTGTTTGGGTAGCCTATAGATGTTCCGTATTTGCGGAGCACACGAACCAATTTGGTCATTTTAAAAACACAGGGGGTTAATATGAAGTTATTAAACATCAGATCACTGGCTACGGTACTGGCAACAGGACTGTTTTCTTTATGGGCCTGGGCAGCACAGCCCGTCAACGTAAACTCTGCCAGTGTGGAGGAAATCGCTGAAGGACTTAAGGGTGTCGGTATGAGCAAGGCGGCGGCAATCGTCGAATACCGCAACCTGAACGGCGAGTTCAAACACGTTGATGAACTGGTCAATGTCAAAGGCATCGGCATACGCACCGTTGACATCAACCGCGAGTTCATCCTGCTGGAAAACAGCGAACTGGCTGCCAGCAAATAATTGCAGAAGTAGCACTGAATAATCCGGGCGATGATCTCGCCCGGGTTGTTTTTCTATTGCAAGGCACAAAAACGTCATCCCGGCAAAGAACGAAATTCCGGACAAAGAATGTCATCCCGGGCTCGACCCGGGATCCATTTTTTTCACTGTACTCAAGAAAAACAAGAGCAAATGGGTCCCGGCTCAAGGCCGGGATGACGGTGCCATTTTTTTTGATGACGGTGCCACTTATATAGATGACGGTGCCACTCTTATTACTAGCTGAGCTACTCAATCAACCAACAATCGACTACCGAACGCATGTGCCAGCGTGGAGTGATCGGTGTATTCGAGTTCTCCGCCCAGGGGTACTCCGTGGGCGATTCGGGTCATGCGGACGTTGTGGGTGGTGGCCATTCTTTGCAGGTAGTAAGAGGTCGCTTCACCTTCCACGGTTGGATTGGTCGCGATGATCATCTCCGCTGGCGGGGTTTTCTCAAGACGCTCATTCAGTTGGTCAAGGCCCAGTTCGGCCGGTCCGATTCCGTCCAGTGGTGACAACCGTCCCAGCAATACGAAGTATAGACCGCTATAGGCGGTTGCCTGTTCAATCGCCAACACATCGACCGGTGATTCCACCACGCACAGCAGCGATTGATCCCGCCGTGCATTTGCGCATATCGCGCAGATTTCCAACTCGGTCAGATCACGGCATTTTGTACAACGGCCGATTCGCTCCATGGCTTCAGCGAGCACGGACGACAGCTTTACGCCCCCTTCCCGGTTGCGTTCAAGCAGGTGCAGCGCCATACGCTGGGCAGATTTGGGTCCGACACCCGGCAAACACCGCAGGGCATCGGTGAGTTGATTTAAAAGGGGTTCTGAAGACAACTTAAAAAGGTAACTTGAATCCGGGAGGCAATTTCATACCCTGGGTCATACCGGACATTTGTTGCTCGGAGGCTTCCTTGATCCGGTTGACCGCATCATTGGTCGCCGCCGTTACCAGGTCTTCCAGCATTTCCACATCATCGACCAGGGTTGGGTCTATCGATACCCGTTTGACTGCGTGCTGGCCGTTCATGACCACGCTGACCATTCCACCACCCGACACACCGGTGACTTCCATTTGGGCCAGTTCTTCCTGCGCTTTCGCCATTTCCTTCTGCATTTTCTGGGCCTGTTGCATCAGACCTGCGATATTGCCTTTCATATTGCTTTTCCTGAACTGTTTTGACTTATTGAATGGGTTGAATCGTATCCGGCACAATTTTCGCGCCGAATTTTTCCCGCATCTGTTTAACTGTTGCATCCTCGTTGATTGAACGTTCCGCTTCGCTCATGCGGCTTACTTCAGCCGCTTCGGTGGCTGCCGCCACCGATTGCAACGGCTTGGTAGCCGTGTGCAGATCCAGCATCACCGCATGGCCGAGGCAGTCTGACAAGGCGGTTTGCAGGCTTTGTACCACGCTTTTTGAACCGAGGTGTTCAAGCGTATCCGGCACCAGGAACTTCCAGCGGTCGTTTTCTGCAGATTCGAGTTGCAGGTTACGGGCAAGCTCACGGGCAGCACCACTTAACTTAAGGCTGGCCTGCAGACTGGTCCAGTCTGTACCTTTGCCCGCATCTTCAGGCTCTGCTGCAGTTTCCACTTTATTGACAGCGGGGGCAGAAGATTCTGTTTTTCTGCCGGCTTTTATATCTGTCATCTCATCAAAAGCCGCTCTTGCCGCTTTCGCAGCGTGTCCATTACCGTTGCCAGCGCCTGACTCTGCCTGCACAGCTGTCGCTGATTTAACCGGGACGGGTTTTGCTTTTACACTTGCCGATTGCCCTGCCGGGCCTGTTTGATCACCGGCTTGTGAATCAGCCGGCCGAAAAGCCAGCATCCGCAGCAAGGTCATCTCCAGGCCGGTACGTGGATCAGGCGCCAAACCCAGGTCTCTGCGACCGGTAATTGCAATCTGGTAGTAAAGCTGTGCATCTTCAGGCGATATCTGGCCTGCGCGCTCAACCAGTGAATCCCAGTCTGCCCTTTCCGGATCCCGGAAACCCGGCGCGGCCTGGATGAGTGCAATCCGGTGCATGGCCTCCGCCAATTCATCCAGTACAGATTCAAAATTACGTGATTGCAGCGACAATTCATTGACGATTTCCAGCAAGGCATTGGCATCAGCCCCGCAAAGTGCATCAATGATGGCTGCAATGTGGACATGATCGATGCTGCCCAGCATGGTGGCAACATCATCGTCTTTCAGGCTGCCGCCGCCAAATGCGATGGCCTGGTCCAGCAAACTGAGCCCGTCCCGCATGCTGCCATCTGCCGCACGTGCTATGCGCATAATGGCGGACGCCTCGGCCTCAATGGATTCTGCCTGTAAAATAGTTTCCAGGTGACCACTGATCTGGTCCGGCAATAGCCGGGTCAGGCTGAAGCGCAGGCAGCGTGATAGTATGGTAATCGGCAGCTTTTGTGGATCGGTCGTCGCCAGTACAAATTTTACGTGCGGTGGTGGCTCTTCAAGCGTTTTCAGCAAGGCATTAAAGCTGTGACCGGACAGCATGTGAACTTCATCGATGATGTAAACCTTATAGCGGCCCCGGGTTGGTGTGTATTGCACACCTTCGAGCATCTCGCGGGTATCATCCACCTTGGTTTTTGAAGCCGCATCAATTTCCAGCATATCGACAAACCGGCCATCATCCAGATCAATACAACTGCCGCATTCGCCACAGGGTGTGGAAGATACCCCCTTTTCGCAATTCAGACATTTGGCCAGGATCCTGGCAATGGTGGTTTTGCCCACACCGCGCGTGCCGGTAAGCAAAAAAGCGTGGTGTACACGATCCTGGTCAAGGCCATTAACGAGCGCTTGTACCACGTGCTCCTGGCCGACAAGATCACTGAAAGTCCGGGGACGCCACTTTCGCGCCAAAACTTGATAACTCATAAAATAGGATGATCCAAATTCAATTTTTACGGAACAGAACGACCACTATAACAGAAGGGGATGGCGACCCCCGTCCACCTTACCCCGGCGCCCGAATATGCTGCTGCCGCTGCTCCCTTCCGGGCCTGACGGGGTTCACAACGCTTCGTCGCGGGGAGGCCAACGGGGGCCACCACTGAACCGCAAGATTGATTGCTCAAGTGTGCGGGAACGGAATTGTGCCGCATGCCATGTTCGGGTTCAATCATTTTATTCGTAAATAGGATGTGGATACGGACGACTGCCACCGTAGGGTGGACATTCATGTCCACCGGACGAAATTTTGTGAACCAGCAAACGGTGGACATGAATGTCCACCCTACGTCTTTTGCTCAAAATTCATATTTATTACCAGCAATTGATGACCCGACTATTGTCACTTGAGTCACATAGCGAGACAATAGCGTTTTTACATTCCGGACCATGTATGTCAACTGTAAACGAACTACAAACCGTCATCACTGAAATGCTTTCTGCTCACTCAAAGGATGACGCGGACATCCTGACCAATGGCGACCTTATGTCGTGGTCGGAAGATGAAGTTCTGCTGTCCTACGTGCAATCTTTGTACCCTGACAGCAATCGTTCACAACAATTCCGCTTTCCGGTTCAATCAATTGACCGCGACAATGGTGGTTCACCTGGGTTTGTCGGCACGCTGGCCGCTGGCAAGATCTCTGTGGGCGATGAAATTATGGTGGCCGCCTCGCTCAAGCGCAGCCGGATCAAACAGATCATCGGCCCGGACAGTGACATTAACAACGCAACAGCGGGCGACAGGGTGACATTGCTACTGGACGATGAGATCGGTATCAACGTGGGCGATATGTTGCACAGACCGGGTGAAACGCTTGAACGCAGTAATCAGTTTCAGGCGCACCTGATCTGGATGAACGAGGAACCGATGCTGCCCGAACGTAGCTATGCGATCAAGATTGGTGCGCAAACCAGTACCGTGCAGGTCACTGACTTGAAATACGCCATCAACGTAAGCGGCAATGATCACCAGGCGGCCACCAAGCTGGAACTGAATGAAATCGCTGTGTGTAATTTCGCCACGGCCAATGCAATCGCGTTTGATACCTACGCAGAAAACATCAGGACCGGCTCTTTTATTTTGATCGACCGCATCAGCAACAAAATGGTGGCGGCGGGCATGATCGATTTTGGCCTGCATCGTGGTCAAAACCTGTCCTGGCAGTCGTTTGAAATTAGTCGCGAGTTGCGATCCGGCATGAAAAACCAGAAATCGGCCATCATCTGGTTCACCGGCTTATCCGCTTCCGGCAAGTCCACCATTGCCGATATCGTTGAGCAAAAACTCGCAGCACAAAACCGCCACACTTATCTGCTCGATGGTGACAATTTCCGTCATGGTCTGAACAAGGACCTGGGCTTTACCGATGCAGACCGGGTGGAAAATATTCGTCGTGTTGCCGAGGTCGCCCGCCTGATGGCTGATTCCGGCCTGATCGTGATGACGGCATTTATCTCCCCGTTCCGGCGCGAGCGCAGAATGGCAAAAGAGATTGCCGGGGATATCGATTTTGTTGAAGTTTTTGTCGACACACCGCTGGCCATTTGCGAAGAGCGGGATCCGAAAGGAATGTATGCCAAGGCAAGGCGTGGTGAAATCCCCAACTTTACCGGTATCAGCTCAGCTTATGAAGAGCCTGAACGTGCCGATATTCACCTGCATGCCGGCGACCGTTCTGCCGAAGAACTGGCTGATGAGGTGTTAAGCCAACTACAAATGAACTAGCGACAGGATTAAATGGGCAGCTCGGTGGTGTGTTTGATTTCAGTCATTGCAATGGTCGAAGTCACCTCCTGCACATCCGGAAGCTGCGACAGGCGCTCAAAAAAGAATCTCTCGTAGGCTTCAATATCAGGCGTCACAATACGCAGCAGAAAATCAACGTGGCCCAGCAAGAGATGACATTCCATCACTTCCGGGAACTCCATGATGGCTTTACCGAATTCTGCCACCTTGCTGCGGCCATGTGCGGTTAATTTGACGTGTGCAAATACCATCGTGTCAAAACCAAGTTTTTTGCGATCAAAAACCATGCCCTGATCCTTGATCAGGCCTGAATCCTTGAGCCGTTGAATCCGTCGCCAGCACGGCGATTGGGACAAGCCAACCCGTTCCCCGATCGCAGTTGCCGACAAGCTCGCGTCTGATTGCAACAGGCGAAGTATTTTCCGGTCCATTTCGTCTATTTTAATTCTCTGCATTTTTAATGCGCTCTACATGAATATATTGAATATTATATGCGTTTTTTACTGATATTTCAGTAATTAGGCAACACAAAACTTATGCATTAGCGGTATATTTATATGGCTATATTTCTGCCTTGACCAAAAACAAAACACAGGAGGCCCGAAGATGTTTTTCGAGAATGCTGCCCAACTGGGCCACGAATCCATCCATCAATTTCATGACGCTGCAACGGGGCTCAGGGCCATCATTGCCATCCATTCAACCGCGTTGGGGCCAGCAGGTGGCGGTTGCCGCCTGTGGCATTACCACAACGAGGCAGACGCACTCACCGATGTGTTGCGCCTTTCGCGTGGGATGACCTACAAGAATGCGATGGCGGGGCTACCCATGGGAGGCGGCAAAGCGGTGATTATGGCCGACCCGGAGAACCCGCCAACAGAAGAACTGTTCCTGGCCTTTGGCCGTTGTGTTGAATCACTGGGCGGTCGCTATGTGACCGCAGAAGACGTTGGTGTCTCGGTCGATAACATGCGCCAGGTCAACCGGGTTACCAACTACGTCGCCGGACTGCCTCCACACGAGGGTTCCGCCGGCGGTGATCCTTCACCCTGGACGGCGGATGGTGTGTTTTTGGGTTTGCGTGCAGCAGCACAACACCGTCTCGGCTCCAGCTCACTGGATGGTTTGCGTGTCGCGGTGCAAGGTGTCGGCAAAGTCGGCCATGACCTGTGCCGGCAATTGCACGCGGCTGGCGCCAGCCTGGTTACCGCTGATGTTAATCAGCAAAACGTAGAGCGGACACAGTCAGAATTTGACGCAAAAATCGTAACTCCAGAGGAGATACTGTCCGAAGATGTCGATATCCTGGCGCCCTGCGCACTAGGCGCAATCCTGGACGACCAGAGTATTCCACAGATCAAGGCCAGCATCGTGGCGGGCGCTGCCAACAACCAACTGGCCACGGTTGAAGACGGCCAACGTCTGCGTGACAGAAACATCCTGTATGTACCGGATTTTGTGATCAACGGCGGTGGCATCATCAGCGCAGCACTGGAATACATGGGTAATAAAACAGAAGACGATGTACGCGCACAGATCGCACTGATTCCGGGACGCCTGACAGAGATCTTCATGACAGCCGACCAGCAAAAGAGGCCGACCAATGTTGTCGCCGATGCAATGGCGGAGAGTATAGTAGCAGCAGGCCCGCCCGCTTAAAGGAACTGAAAGCAATGACACCCAAATCCCGCCTTCATATTCCACAGCCTTCCGCACGCCCGGGGGAAGAACCGGATTTTAGTTATCTTTCCCTGTCAGAAGCGGGGGCAGTTGCGCGCCCGGATCCCGACACTCCTGCCAGCAAGATTGAAAACCTGGCCCACGAGATGGTTCGGGTGCTGGATGATGATGGCATTGCAAAGGGTGAATGGGTTCCGGACCTTAATCCGGAGAAACTGCTGAAAGCACTACGCATGATGCTGTTGACCCGAATTTTTGATGCCCGCATGCAACGTGTACAGAGGCAAGGGAAAATTTCCTTTTATATGCAGTCCCTGGGTGAAGAAGCGGTCTCGATCGGACAGGGTATGGCGCTGGAACGTGGTGATATGCTGTTCCCTTCCTATCGCAACCAGGGCCTCTTTATCCTGCGTGGTACAAGCCTGGTCGACATGATGTGCCAGTGCCTGTCCAACACACGTGATATGTGCAAGGGCCGTCAAATGCCCATCATGTACCACAACAAAAAGGGTAATGTTTTCTCCATTTCCGGCAATCTGGCAACGCAGTACCCGCACGCGGTCGGCTGGGCAATGGCCTCTGCCATCAAGGGCGAGGACCACATTGCGGCTTCGTGGGTAGGCGATGGCAGTACTGCCGAAGCAGATTTCCACTATGCACTGACCTTTGCGGCCGTTTACCAGGCACCGGTCATTCTGAACGTGGTGAATAACCAGTGGGCGATCTCCACCTTCCAGGGTTTTGCCGGCGGGGAACGGCGCTCGTTTGCCGCCCGTGGTTTGGGCCTGGGCATACCCGGTGTGCGCGTGGATGGCAACGATTTACTGGCAGTCTACGCGGTGACAGACTGGGCCGCGCAACGTGCACGCGAAGGACGCGGTCCAACTCTGATCGAACTCGTTACCTACCGTGGCGGTGCGCACTCAACCAGTGATGACCCTACCATTTACCGGCCCAAGGACGAATGGTCTTCCTTCCCCCTGGGTGACCCGATTGAACGACTCAAACAACACCTCGTGAACGCGGGTCACTGGTCGGATGAGCAGCATGCCGAGCTGGAAGCCGAACTGAAAAAGTCGGTGGATGATGACTGGAAAGAAGCCATCAGCTACGGCACCATGACCGAAGGTCCAAGACTGAACGTTGATGAAATGTTCGACGATGTCTATGCCGAAACCCCGGCTCATCTCAAAAAACAACGTGAGCAGTTGCGGGCACTGAGGGGGTCCTCCTCATGAGCCAGATGAGTATGATCAAGGCCATCAATTCGGCACTGGACATCATGATGCAGAAAGACCCGACGGTCGTCATTCTGGGCGAGGACGTGGGCTATTTCGGTGGCGTATTCCGTTGTACCAGTGGTCTGCAGGCCAAGTATGGTGAACACCGGGTGATCGACGCCCCGATTGCCGAGGGTGGCATCATCGGCTCGGCCATCGGCATCGGTACAAACGGGTTGAGACCGGTGGCGGAAATCCAGTTTGCCGACTACATATATCCGGGTATGGACCAGATACTCAGCGAGTTGGCCAGGCTCAGGTACCGCAGCGGTGGCGAGTTCTTCTCACCGGTCACGGTGCGCACCCCCTGTGGTGGCGGTATTCGTGGCGGGCAAACACATTCTCAAAGCCCGGAAGCGGTGTTTACACACCTTTCCGGTATTGTCACGGTGATGCCATCAAACCCATATGACGCCAAAGGCTTGCTGATCAGCGCGATTGAATCCGATGATCCGGTGGTGTTTTTTGAGCCCAAACGCATTTACAGCGGGCCTTTTGATGGTGACCCTGACAAGCCGGCCGTTTCCTGGTCCTCTCACCCCGGCGGCGAAGTTCCCGAAGGCCATTACACGGTGCCACTGGGCAAGGCAGCGGTAATCGAACAAGGCAGTGATCTCAGTATTGTCACTTACGGCACGATGGTGCACGTGGTACAGGCCGCGGTACGCAAATCCGGTGTCAGTGCCGATATCATTGATGTACGCACGTTGGCACCGCTTGATATTGATACGCTCAGGGAATCGGTTGAAAAAACCGGTCGTTGCCTGATAGCGCACGAGGCAACACGCTTCTGTGGCTATGGTGCGGAACTGGTGGCCACCGTGCAGGAAGAGTGCTTCTATCATCTGGAAGCACCCATCGGGCGGGTGGCTGGCTGGGATACGCCCTACCCGCATGCCTTTGAATGGGAATATTTCCCGGGACAGGATCGTGTACTGGCCGGCATCAGTAGTATCATGGAGTCAGTATGAGCGAATACATTTTCAAACTGCCTGACCTGGGCGAAGGCATGGTCGAAGCTGAAATTGCCGAGTGGATGGTCAAGGTCGGCGACTTCGTCGAAGAAGAAGACCCGATTGGTGCCGTTATGACGGATAAAGCCGCTGTTGAACTGACAACACCGGTCACGGGTAAGGTTACCTCGCTGGCCGGTGAACCCGGTGACATGATTGCAGTGGGTGCGCCATTGATTGTTTTCGAAACCGATGCCCAGGTAACTGCGGACAACCCGGTTGAAACACCGGCACCTGTCCCCGCGGAAACAGAGCAGGCAGGCCAACCTCAACCTGTGGCGGAAGAAACCCCAGAAGAGAAACATTCAGGCAAGGTCCTGACTTCACCCTCTATCCGTCAACATGCCCGTGAAGTCGGGATTGATCTGACCCGGGTAAGTGGAAGCGGTCCGCGTGGCCGCATACTCAAAGCTGATCTGGATAAGTATCTGACCGGCGATGCAACGGTCACGGACAGCCCGAAAGCAAGCAAAGAATTGCCATCGGCCATCACGGAAATCAAGGTCGTCGGGCTACGCCGTATCATCGCCGAGCGCATGACCGAAGCAAACCGGGAAGTCCCGCATTTCGCCTATGTGGAGGAAGTTGACGTAACGGCACTGGAATCACTGCGTCAGCACTTGAACGGCAAAAGGGCTGCGGATGAGGACAAATTAACACTGTTGCCTTTTATTGGCCTCGCACTGGCACGTGCGCTGACACATTTCCCGCAAATTAATGCGCTCTACGATCGCGAAAAAAATGTCATTAACCAGTACCAGACTGTCCACCTGGGTATCGCAACACAAACCCCTGCCGGCCTGAAAGTACCGGTGGTCCGGAATTGCGAATCACGTAGTTTGAATAATCTTGCTGGCGAAATACGTCGCTTATCCACTGCGGCACGTGACAACAAAGCAACACGGGATGAACTTACAGGTTCCACAATAACCATCACCAGCCTGGGAAAGGTTGGTGGTATCGTTACCACCCCGATCATCAATCTGCCCGAAGTGGCGATTATCGGTGTTAACAAGGCCGTTGAAAGACCCGTGGTTGTCGACGGAAAAATGGTCATCCGCACAATGATGAACCTGTCATCCTCATTCGATCATCGCTTCGTCGACGGCTACGATGCCGCAATGATGATCCAGCAAGTGAAAGACATGCTTGAGCAACCCGCCACCATCTTCATGGATTAACTCCATACTCCTTGACCTGCATCAAGGTCTCGACACGCTAATCGTGTTATTCAATAAGTGATTGCAAGCACAAGGTTCTTCGATAGAAAAACTCACGTTTTGCTAAGAGAAATATTGTGTTTCGCAAACCCCAAAACCGGCCCGGGGCAAGGAGACATTATGAAATCGCTCAGCTATCAAACGATACCCAACCTACGCACGTGGAAATCAGACAGTAAAGTTAACGCTATCCGGGTCAGAAGAAAACATGATCCCATACTGTCCAGAATCGACAACATTATCCAGGCCATTGAAATATCGACCGACAATGGTGAGACTCTCTATCTTCGTTTTGAACTGTTTTTTTCCACTAATTTCTGGCTTAAAAGCGTCAAACAACTGCATGCGATGGCGAAGATGCAGCCTGGTCGGGAACCAGCAGTTCGGGCTCTTTTCCAGTGCAATGCAAAGGCCCTTGCGGCAAGTTTCGAATGTGGTGTACAAGCATTACCCAATGTACTTGAACAACACTTTGGCAGGGCTTTGAGCCAGCGTGGCAGAACCATGGACGTTAATAGTTATCACTATTTCAAACAGCAGGCAGAGCGAGAAAAATTCAAATTATTCTACAAAGGCGGTGTGGTTTATCAACTTCCGTGGCGGGATATCCAGAAAGGAAAAAACATTAATTCGGTCAAGCCAGTCAAAGCAAAATCTTCCGTGATTCACATGCACACCAAATCGGATTTGCGCGATGCACTCAAGGAAAACTGGGCATTTTTTGTCATGAGCATTGGCAGAGAACTCTATATGACTCCTCATCATGGAGTCTCAGAGGGCGGATCCAGTGCCGGTGTCGTGCCGAAGTACCACTCCTCGATCATGACTGGCATGCCGGTTTCATGTGCAGGCTCTATTTCTATTGAAAATGGCATCGTTACAGGTATTCGAAATGATAGTGGTCACTATCAACCAACCAATCTCCACATGTTGAACGTTTTGCAACATCTCTCAATGATGGGAGTTTCCCTACGGGGGATCACCGTGTATGACTATGAGGGAGCTGCCCGCGCACAGGGTG
>Ga0164313_10004499_pt1 | contig 12389 bp, 7 predicted proteins | sample GuaBasSedimGuay4_FD_113735 | JGI IMG/M metagenome (GOLD analysis project Ga0164313, IMG submission 113735) | Subseafloor sediment microbial communities from Guaymas Basin, Gulf of California, Mexico - Guay4, Core 4569-4, 0-3 cm | ecosystem: Environmental > Aquatic > Marine > Hydrothermal vents >... | reverse complement strand
TATACCCGGGCGATGGGGCAGCTCCCATGAGTCAGATTCTGACCGATCTGAATAACATGGGAGGTGAGAAAGTGCTTTCATTAGAGCTTTTCAACCGAAGCTACTGGGAGGAAGATCCAAATCTTGTGGCAGAGCGCGGACTGGCTAAAATGAAATCACTTGTCGGGGAAATTGCCTGATTTCCAAAGAATTCACTATTTTTGTTGCCCAAGTGCTTGTCGAATGAACATCAAAAGGTACATAGCCGGTCTGCTTTTAGTCTGTTTCTCAGTATTCCTGGGACACAATCTGGTACCGCATCATCACCATTCTGAAGTCTTGAATAATCCCATTTCCACCGATTGTCCAATCGAACACGGAGATCAACACGGGCACGATCATGACAGTGATGCAAAAGCAAATGAGCATCCCACCCATTGTCATGCTTTTAATGGTGTCGTATTTGAAAAATACAACTCTCCTGTAGTCAAACCCTGGAGTAGCCAGGTGCAGATCATGCTGGTTTCCAGCCAGACCATTGTTCCTGAGCTTCCCTTAGATCTTGTTTCAAGTCAGTACATTATTCTTAAACTACCCTGTAGTTCTTATACGGATATTGGGACCCGGGCCCTCCGGGGACCTCCTGCTTTCGTCTAACTTAAGCCATCTCTTTCAGATGTAGTAAACGGTGTGTTATCCATGCACCGCATTGCCTATATATTAAATACTCCAATCATGAATAAAGTCATTATTATTTCGTTCCTGGTGCTTAGCACTGCCTGCAGCAACAATCTCCGTGAAGGTTCCGTTGAGCCAGTGAGTTCCCAACATGCCGACGAAGCCATACAGTATACCCTGTACAGTGATCTCTACGAATTCTTTATTGAACATCTGCCCCTGGAGGCTGGTGAGGAGACAGAATTCCTGGTCCACCTCACCGAACTGGCCACCTACAAAGCCTGTTCCACAGGTCACGTAAGTATCATTATCGACGGAGTTTCGGTCACTTCTGGGGAACCTTCAAGGCCTGGAATCTTCCATGTTCCTTTTACCCCAAAAAAAGAGGGTGCCTTTCACGCTGAATTCATCTTTCAGAATGGATCTGTAAGCCAGGAAGTGGAGGAACACGTACATGTTTATAAGGACCACAATGACATTCATGCCGCTGAAACAGAGGCTGACGGCCATTCACATGAGGCTGCTGCAATCGGTGAGATTGAGTTTCTGAAAGAGCAGGCCTGGAAATCAGATTTCATGGTTTCGCAGATCGGCCCTGCTCCATTCCATGCTGTAATAGTTACAAGCGGAGAGATCACAGCCATGCCCGGGAAGAAGAAAAACGTCACAGCCAGCAGCCAGGGAATTGTCAGGTTTACCGACCCCCTCCTGGTCCAGGGCTCTGCGGTAAAGAAGGGTCAACTACTTTTCACCCTAAGTTCAGAAACCCTGGTGGAAGACAATGTAAAACTACGTTATGAGGAAGCCAAAAACAGGCTGGAGAGGAGCCGCAGTGAATACAATCGACACAGTGTATTATACAAACAGGAGTCCATTTCTGAACGGCAATTCCAGGAGTCCAGATCCACCTTTGCAGAAGACAGTCTACGCTATTATAGTCTGGCAGCCAATATATCTGAAGGTGGCGTCAAGGTAAGTGCTCCTGTATCTGGAACCATTCATGAACTGCTTGCATCGGATGGGGAGTATACTGAACCCGGTAAATTACTGGCCACACTCTCCACCAACCTTACCCTGATGCTGAGGGCCGACCTGCCGCAGCAGTACTATGGTCAGCTCAATGAGATTCAAAGCGCCCATTTCAGACCCGCCTATACTGATCGGGTCTTTACCGTAGAGGAGATGAATGGAAGGCTTCTTGCTTCAGGTGTTTCGGTGGCTGAAAACGACCACTATTTGCCTGTTATTTTTAAGCTGGAAAATGATGGCCACCTGCTTGAGGGTGCTTTTGCTGAAGTCTACCTGCAGGCGAAAGAGAAAGGTGATATACTGGCCGTTCCAGTTATTGCCCTGGCAGAAGAGCAGGGAGGACACTATCTGTACGTCCAGCTTAGCGGGGAAAGCTATACCAAGAGATTTGTTACAACTGGCGAGAATGATGGTTTATTTGTGGAGATCACGGGTGGACTGTATGCTGGAGAGCGGGTGGTCACCCGGGGAGTGATGCTGGTTAAGGCAGCCTCCATGGCTACTGGTGTTGTTGGAGACGGACATTCCCATTAAAAGAAAAAGAGATGCTGAACAAAATCATACAATACTCCCTGGATAACAGGATGCTGATCATCTTCCTGTCACTGATGCTGGTGATTGCAGGATTGTTTACAGCCAGGGATATGGAAATTGATGTATTTCCCGACCTGACAGCTCCCACTGTGGTGGTGCTGACCGATGCCCATGGAATGGCTGCCGAAGAGGTGGAGGCCCTTGTTACTTTTCCCATTGAATCTTCTCTCAATGGGGCCACCGATGTGAGGCGGGTACGCTCCAGCTCTTCCTATGGCTTCTCCATTGTCTGGGTGGAGTTTGACTGGAATACGGACATATACAGGGCTCGGCAGATCGTCAGTGAAAAGCTGCCTACCATTGCTGCCCTTCTACCCAAGCATATTGAAGCCCCTATTATTGCGCCCCAAACCTCGGTCATGGGTGAGGTGATGCTTGTATCACTCACTTCAGATTCGCTTTCCATGTTCGATCTGCGGACCATCACCGATAAACAGGTACGACAGAGGCTACTGTCCGTTACCGGCGTGTCCCAGGTGGTAGTTATTGGGGGCTTACCCAAGCAGTACCAGATACTGGTTGATCCCCACAAGATGAAATACCATGATATAAGCCTGGAGGACTTGATAAGCACTGCTGAAAATACAAACAGCAATGCAGCGGGGGGCATCATTAACCAGTATGGACAGGAGTACGCCGTCCGTGCCACCGGGCGCTCTACCAATCCTGCCGATATTGGCTCTGCTGTGATCAGGATCAGGAATGGTAAACCTGTGAAGATTGCCGATGTGGCCGAAGTAAAGATCGGCCATCCCGATCGTGTTGGAGATGCCTGGCTGGACATGGAACCAGCGGTAATCCTAACCATACTGAAACAGCCCAATGTAAATACCCTGACCCTTACCAGTGAGGTGGAATCTGCCCTGGCTGAATTGCAATCCACACTGCCAGATGATGTGCAGATTAACTCCGAGATCTTCCGTCAAGCTGATTTTATCAATACGGCCGTATCCAATGTATTCCGGGTATTGCTGGAGGGTGGATTATTTGTGAGCATTATCTTGTTTCTTTTCTTGCTGAATGTGCGTACAACAATCATTTCCCTTGTGGCGATTCCCCTTTCCCTGATGTTATCACTCATCACTCTCAAGTTGCTGGGACTCACCATCAATACCATGTCCCTTGGTGGTATGGCTATTGCTATTGGAGCGCTGGTGGACGATGCCATCATCGATGTGGAAAATGTGCTAAAACGACTGAAACAGAACCACCGCCTACCCAAAGCTAAGCAGCAGGGAAAGCTGCAGGTGATCTACCAGGCCTCCGTGGAGATCCGTTCTTCCATTGTGCAAGCCACCCTAATCATCATTGTCTCTTTTATTCCGCTATTTTTCCTTGCAGGAATGGAGGGTCGCATGCTAAAGCCACTTGGCATCACCTTCATTGTGTCACTGGTGGCCTCCCTGGTTGTTGCACTTACCCTTACCCCGGTGCTCTCCAGTTATATGCTTACCGGAAAGAGGCAGCTCGAAAAAGATGAACGAGGAGGCAACCGGCTGGTACAGCACCTCAATAGCTGGTACCTTAAGGCGCTGCCTGTACTGCTTAAATGGAGGCTTCAGGTGGTGATTCTGGCTGCCGGGCTGCTGGTCTTTGCTTTGATTCTCTTTTCCAGGTTTGGAAACTCTTTCCTCCCTGAATTCAACGAAGGAACGCTCACCATTACTGCTGTGACTTTTCCAGGAGTTTCCCTGGAAGAAAGTAATCGTCTAATTGCGCAGATCGATTCAGAATTGATGGAGGTCCCCGAGGTTGAGTATGTGTGCCGGAGAACAGGAAGGGCAGAGCTAAACGAGCATAGCCATGGGGGAACCAACTCGGCTGAAATCGATGTCCCCTACACCCTGGGAGAAAGAGATCACGAAGCCTTTATGGAGGATGTGAGGGAGCGGCTTTCTTACATTCAGGGGATCAACCTCAACATCGGTCAGCCGCTGGGTCATCGCATCGACCATATGCTTTCCGGTACAAGGGCGAGCATTGCTATCAAGCTGTTTGGAACTGACCTTGGAGCCATGTACAGGACAGCCACTCAGATCCAGGAAGCTATATCCAGCATTCCCGGTCTGGTGGATCTAAATGTGGAACAGCTGGTGGAGGTTCCACAAATACAGATTCGTCCCCGCAGAGAGATGCTGGCCCGCTATGGAATCTCCCAGAATCAGCTGACACAATTTGTAGAGACCGCCATCGCCGGGGAAAAATACGCAGAGGTATATGACGAAAACCTCAACTATCCCCTGGTGGTGAGGTATAATGAATCACATCGAAACAGTAAGGAGGCCATTGAAGATGCCCTGATCGATACCTACGATGGGAACCACATTCCCTTGAGCTATGTGGCCGATGTGGTTTCTACCAGCGGACCCAATACCATTAACCGGGAAAATGTTCAGAGAAAATTGGTGATCTCGGCCAATACAGCAGGACGCGACCTGGGTAGTGTGGTCTCTGAGATCCAATCGACCATTGAGAGTCAGATCGAGCTGCCGGAAGGATACCGGATCCAATATGGGGGGCAATTCAAAAGCGCACAGAATGCATCACTTACCCTGTTGATCACCTCTCTGCTAGCCATCCTGGTCATCTTCGTGATCCTCTTCCAGGAGTTTAAAAGCGGGAAGATGGCCGGAGTGATCCTCTTGAACCTTCCCCTGGCCCTTATTGGTGGCGTGGTGGCCATCTGGATCACCAACAGGGTAGTAAGTATTCCCTCCATCATTGGATTTATAACCCTGTTTGGGATTGCCACCCGGAACGGGATCCTGCTGGTATCGCGGTACATCCAGCTTCGCAAGGATGGACAAGGACTGAAAGAGACCATTATCCTTGGATCAGCCGACCGGCTCAATCCCATTCTGATGACTGCCCTGGCCTCTGCCCTGGCCTTGATTCCACTAGCCATGGGAGGGGACAAGCCAGGGAATGAGATCCAAAGCCCCATGGCCATTGTGATCCTGGGAGGACTGGTCACTTCCACCCTGCTCAACCTGATTGTGATCCCTGCTGTTTACTATATGATTGAAAAAAGAAAAGCATGAAAACACGAATAATCATTGTCCTGTGTCTGACTTTTGGAATGATTGCCGGTGCTGAAGCGCAGCAAGCAGATACCCTGATGAAACTAGTCCTGGAACAAAACAGGGAACTGAAGGTAGCCAGGGAGACTTACCATGTATCTATCCTTGAAGCAGGCACAGGAAATACTCCTCCCGACCCGGAGGTGGAGTTTGCATACCTGTTTGGAAAGCCCTCCGATATTGGTAACCGGATCGATTTCGGGATCACCCAACAATTGGATTTTCCCACGGCCTATATACATAGGTCCAAAGTGAAAAAGATCAATAGCTCACGAGCCGAATTGGAATATGTCCTTACACGACAGGAGGTTTTGCTTGAAGCCCGACAGCTCTGGATAGAGCAAATCCATCTCAACCAGCTCCGTACCTTGCTATCCGAACGACTACAACAGGCTGAAACCATCCGTAGCCATGTGGAACAGCAAATGGAGGCCGGTGAAGTCGGACTTCTGGAAGTGAGTCAGAGTAAACTAATGGTCGCATCCCTGGAAGGTGAATTTGAGGAGGTGCTCGCTCACCTGGAGAATAACCGGATAGCACTGCTGGAGATCACGGGTGGGACTCATGTTGAGATTCTGGATACCCACTTTCCTCAACCCGTCCAGATGATCCCCGATACCTTGCTCGATGCATACCGGCAGGGACCCTACGCCCAGCTATATCACCAGGGTCTTCAATTGAAAGAAGAGGAGAAAAGCCTGGCTGTAAGTCAGCACCTGCCAAAACTCATGGCTGGATACTTTTCTGAATCCGTGCTCGACGTTGCATTCCGGGGATTCCGCCTTGGCATTTCTGTTCCTTTATGGGAAAATGCCAATACAGTCAAAAAAGCAAAATCGGAAATAGCTCAAGCTGAAGCAAAAGTGGACCATGTTACCTATGAGCAGGAAAAGGAGATCAGGCAAAATCTAAACAGGATGGAAACACTGATTTTGCGTGTGCATAAACTGGAGGAGGCCCTGGGATCGGCCAATAGTCTCTCGCTTCTGAGCTCTGCTATGGAAAACGGTGAAATCTCTCTTACAGAATATTTCTATAGCTCCGATTTCTATTTTCGGAATCAGCAGCAGCTTCTTCGTTATAAGCGAGACCTGCTGGTCCAGGAAGCAGAATTATTGAAGGTGTACCTGTAGCGACCTACTGGTGCTCGTGTTTGCACATCCCGTTTCTCTATGCTCTTAAGCTGACTATTTCATTTTTAGCGTTTCGGAGAGAGCCATGGGATAGGCCTTCCGTATCTCACGTTGTAGATCGTCTCCCAGCTTATCATAAGGGACACTATATTTCTCCATGGCCAGGGAGTTACGGAAACTGTATACAATTTTCCAAACCATATCTACCGTCTCCACATACTGCCCATATGGGATGGCCCCGTCATACTCCAGTGAGATTACATATTTTCCATCGCTATGGTTCCCAATAAACTTCCGAAGTCCCTCATCCAGGTCCCGAGGGGTGGTGTTACGTGCCGACAGATCGATGGTGTGCAGCTTGTCTCCAAGTTTTTCCATTTCCTTCTTATCCAGCACCTTTGCATTTGCAGGTGGTAAAAGTCTGGGCAAAGCCACCGCATGATAAATCAAGGGGGAGAGATTCAGGTCGCCCTGGGGATAGCCTCCTTCGGCAAAATGGAGGGCCTCCATCTTTCTCATTTCTTCCCTGACCTTAGCCACTTCTGCCATAGACACACCTTGATCCACCAGGAAAATAGCAATAAGGGAGCCCTGATCCATCTTATTCAGTTTACTCTTCCTTTTTTCTACAAGACCAGAGAGCTCAGATAGTTTTATAGGTCGCCCATCGAAGGCCAACATCACCTCCCCACTCTCTTTCAGTCCCATACCCAGCCTGTAATTCAGTGCTTCATCCTCCAGGAGTCTGTACTGGGATATATAAGGAAGCTTCACTTGCATCCCGTTCTCCGCCAGGAAATTATCCAGCGTGTTCTCTGCCTTCGAAAGTTTATAGCTGCTACTCTGCTCATCGTTCCACCAGAGCGTCAACTGGTCTCCCTTTAATTCAAACCGAAGTGCTGTTTCGTTGCGCCCGGGAGCCTCGGAAAGTATTAATTCTCCCTTTCCTATTCGCATCATATAATCACGGATCTCCACCCCTTCGGTGTAGGAGAAGTGTTCACCCTTAATCAGGAGTGATTGGCTGAAGTTATCTGCTGTCTGCCCTATCCACAATCCCCGGAGGTCTACTATCGGTCCAGGAGATTCACGATCGCTTCCCTTCAAGGTAAAATCAGCAAAGAGGAAAAATATAAGTATGGCAAAGGGTGCCACCAGCGTCGCCTTCAGCTTTGCTGACAGTCCCGATTTTGTTTTATTCATCATGGCTATTCGTTTTTTAATGGGTTTCAGATTGAAGTTGTTTACAAGTTCAACAGAGTGATATCCGATCACCTGTTTTAGTAATAGCGCTTGGTAATCAACCTTTTCAAATCCCCTGTCAATGACCTGACGGTCGGCAATATATTCATGGGTGCTTTTCAGGGCCTTTCGCATTTGCCATGCAAAAGGATTGAACCACTGAAAAACAGCCAGTCCGTGTGCAAAAAGATGATCTGTGGTGTGCCTTTGCCTGATATGCGCCTTTTCGTGCTCCAGCACATGGTCTAGTTCGGAATTGTTGAACGCTCCGTTATTGATAAATAGAAAGCGGAAAAAGGAGAATGGAGAGATCTCTTCTTCGATCTCGACCATCCGGAATCCATCCTGCCGGCTTACCCTGTTTCGTTTAGCCAGCAGGCAGAGTCGGATTACCAGGTATATAAACCTGGCAAAAAAGTAAAGCACTCCACCTATATATATAATAAAGAGAATTCCTGAGATTGAAATATTGGGCTTTGTTTGGGTAACTCCCAGGTCGACCTGGAGTTCACTTATGGCTTCGCTAATTCCATGTCTGGTCCCGGTGGGGATCAATCCCCCTTCATCCATTCCGCCTGCACGATTACCTCCTTCTGCACTATGCCTCGATCCGGGCTCCGTTCCAAAATCAGCATCAATGTACCGTATTAGCTCCCCGTAACCCTGGCGAAATTTCAAAACCCCGCGTGCCGGACGCTCCAGAGAACTCCCCAGCTGTATGTTTATAGAGAGGTGTAGTGCCGGTACGGCAAGAGCTAGTAGAATGCTTCCCACCAGGAACAAACGGTTGAAGTTAAAATAGGTTTCCTTCCGAAGGAACAACCAGTAAGCCAGGTAGAGCAGGGAGAGACAGATACCCGTCTCAAGCAGGTATATCATGAAACGTACCATGGTATAGCCCCCTTATTTCTTTTTGTGCTTATTCTTCTTGCGCTTCTTACTCTTCTTGAGTTCTTCCAGCATCTGTAATGCTTCATTTACCTCATCCACATCCAGATCTTTCTTCTCGGAAAGGAAGTTCACGACCTCTTTCAATGAGTTTCCAAAATAATTGTTCATAAGCCTCCCCATTTGGTCACTACGATACTCTTCGCGTGTGATTAGGGGAAAATACTGATAGGACCCTCCATAGGATTTATAGGAGACAATCTCCTTCTTCACAAGCACCCGAACAATGGTCGAGATGGTATTGTAGGGAGGTTTGGGTTTGGGGAAATGCTCCTGGATATCCTTGATAAATCCTCTTTCGAGGTCCCACAGTATCTGCATAATCCGCTCTTCCGCTTTGGTCAGGGTTACCATATTGATCACCTTTTTGCGTTATTACTGATCAAACATACAACTTATTTATTAGTTTTTTAAACTTATTATTAAGTTTATTCAACTAAGCTGTAAATTATTCTCTGTCTAAGCTCCCAAAAAAGTACTCCTATTCGTACCTGAGCGCATTCACAGGATTTTGTCGGGCCACTCTGAAGATCTGCAGTGTTATTGTAAATACAGAGATCACCAGTGCCATTACTCCGGCAAGAGCAAAGATCCACCAGGAGATGGAGGTCTGATAGGCAAAATCCTGCAGCCACCGTTTCATGACAAACCAGGCGGCAGGACATGCCAGTACATAAGCCACAAATACCCATTTCAGGAGGTCTCTGTTTAATAGAACAATGACCTGGCGAACTGTTGCGCCATGCGCCTTCCGTATTCCCACTTCCTTGAATCGACGAGCCACCAGGAGTCCGCTGATACCCATCAACCCCAGACAGGAGAGGAGGATAGCTATTGCGGCTGCATATGCAATGATACGGCTCCAACGATCCTCTCCTTTGTACTGAGCCTCAAGGACATCCTTCATAAACGTATAATCCCAGGCAAACTCGGGTACAACCTCTTTCCATACCTTCTCACTATGATCCAGCACAACTGCCATTTGATCCTCATTCGCCTTAACAAAGAGGTACCAGATGTTATTGTAGGCGAAATTGTGCATCATAAGGGGCTCTATTTCATCATGCATGGAATCGAAATGAAAATCTTTCACCACTCCAATAATGTCCACAGCTGTACCATCAGTATCCAGCACAATCCGTTCTCCAATGGGATCCTCAATCTCCAGCTCACGAACCAGGGTTTCATTGACAATCACATTGGGAATGGAATCGGCTTGCTCATCCCTAAAAAAATTCCTTCCCTCTATGAGTTCAAGTCCCAGCGTGTTCACATAATCTGTATCGGTTCTAAGGAAACGTACCGAGGTGATTTCTCCTCTTTTGTTTTTCAGAGACTGAGAACTGCTACCCGAATCAAAATTGCGATCGCTCATGGTCACACTATTTACATGTGGCGATTCAAGGATTTTTTCCTTCAGCGTCAGGATTTTCTGTAGTTCAAAGTCCACATGTATCACTGCGGTATTCTCCTTCTCGAAACCTACATCTGTGTTAACCAGAAAACTGAGCTGCTTTAGGATCACTCCGCCCGAAATTAGCAGGGCAATGGCAATGAAGAACTGGAGGACCACTGAAACCCTGGCCACTCCATTTCGACGGACCGAGAGCATCTCTTTGCGGAGAAAGCGTAGAGGATGAGTTCTACGGAGCAAATAGAATCCGATATAGGCGCTGTTGCTTATCACGATAAACGCCAGCACAGATAACAGAAACAGAAAATTGATTCCCTGGGAATAGAGAGTAAATGCCAGATCATCCTCTGCAAGATTGTTAAACAATGGCAGCAACTGTTCAGCAAGAATAATTCCCAGAAACATGGAGATCAGCGTAAGTAGAAATGATTCAACTACAAATTGGGCCAGGATTTGCCAGCGACGGGCTCCCACTACATTCATCATTCCAAAATCGCCAATACGGTTCAACGCGGTGCCAATGGAGATCATTACATAATTAAAACAGGCGATCAAGAGAATCAGGACAGCAATGCAGGAGAGAATATATAGTGAATTCATATTCCCCCGCACTTCATAAGAACCCTTGATATCCTCAGCTCCAAGATATGAGTCAAGGTAGGGCATGAAATGGTAAGTAAAATTATGCTCTCCCTCTTTGAGAAATCCCATCTGCACGTACTGCTTGAGCCCTTCCCCGTGAAATTCATCAATCAATGTTTGTGCAGTCTCAACCAGGTGCTCATGCATGTTGTTTTCGTCCAGCATAACATAGGTATAGGTATCTCCCCCAAAATCATTGCTTCTGGAATAGACTCTGGCATTGACATATGGAACCAGCACATCCCAGTAAAATGAGGTATTCTTTGGTGGATCTGCAATTATTGCGGTTACCGTATACTGGTTAAAGGGCGGGCGCTCGGGAAATTCAATGCTCTTGCCAATCAAATCGTTCAGACTGACCAGGCTATCATTGAAGATTTTCCTGGCAACGGATTCAGTCAGTACCACACTCTTGGGGTGTGAAAGAGGTTTCTCCCGGTCCCCCGCTACGAACTGATAAGTAAACAAGTCGAAAAAAGTTGTGTCCACAAAACCTACAAATTCCTTAAACAGCTCTTCGTCAGGACCAATAAAGGCCGAGGCAAGTTTCAGGCGACAGGCAGACTCTACTCCGGGTACTTTCTCCCTTAATGCTGCCGCCATTCCTCCTGGCTGGTAGGGAGAATAAATAGTCTCTCTGTCGACAGGTTTCGCACTGCTGTACATTCGGTAAATCCGCTCACCATTCTCATGGAAATTATTATAACTACGCTCCCCGTTTACATAGAGAAAAATTATAATAACAATGGCAATACTGAATGAAAGTCCAAACAAGTTAATCAGGGTTCTTCCGCGTTGTTTTAAAAGATTCCGGAAGGCATATTTAAAATAGCTGTAAATCATGTCGAAAGCTTCATGGGTTTTCCCATTGAATGCTAAATGGGTGCCAGATTATTGTTTTCGGCTCTATTTGTCTGATTATCTGATTATTAATATTGTATTCGCCCTCGTTCAATAAAAATAACTGTTCAGTTTCTGAACAGCAAGTGTCAGCATTATGAACGAATAGCCTTAAATTACAAGTAAATTCTCTGGAATGATCCCTGCCAGTATATTAATTATTGACGATAATACTCAGATCCTGGAGTCCCTTCGGCTCCTACTGAAGGATGAGTTCAAAACCATCGACATTGTCCCCAAACCATCACGGATCCATGAGATGCTATGGCGAAACACTTATGATATCATACTGCTTGATATGAATTTTGCCATGGGTGAAACTTCTGGGAATGAAGGGATCTTCTGGTTGAATGAGATTAAAAAAACCGATCCCCTGCTACCTGTCATTCTGATTACCGCCTATGGTGATATTGAACTGGCAGTGAAAGCCATCAGGGAAGGTGCTACTGATTTTATTACCAAACCATGGGACCCCGAAAAGTTGATCATCACCCTGAAAAACGCCTATAACCTTCGTAAGTCAGGCCAGGAGGTGAAAAAACTGAAGGACCGGCAACAACAGCTCTCAGAGGATCTGGAGCGGGAACACCGCATGTTCCAAGGTTCTTCAGAGGTGATGAAAGGTCTTTTGACTACTGTTAGCAGAGTAGCGGCTACTGATGCAAATATTTTGATTCTGGGAGAAAATGGCACAGGAAAAGAGGTGATCGCCCGGGAAATCCACAGGCTTTCAAACCGTTCTGAACATAT
>Ga0164313_10004498_pt1 | contig 12390 bp, 12 predicted proteins | sample GuaBasSedimGuay4_FD_113735 | JGI IMG/M metagenome (GOLD analysis project Ga0164313, IMG submission 113735) | Subseafloor sediment microbial communities from Guaymas Basin, Gulf of California, Mexico - Guay4, Core 4569-4, 0-3 cm | ecosystem: Environmental > Aquatic > Marine > Hydrothermal vents... | reverse complement strand
GGTGCAGACACTGCCAGCCAACTACTGCAATAATACCTGCGCTGAGCAGGTTGGCTGAAGCAGTGATAACTTTTTGAGCTAAAGGTGGAAATTTGTCCACTAGCACATCAACTTTGATATGTTCATCCAATATCTCGACGTAAGCCATCCCGGAAAAAATTACAATAATCAGCAGGCATTCCACCATCTCAATAATGCCACGGATAGGTGCATTCAGGAAGACACGAAGGGATACGTCTATCGAAATCAGCAACATCATCAATACCAAAGCTATGCCGCCGGTGATGGTGCTCCAATAGCACACAGGTTTTAGATATTTTTTTAAAATTTTTGCTGAATTAGATACCCACATTTAATCCAGTTCCTTTCTTCAACTGGTTTTTTTAACACTCCACTTAATTTTCCGGCCTCGCAAAAGACTTTAATCGGCTAAGGGCTCGCTTAAAAATAACTTCACATTTTCTGCGCAAACCCCGAGGCGACCTATCCGCTGTTATCAATAAGCAAATCCAGCATTTGAAAAGAAATCATCTATTTGGGAACTACCCTAAGACCTAAACCACCAGCGTTCGGCCATGCGGGCACCATCCATTTCCCAATTTCCAGCAATTTTTTCCGCGTGTCCCAGCTTTTTGTTTGCGGCGATCAGTTGGTCACCAAACATGTATATGACTGAGAAACCCTCATCTCTAACAATTTGTTGACATTCGTAATACATTTCACGTCGTTTGGCTTCATTAAGTTCAGCCCGCGCTTCTTTTAAAATCTTGTTGAAACGCTCATGCTCCCAATAAGTTTCGTTCCATTTTGATTTTTTTGCATACTCCGTGGTGAAAACCAGGTCTTCAACAGTACGCCCGTTCCAGTAAGAAGCACACCAGGCTTTTTTCATCCATACATTTGACCAATAGCCGTCTGCGGGTTCCGTTACGATATTGATTTTGACTCCGGCTTTAGCAGCGCTTTCCATGTATAGAAGGGTAGCATCCACCGCTCCATTGTAACATCCGTCTGATGCATGCAGATTGAATGTGTAGCCTTCTAGCCCCGCCTTTTTCAGATGATACTTTGCTTTGTCGGGATCGTACATTCTCTGCGGAAGATTGGGATTGAAAAATCTATAGCTGGATGGTATGGGATGGTCGTTGGCAACTCTACCGGCCCCGCCCAGCACTTTGTCAACAATCTGTTCACGATCGATTGCATATTTCAGGGCCAGTCGGGCGTCCTTTTTATCAAACGGTTCGGTGTCTGCTCGCATAGGAAAGGTAAAATTCTTACCTGACGGGACTTGTAGCACTTCCAGAGATGTATCTTTTTTCAATAAATGCATTGTTTTTGGATCAGGACGATTCATGGCAGCAATCTTACCCGTCTTCAAGGCATTTGTTCGGGCGGTCGTATCCGTAATGCCGAGTGTTTCTACCACTTCAAAATGAGGCAGGCCTTCTTTCCAATAGTTAGGATTGCGCTTAACCAGCGCTCTGACTCCAGGTTCATAGGTGACTAAGGTAAAGGGGCCAGTGCCGATTCCTTCTTCAAACTCAGCACCTTTCGTGCCAGCCGGCTGAATGGTTAAATGATAGTCACTCAGGACGTACGGGAAGTCTGCATTGCCGCCGTCTAAGGTGAACACGACAGCTGTTTTACCATCCGCCTCGATTTTTATAATCGGATCGACGATGCTTTTTGCCGGTGATTTAGACTGTTCGCCTCTGTGGTAATTGATCGAATCAATGACATCAAGCGCCTCCAGGGTTTTACCATTATGGAATTCTACCCCTTTTCGCAAATTAAACCGCCATGTAGCTGCATCTTTTGAGGCCTCCCAGTTTTCCGCTAACTCTGGAATTGCATTACTGTCAGCATCAACCTCCACTAACGTATTCCTGAGAGAATAGGTAATATTCGTTGCCATCGTATCCGGTATCTTTATGGGATCGAGCGAATCAGTTGTACTACCACCGGCCACCCCCATTACTAAACGTCCCCCCTTTTTAGGCGTTTCAGCTTTTGCCGCTACATTAAAAAGAACCGGAGATACTGCGGTCGCCAAACCCAAGACCGATACACGTGCCAAAAAGTCTCGGCGTGAAATATTCCCCTTTGAGAACAATTGCTCTAGCTCTTTAATGGTAGACATAGAACCCTCCTTTTTAAAGATTGATGTATATGAATCATTTCATGTCAGGATTTTAATACCGCAAAAACTGTACCATTTCAGACGAGATCTGACTTGACTCTTAACTATTTGAATTTGAAATATAATTTGTATTTTTGGAGGATGCATCCAGATCGAGGAAACACGAATCGGCCATCATATGTTGCGGTTCCGCAACATACTGCGGCCTAAAGGTTAGTCTGATTGGTTTTTAGTGTCAGATGTGGGAGTGTGGGATAGGTTTTTCAATATCCAGCTTCTTCATTCGAAATCGCAGGGTACTCGGATGCAGCCCTAAAATGACCGCTGCGCCTCCTATCCCTTCAATTTTCCAATGAACTGAATCCAATATCTGGATAATATAGTCACGATCAAGATCCGCCAAAGTCTTTCTGCCTTCGGTAGGGACCACATTAATACTCGGCAAATCAAGATGTAGATCGCCGCCATCAGTGAGAATCAGTCCTCGTTCTACCACCTGCTCCAATTCTCTTATATTTCCGGGCCAACTGTATGCTTGTATTTTATTTTGCGTTGTCGGGGTGAGTCTGCGAATTTTTTTACCCAGTTTTTTACTGTATTTTTCAATGAACCATCGGAAAAGTAGAGGAATATCTTCTTTCCGCTTGCGAAGGGGTGACAAAAATATCGGGAATGAATTTAGTCGAAAAAAGAGGTCTTTGCGAAATAGACCCTTGCGAATCAATTCCGTCAGATCCCTATTCGTTGCTGCTATGATTCTGGCATCAGTCCTAATTGTCCGTGCACTTCCCAAACGCTCAAACTCCCCGTCTTGAAGGACTCTGAGCAGTTTCGGTTGCGTTTCTAGAGGCAACTCTCCAATCTCATCCAAAAAAAGGGTTGCTCCATGCGCTATCTCGAAACGTCCTACGCGCCTCTTGTGGGCGCCCGTATATGCGCCCTTCTCATGACCAAATAATTCGCTCTCAACTAGGTTTGATGAAAGTGCGGCACAGTTAACCTTTATAAGGGGTCTGTTTTTTCTGGTGCTCAAATTGTGGATTGCCCGTGCCACAAGTTCTTTACCAGTACCGGTTTCACCCAAAATAATAACGGTAATATTTGTTGGTGCTATTTGCTCCACATTCGATAAAGTTTCCTTAATACTATCACTTTGTCCGATAATTTCATCAAAATTATGATTAAGTTTTATTTCCTCACGAAGATAGGTGTAATCAGACTCAAGCTGTTCCTTAAGAAGTTGTATTTCCTTTATTGCCTTTGCCAGCGATTTGTCAGCACTTTTCCGCGCCACTGCGTTAGCCAGTACCTCGCCCAACAGGTGGAAACGGGGCATGAACGCATCCGGCCAATTCCGATGTCTGTGCAAATCCCCTAAGTTTAAAAGTCCAACAACCCTTCCACCAACATGTAGCGGTATGGTGATGCTCGATTTCGCTCCCATTCGCGTCCAGGTTTGTTTGTCCACGATGGCCTCGGCAGGCAGATTCTCGATTTTTGACAGATTGATGGTGTTGCCCACAAGGATCTGTTGAAAAGTCCAGGGATAATGACGTTTGAGGTTAATTTCTGGCGAAGGCTTGAATCCGTCAACCGCCCATGAGTGCGTAACACTATGTTTCTCCCCTTTCGGAGCGAACTGAATCATAGTTGCCCTGTCAACACTTAAAAATTCCACAATGCGTCGGAGGCTTTCTGAAATTCCGTTATCGATTTCATTTGCAGAGAGGTTTATAAATGTGCTTGAAAGGTCAGCAAGAAGCGTCTCAAATCCTAACCGCTCATTAAGAAAAGCTTCACTTCCATTATATAAATCAGATCCACTTTTTGATTGTTTTAGCTTCTTCATTACTTCTTCTTATTGTCTAAGAGTATTCCGTTTTTGGACCACATGCACGGAAAACAAAAGGCTACTCAAACTGTTTCAGGATTGATTCGGCTATTCTTCCAGGATCGGGCATCATTTTATTTTCCAGGTTTTTAGCATAGGGTATCGGGCTCTCGGGAGCGGCAAACCGGATCGGCGGTGAATTCAGGAGCCCGTAACCAGCAGTGGTAACTCGGGCAATGATTTCAGCACCGATGCCCCCGGTAGCATGTCCTTCTTCAATCGTGGCCAGTCGGCCAGTTCCAGCGACAGATTCCAGAATAGTTCGGCTGTCAAGGGGATAAAGTGTACAGAGATCGATAACCTCCGCATGGATGCCCTCTCCTGCAAGTATTTCAGCCGCATCCATGGCAACACCAACCCCCAGAAGGTGACTGACGATGGTAATATCGTCTCCGGATCGGACGATTCTTGCTTTTCCCAGCGGCAGCAGGTATTCGGTAAGCATTCAATCGCTTGTGCAGGTTGGGTTCTGCGGAATGCTTTTCCAACGCAGTAAATTCGCCATAAAGATTATTTTCGACAACGACCAGCAACGGTAATTCAAAGAGAGATGCCATGTTCATCGCTTCATGAAACATGCCCTGGTTAACGGAACCGTCACCAGCAAACACAACCGAGACATCTTTGCGCCCTTCCTGTTTAATAGTGAAGGCCGCCCCCATCGCCAGCAGATATCCAGCACCAACAATTCCGTTCGCCCCCAAAACCCCCAGGGATCGGTCGGTGACATGCATGGAGCCTCCTTTCCCCTCACAGAGGCCAGTGGATTTTCCATACAACTCCACCATCAGAAACCACTTTAGGCACTTCCGCTTGATCTAACGGAAAAGCAGGTAGTTTTTTGAGATCATAGTTGCGGGATCTCTTTTTTCGGAACAGGCCCTTCCATTTCCTTTTTCGTTTTCTTACGTTTTTTCGTTTTTCGACCAGGTTCGCTTTTCCCAATTGAACCAACAACTCGGGATATAGCGGAAACGCGGGTTTCAACGCCGGCAACAATTTCAATGCCTTCTGGATCGATCCTTTGGCAATGATTTTTCGCGAAGCGATTGCAAGGGGTACGTTGAGCTGTTCCATCCAGAACTTGTGGCTGGTCTCCGATGACAGAATCATGTCCCAGAGCTTGCTGAGAATATCCTGAAACTCCTCCCTGCTTTAATAAATAGCCATCGGCATGCCTCCTCATTGTTTCATGGATTGAAACGCATTGTTTGCAATCCCGAGCGTCTCCTCGATATCTGTATCGGTATGGGCCATGCTGATAAAGTGATTGTGATAGGGCAAAAAATAGACCCCCCGTTCTACGCAACGAGCAATCCAGTCGAAATGAAGCGTCATGTCATCGTCGTTTATGATTCTCAGGTACGGCATGGAATACGGTCCTGACACCTTGAGATCAAATCCATTATCAGCTGCGACTTTTATCAGCCCATCAGCCAGTTTGCGGCCGGTTTTATTGATCGATGCAGCCGCATCGTTTTTCATCAGTTCTGTGATGTTGGCAAGTGCAGCTGCCATCGGTTCTGATCCGAAGTACATGGTTCCGGTACAAAACACGCCTTGAACCGCTTCACGCAAGGCATCCGTTCCAACCAGGGCAGAAATAGGATATCCGTTTGCTATGGCTTTTCCCAAACAGATCAGATCGGGTTTGAACCCGAAGAACTCATTTGATCCTCTCAGATCAATCCGAAAGCCTGCCCGCACATCATCGACGATCAAAACGATGCCTTCACGACGGCACAGCTTCTCGACAGCAGCCCAGAAACCCTCCTCGGGCAGCACATTATCCTGGAAAACCGGATGGTGATACGGTGAGGAAATAAAACCGGCGATTTCACCTTTGTGGTCGCTAATGGCCTGTTCCAGTTGAGAAATGCTGTTCCAGTCGATGGAAACGATGTTGGCAAAATCATCATCAACCGTTCCACCACTTTCCGGCTCCTGCATCCAGGGAGCCACACCGTGATAACCACCGTTTATTTTAAGGATTTTCTTCCGCCCGGTGGCAGCCCTGGCCACCAGGGTAGCCAGATTGGTTACATCTCCCCCGCTCTTTGCAAAAAATGCCCAATCGGCAATCGTGATCAACGCCACCAGTTTTTCTGCCAGCTCGACCATGACCGGTGAGCAAAGGGTTACCGTATTTCCAAGATTGGCCTGCTCCCTTGCTGCTGCGTCGACAACCGGGTGATTGTATCCCAGAATTGAGGGACCGTAAGCACACATATAGTCGATAAATCTGTTGCCATCGACGTCTACGAAATGGGACCCTTTTGCTTTAGAAAAATAGAGTGGCGTTTTGGGGGTTATCAAAGCCAGCCCGTAATGCCCATACAAGCCACCCGGAATTACCCGACCGGCTCGTTCAAATAACGCTTGCGATGAAGAAAAATCATAAGTATCCATAAAAACCCTCCTTAATTGAGGTTGGAAAATCCTTCACTGGTTGTGCCAGGATTAATCCCAGCTAATATCCGTTTCAGGGATTCCATCACTAAGGACACAGACCATCTGTTCAAAAAATATTGATAGGTCCGGAGAGTTCATAGAATATTATACATGATCGATCTCCATCTCTTTAAGCACCTCCGGCGTCGGACCGCCGACTTCAAGGTCCCAGTCCATCAACCGGTAGTGCTCTTTTTCCAGAGCTTCGATATTTACGGTGACACCTTTCAACGGCCCGGCAGTAAGAGGCGGGCGGCCGAGGGCTCTATGTGGCAGGGTCGCATCCTTGGGGCGAATTCCTTCCCGGACGTTAAAGGCTTTTCTTAGGTTCAATATCCGTTTCCCGGTCTTGAAATACGCATCGCCAGAAAGGTTCCAGCCGGTGACCGCATTTAAGAAATCAACCATGGGATAGATAGCCATATCCGGAGCAAACAGACAGACGCCGCCGGTGTTGATCAACTGGACGTATATGGTGGTGGCCGTGTTCAGGGCCAGCTTCTTCATGTCCTTGCCCCGGGCGTTTTTGGCCATGCGGTTGACTTCCGGGAACTGTTCCTTGCCGCTTCTCAGATCCGTATCCACGTAACTGGCTACGGTGTGGCGGCCCGGAGTCGGATCAACCTGGTAGGAAGTCGCCCAGCCGTGATCGGGTCTGGAATCGTGCATGCCCATTTCCTGACCGCCGGCGTGCATTGCGTATTGAGCGGTTTCCGGGCCGAGCTTTTCCGCGGCTATTTTGACGCCGTCGGCCAGGATGTCGCCGAGGCCTTCACGGTTGACGATCATTTCGGTTAGCTTGATGATTGCATCGGCTTTGCCCCAGCCCAGTTCGAGACCGCCGGTGGCTTCCTTGTCGATTAGACCGTTTTCAAAACATTCGATGGCAAAGGCGACCGCGGTTCCGGTGGAAATGGTGTCGATACCGGCCCGGTTGCAGATTTCGTTGACTTCGAAAATGGAATCGAGGTTGTCGTTTAACAGCATGCCACCAAAAACGCCTAGGGTCTCGTATTCGGGTTTGTGGCCTTGTTCGCCTTTGAATCGACCAGCCTTGATATCAACGATGCCGCCGCAGCCCAAGGGACAGCTCTGGCAGGCGTATTTGCGCTTCTGCTGTTTGATGACGTTTTCGCCGGAAAGCTTTTCCACCTGCTGAAAGGTAAAATCCACGCCGGCGGCGCCGCCCCAGTTTTTAATAGGCGTGTCCCCGGTCAGGCCGGCGTAAACGGTCAAACCGGGGGTGCCCCATTTTCTGTAGATCTCTTTCACGACGCCGATGCTGGCCGGGGTCTTCATGCCGGTTTTGGCGATTAGTTTGGAGATAAACTTGATGAATCGAACGGTCAAGCGGTCTTGCAGGGGAGCGTCTTTTTTAAAATCGGTTATAAACTGTTTGGCCAGGGCCTTGGTTCTCTCTTTGTCCGCCACCGGGATTTTGCAGTTTCCCAAAAAGGAGATGACTTTCATATTTTTGCTGCCCATGACGGCTCCCAGCCCAGAGCGGGCCGCGATCCTTGCACCGTCGGTGGAGATGCCCGAGATGAGTGAAATTTTTTCTCCGGCCGGCCCGATGATGGCGGTTTGAACTTTTTTCGTCCCTAATTCTGCCTTGACGGCATCTTCGGCTGCATGGACGTCTTTGCCCCACAGGCCGGAAGCATCCTTGAACGCCACCGCCTCATCCGTGATATGCACCCAGACCGGGTTTTCCGATTTACCGGTGAAAAACACGGCATCATAACCGGTTCGTTTGATCTCCCGAGAGAGGTAGCCTCCACCGTTGGCGTCACCCCATCCGCCGGTAAGCGGGGATTTGCCCACGGCCATGAATCGTCCGGTAAATGGGAGGCCGGTGCCGGTTAAGAGCCCGGAACAAAGACCCAGGTGGCTCTCCGGAGACAGAGGATCGATTCCCGGAGCCTGCCGTTTGGCAATGACGGCGGCGCCCAGACCATACCCACTCAAATACTTTCTGTAGAATGCATCGTCCAATTCAACGGTTTCAGTGCTCTGTGCACTCAAATCCACCACCAGGTATTTTCCCATATATCCACCGGGCATGATTTCTCCTTTTATAGCTGTATCATATGATGTTGTTTGGAAGCCGGACCTTTAACCGCCGGCCAGCGGTTTCATGCAAAAGACGGCGTCCCCGTCTTTCAATTTTACGCGCAGCCCGGTCTTGGCTCCATTAACAAAATATACTGTCTCGGCGTTTACTTTAACACCTGCCGTCTTCAAAACTTTGACCAGTCTGATTCCCTCAGGCGCTGCCAGATCCAGTCCTTTATCGGGATCGTATTCGGAAAAACCGCTGTCCTGATCGATGCCGCCAAATAATTTGATGGTAATAACGATCGTTTGTTTGACCATTTTTTTTGTCGTGTCGGTTGTCCGGTTCTAAACTCGAATTATGCGGCAAGGATCCCGATTTCCTTGTTTAAACCCTCATGGGCTCTCATTTTTCCCTTTTCGAGGCATTCGGATTGGCCGTATGGCTCGCGCCTCATCCGCAAAAAGCGATTTCGCGCCAAATTGTCTGAAAAACAAATGTTTTTCAAACATACGGACACAGTAGTCCACAGACATGCTCCAAGTCAAACAGAAAGCCATTCGTCAACCATTCCCCAGCACTGCTGGTAGTGATGCCGGAGCAGGGAGGCTGAAGCTACGCGCACCCACCAATAATAAATCACCTATAAGTATAAGTGAAGGAAGGACTTGATTGATCAGAGCGTCTCGGAAAGTCGTTTCAGAGAGTAACATAAAGTGCCTGTCCCTATAAGGTTGACCCGATACCATTGAACGCATTGTTGCAAATTTGAAAATATTGTGTTTATTCCCTTTGAAACAAAACCACATAAAAGATCCGATAAGGAGAATAAGATGAGGGCTGTTTCAGCATATTTCCCCATAATCAAATCTTATCTTGAATCAAACGAAAAAGCCATGTTCGCCCTTCTCGAGGAATTGGTCTGCATCCAGAGTGGAAGCCACAACAAGAAGGGTGTCGATGCAACCATGCATCGCATCGAAACCGCCCTTGAGGGCATGGATCTATCCACAGAAATCGTCGAACAGCGCATGCTGGGCAACCATCTGATCGCCCGGTCCGAACGTCAACCGCAGGGCCAGGAGCAGGTCTTGATCGTCGGGCATATGGACACGGTTTTTCCTGCAGACACGGACTTCAATGGGTACAAAGAAGATGACCTCAAGTGCTACGGACCGGGCGTCATCGATATGAAAGGTGGGCTGGTGGTTGGGATTTTCGCCCTCAAGGCACTCCAGGAGATCGGCCTCCTGAAAGAGATCCCCATCACCTTTCTATTCAATTCCGATGAAGAAATCGGGTCCAGAAGCTCACTGGACATTATCCAGAACGAAGCCAATCAGAGTGCATTTGCCCTGGTATTGGAATGCGGTGGTTTAGGCGGTGAGATCGTAACCGGGAGAAAAGGAAACCTCATGGTCGAACTGCACGTGGAAGGCAAAGCTGGACACGCCGCCTTTGCAAGTAAAGAAAAATCGAGCGCTATCCTGGAAATGGCCCACAAAATTATTCAATTTGAATCCCTGAACGAATTTAAAAGGGGCATCACCGTCAATGTAGGCAAAGTAGAAGGCGGCATCGGTCCAAACACGATTTCCGAATTTTCCACGGCCCAGATCGATTTCAGATATAGCGATCCCGATGACCTGAAATATCTCGAAAGCAGGGTCACCGAGTTTACGAATACCGCCACCGTACATGGAACCCGCAGCAGTGTCCATTTTATCTCCGGCCGCCCCCCCATGCAGAAGAGCCCGGAAAACAGGAAACTTTACACAAGGGCCGAAACAGTTGCCGAATCTCTTGGCATACTGCTTAAGGAAGAGTTCAGATTCGGGGGGTCTGACGCCAATTTCATTGCCGATCTGGGTATACCTGTGCTGGACGGACTGGGCCCTATCGGGGCGATGGACCACAGTGACGAGGAGTATATGGTCAAGGAAAGCCTGCTGCAGAGATCCATCTTGTTCGCGTGTACCCTGCTGGCGTGCTGGAAAAAGGAAGGCCGGTAGTCGGTGTCCGAAGTTCAGCAGAACGTGAGAAGGTGAGAAGATAAATGGGGGAAGGCAGAAGGGGCAATCAGCGCAAAAAGTTTACTTCAGATGTTCGAATATATTCACAACCAACTGACCATGCCTTCATTCTATAATTTCAAGTACCGTGCGGCCTTTTCTGGCGGTGGCGGAAGCAGCTGTTATAATAATTCGAATGGCGTTGATATTGCGGCCATGCTTTCCGATCACCTTCCCTAAATCCCCTTTGGCCACGCTAAGCTCCAGTACCGATGTTTTGGTACCTTTTATCTCCGACACCACAACCTGTTCAGGATTATCCACCAGGGCCTTCACGATATATTCAACCAAGTCTTTGATAGGAATACCTCCTCGCAGCTGAAACAGGATACCGGGTTCTGGGCTGGATGAGAACTGAGATTAAATTGTACACTGATGTTGTGTTATTTAGCAATCTTTTTAACACAGCCGCTTGAGAACCCGCAGGCGCGATATCTGATTGGATTCGGGTGCCTCATACCTTACGTACTGCTTCGCGATAGCTTTCGATAATTTCAAGGGCTTCGGTTTCGGACGACAGGTGCTTGATCGACTCCCGGAACACGCTGCTGTGGGGCATCCCTTTCACGAACCACCCCAGGCGGCTGCGCATCATGTAACAAGCGTGCTCCTCTCCGAGGTAAGCCACCGATTCGCGCAGATAGCGGACCATCATGTCAAACCGCATGTCGGGCGTTATCGTTGGAACTGCCCCCCCCTGGGAAAGGGATAGCACCTGGGAAAAAATCCAGGGGTTGCCGATGGCCCCCCTGCCGATCATCACCGCATCGCAGCCGGTTTCACTCAGCATTCTGACGGCATCTTCGGCCTTTACAATATCACCGTTGCCAATAACCGGTATGTTGCTCTGCGCTTTGATGGCCTTTATCAGAGACCAGTCCGCCCGTCCGCCAAAACCCTGGCTTGCCAGCCGGGGATGCACGGCGATGGCATCCACCCCACTCTCTTCCGCCATTCCGGCAATCTCGAGGGCTTGTGCACCCGATCTCTCCCAACCCGATCTGATTTTTATCGTCAGCGGAATCCGTATCGCTTTTTTGACGGCATCCACAACGGCCCGGGCTTTTTCCGGTGTCCGCATCAAGGCCGACCCTGAACCCGACTTCAGGATCTTCCTAACAGAGCAGCCGCAGTTGATATCCAGGATGTCTGCACCGGATGCCTCGACCATGCGGGCTGCTTCCGCCATGATGGAAGGATCCGAACCGAATATCTGAACAGACAACGGTTTTTCCCTTGAAACGCTGTCCATTATTTTCTGTGTTTTCATCGACCTGTAGACAAGCCCGTGCGAACTGACCATCTCCGAACAAACCAGTGCGCAGCCCTCTTCTTTGGCCATGAGGCGCATGGGGAGATTGGTTATGCCTGCAAGAGGGGCAAACACCGTCATGTTATCCAGGATTACGTTGCCGATTTTTATGCGGTCATTCAAACTGTCCCCTCTTTTTGACGTTTAAACAAATATCAATAAATTTACACCAGTGTGACCGAATCTGTCAAACCCATATGGTAATCTGTGTGCAAATGCTCAGTAAAAGGAGGACATCATTTATTTTGCGGGATCTTTGGATCGCAGGTCGACGTGCAGACCTTTAGATTGCGGAATTCAGTCATCGCATATTGGCTGGCGTAGCGATATTTAGATTTCATCCATATTATGTAAACTTTCCGAATTCACTATATATTTAGCTATTGTTACATAACCTCTAGTTGGGAGGGGTCGGCGGGCTTGATCAAGTCATTTGTTTTCACCGAGACTAATGTTCGTAGGTTT
>Ga0164313_10004497_pt1 | contig 12391 bp, 8 predicted proteins | sample GuaBasSedimGuay4_FD_113735 | JGI IMG/M metagenome (GOLD analysis project Ga0164313, IMG submission 113735) | Subseafloor sediment microbial communities from Guaymas Basin, Gulf of California, Mexico - Guay4, Core 4569-4, 0-3 cm | ecosystem: Environmental > Aquatic > Marine > Hydrothermal vents >... | reverse complement strand
TTTCTTGCCCATCATGAATTCGCCGGGCCGGTTGATCGCATCGACCGCCAACAGGCGGTCACCTGCAAAATAAAACACTGCGAAGCTGCGGCCCGTTTCCGGGTCACCGCGCAGCACGACGTTGTCATAACCCTGCGACAGGCCGGCAATCTGCAGCTTGACGTCGTACTGCTCCGACCAGAACCAGGGCAGGGCATGGTAGGGCTGGGGGGCGCCGTTCAGGGTTGCGGCGGCGGTTTTGGCCTGGTCCATCGCGTTCTGGATCGACTCCAGGCGCACCCTGCGCTGGTAGATGGGGTTGAAATGCCGGGTGCAATCGCCAGCCGCGACGATGTCGGGGTCATTGGTGCGCGCAAATTCATCCACCAGGATGCCGTCTTCCACGTCCAGGCCGGCACGGGCCGCCAGTTCGGTATGTGGCAGGACGCCCACGGCGATGATTACCAGGTCAGCGACAATTTCAGAGCCGTCCGCGCAGTGGACCCGCTCAACTTGATATTTGCCTTCGATCGAGGTGACAAGGGCGCCGGTGACTACCCACAGGCCTTCCTCGTCATGCAACCGTTGATAAAAAGTGGAAACTACCGGCGCAGTCACTCGTTGCAGCACGCGTGGCAGGGCTTCGAGCACGGTTACCGTCATACCCGTCTGGCGCAGCACAGCGCCCGCTTCCAGGCCGATGTAGCCTCCGCCGATAATCACCGCGCTTTTTCCTGCCCCGATCAAGGGCCTGATCTGTTCTACATCCGCCAGTGTTCGCAGGTAGTGCACTCCATACTTGTCCGTGCCGGTCAGCGGGATGGTGCTGGGGTACGCCCCCAGGGTCAGGGCCAGCTTGTCGTAGGCAAGTGACTCGCCATCATCCAGATACAGAATTTTCCGGCTGCGGTCGATTGTCTCCACGCGGTGTCCGAGCCTGAATTCGATGCCCGCTTTTTCAAGTACCGCGGGAGGGCGAATAGGTATTTGCTCCAGGGATTTCGCGCCGGACAGAACGTCCTTGGATAGCGGTGGTCTTTGATAGGGCTTGACGGGTTCGTCGCCCGCCAGCACGATACGCCCTTCCCAGCCGCCCTGGCGCAGGCTGAGGGCTAGTTGGGTGCCGGCGTGACTGGCACCGACAATGACACAGGTTTGTTCCGGCATGGCTTAATGATATATCCATGATCACCTGAGCGACACTGTAGAATGTGTAGTTTCGTGTAGATATAAAAGAGAGGATCGATGGGGCGCAATTCAACATTGCGAATTATTCTGGTGCTGTTGGTCGCGGGCGTGATGTTATCCGGCTGCGCGGGCACGGCGCGCGGCATCAAGACTTCCGTCTACCACAACGACGAGGCGCTGTCGGTCGTGGACGTCAGCAAATCTCAGGCCGACGCGATGGTGGTCATACGTTACCCCGCTGTTGTTGACCAGGACGCCTTGCCAGCGTATTACCGGTCTTTCGAACAGAACGCGATCGGCGGAAAGCTCAAGCTCGACAACCGCATGCGCCAGGACACCGACCGGATCGCTCAGTCGATCATCGCCAAGTCCAACTATTTCGCCATGTCGCTGTACCGGGAGTTCCGGGACAAGTTGCCGGCCAACTCGGTGTTGCTGTCACCCCATATCATCGTGCTCAATGATCAGGACAAGCTGACCAGCCGGCCTCTGCTGGCAGCCGAAGAAATTCCCAGCGTCGTTACGGTCGATTTCAATGTTTACAGTTTCCCGGATCCCCGGAAGATGATGGATTCAGAGCCTCTGACCTTCGGCGACATTGTCACGCCCCTGTTCGTAGTGCACTCAAATCGCTGGTTGCGCCCTCCGACCAACGGCTTGCTGTTGTCCAGCCAGCCGCTGCTGGTTGCAGCCTGGAACCAGTCCGAGCGGCAGGCGGACAAGCAGGTGCTGAGCCGGCTGGACGATTCGGTGTTCAAGTTCCGCCGGCCGCTGGATTTCATTTCCTTCCTCCAGCACGGTTACGAAAGTGCGCCCGATCTGCCCCTGAAAAGCGCCAGCCAGTCGCGGCGCGAGGTGGTTGCGGTGGAAGTTCATCCGCTGGAAAAGATCCGCATGGATAGTGACGAAGTTGCAGTCCTGACGCGGGATTCTTCGAACGATCCATTTGCCGATGACTTTGTGAAAGGCGCCACCACCCGGGTCGTCACCGCTCTGAACGATGCAGACCATGATCGCGCGACATTTTTTAGCCGCCAGATCGCCTTGTCCCGCTTTGATCCTGCACTAGGCGAAGCCTTCCTGTCGCGTTCGCGCAGCGAAGACCTGCGGGCCAGGCTGGCGATGGGAGAAACGCTGATTGAAGCCGAGAAAAAGTTTCTGGTGGCGCAGTCCGAAAGCCTGTACCAGGGCGCCTATGAGGGCGTTTACGGCGACCAGATGCGGCAGATGATCACCGCTGAGTTTCGCCTGCTGGAAGACCGCAGGGAACTGGCTCGCGCCCAGAACATAAGTACGGCGCTGGCGGTAGTCGCGATGGCAGGCGCCGTTTACGCCGGTTCCAACAGTAACAGCAGTAACTTCTTCCGTTCCCGGACGATGTCCAACCTGGGTATGCTGACATCCATTTGGGCAATGAATTCCGCCTTTAGCAAGTACGCGGAATCAAAAACCGTGGGGGAGAATTTCCTGGTGCAAATGGCTCCGGCGATAAACCGCCAGGTTTCGGTCCAGGTCGAGTGGCTGGAATCGCGACAGGAGATCACGGCCCGGGATTTCTCCGAATTCCGCAACAAAACACTCGCCCTGTATCAATCAAGCGTACGGTCGGTTTCATCGCATACCTTCGATCCGGCCTGCCGGTTCAGGCACCCGGCGCTGGAGCAGGACGGCCGGTGGTTTGGCCTGTGCTCAGGCGGCCTGGGTACAGCCAGCGGTTATGGTTTGATCGTCGATGACCAGGGGCACGTGGTTGAATTTGTGGGAACGGCGGAATCTGGTCTGGCCAGTGGCGCCGGGGCAATGATTTTCCGGTCGCCCAGTGAGGTTGGCGCGGTCTATTACGATGGCGAATTCAGCAAGGGTCTGCCCAATGGCGTGGTCCGGGTCGAACAGCCTGGCCGTAAACCCCGGATCAGAAAATTCCGGGCCGGTAAGGACGTTGGTTCGGCAGACGCCGATCAACTGCGATCCCTGCAGTTTTAGGAGCCTGTCGGAATTAACATGAGGTTTTCATCCCTGATTGCAGCCGGCATCAGCATTGTCGCTACCGCGGCGTTGCTGTCTGCCTGCGCCGGCACTGCCAGGGGTTCAAAGTCTTCGGTCTTTCAGAATTACAAGGAAGTCGAAGTGGTAGATTACAGCCTGTCCAAAGCGGATGCGCTGGTTGTGATCAGGTATCCGGCGATCATCCATGCCGATGCTGAAGAGTCTTATTTTCACGCTTTTTCGATGAACGCCATCGGCGGCGAGGTGCCCCCGGCCAGCCGTACCAAAAAAGTCACCACGCGCATTGCCCAGTCGGTGATTGCCAAATCCAACTACTACGTGATGTCACTGTACCGGGAACTGCAAAAGGAGTTGCCGGAAAATACCGTCCTGCTGTCGCCGCATATCATTTTATGGGACCGGGATCGTGGCCTGTACAGCCGGCCGATCCTGGCCGCTGAGCAGATTCCGAGCGTGGTGACGGTGGATTTCAACGTGTATTCCTATCCCGATACCAACGAATTGATGGATTCACCGCCGGTCACTTTTGGCGACCTGATAACGCCACTGTTTGTGGTTCAGGGTGATCGCTGGCTGCAGCCGCCCACCAACGGCTTGCTGCTGGCCAGTGATCCGATGTTGCAAACCGCCTGGAGGCTGTCGAGAAAACAGGCCGATGGCGAGGTCGAAAGCATGCTACTGGCAACCCCTCACACTGTTCAGCGACCGCTGGATTTTATCGCTTTCCTGAATCGGCGTTCGGTCCGCGACCGGAATTTGCCGCTCAAGAGTGTCGGTGAGTCACGCCTGCAGGTGGCAGCCGTGGAGGATTACCCGGTCGAAAAAATCAGGATGGATGGCGCATTGCTCGAGAACCTGGCTGAGGATTTCGCACTGGATCCGTTCTCCGAGAGTTTCGTCAAGGGGGCAGCCGCCCGAGTGCGGAGAACCCTGAACGAAGTCGATAACGACCGCGCGACATTTTTTGCACGACAGACTGCGCTGGCGCGCTTTGACCCTGAGTTGGCGATTGCCTTCCTTGCACGCTCCGGCGGCGAAAGTGTCCGCACACGCTTGCAACTGGCTGAAGCGCTGATTGAGGCAGAGCGAAAGTTCATCGCTGCACAATCGATCAGCATTTATGATGGCACCTACCTGGGCGACTATGGCAGCAAGATGCGCCAGATGATCGAGGGTGAGTATCGCTTGCTGGAAAACAGGCGCACCGCAGCACGTAAGGCGAATGTCACCACGGCCGTTGCGGCGCTGGCGCTGATTGGGTCGGTCTATGCGTTGACGGCAACAGGCGCGATCGGGGGCATTGCCTTGCAGAGTTTCGGTGGTGTTTTGGTGTTAGGGTCCCTGTGGGCGATGAGTTCGACCCTGGAAACCCGGGCTGAATCGGCCCAGATGTCAGAGCATTTCCTGGCCCTGATTGCGCCAGCTCTCGAGCGGCAGATCTCGGTCCAGATGGAGTGGCTGGAATCCAAGGAACGGATCTCCGCGATGGGTTTTGCCGAGTTCAGGAACAAAACATTGACGCTTTACCAGTCGCGGGTCCGCTCCCTTGAGCAGCAATATGACGATGACTGTATTTTTGACTATCCGGGTTTCAATGTGAGCGGCAGGTGGTATGGAAGCTGCCGTGGCGGGTTCGCTCATGATCGTGGTTACGGCGTGATCCGTGACGAGGCTGGAAATTCACTGGAATACCTGGGAAGCGCCGCCAGCGGAATGCCTTCGGGAACCGGTGGGATGATTAGCCGCAATTCCAGGGAGGTTGGCGCGCTCTACTTTGAAGGCAGCTTTAAGCAGGGCTTGCCCAATGGCGTAGTGCAGGTCGAGGCGCCCGGTGGCCGGCCCCGGATCAGGGAATTCAGGGCCGGAAAAGATGTCGGAAATGGAGCGGCGGATAAATTACAGCGCCTGACATTCTGATTCTGGTTTAAAAATGAAGAAATATATTGAAATATGGTTGATCTCAGTTTTGCTGGCGGTGGCAACGCCGGTGCTGGCCACTTTTGACTTTGACACTATTGAAGGCCTGACTCCGGGTGAGCAGTATCGACAACTCAGCTTGCTGATGCTGGTATCGGGTGGGATTGATCCTGCTCTTGTCACTATGTTGCAACCGGTTGTAGAAAGTAACCCAGGCGTAATGGAACCAGGTGGCTCCAGCCTGGAACTTGACGATTTTGTCACACCCCTGGTGAGAATAGTTGATCAGGAAACCCTGTTGGCCAATGCGGCGCAAATGTTCCGCTTTGCGAAGGTAAACAGCGCGGAAATCCAGGCGCGGATGACCGCTATCGTGCGGGCAAACCCGATCCTGATCAGCATGGTTGATGTGAATGAAATTGCGGCTGACGCGATCATTATCCGAAATTCGATTGCAGACAGCATCGAGTACTCAGACGCCATCGATGATCCGAATTCTGCAGCGCTATTAAAGGCTTTTCGCGGCCAGACGATCTATCTGCGCAACATGATGGAATACAACATATTCCAGGAGGAGTTGGCTGATATTACCAGTCAGGCAATCCTGGACCTGGGCGGCCGGCTGGATGCCTACCAGCGAATGTTCGATGATGATGTGGATCCGGACCTGATCAAGCGGCGGGTCGAATCGGCTGAAATCATGAACGAGCAGACCGGTAATCGCTTCGAAGACCAGGCCATGATGAGAAACACAGAGCTGCTGATGATGCTGATCCTGATGGAGAGCCAGGTCCACTAAATTTGTAGGAGGCCGCCATGCGGCCGATAGGTAAATCGCGGGCATGGCCCGCTCCTACAGCTATAATGGGTGCCCCGCAACGCACCCGGAGTAGCACTCAATGATCAAACTCACCGTTAATGGCGAAACCAGGCAATACGATGGTGATGGCGAGATGCCGTTGCTCTGGTACCTGCGCGACTTACTCACCCTCACAGGGACCAAGTATGGTTGCGGAAAAGGCCTGTGCGGCTCCTGTACGGTGCACCTTGACGGCCGTGCCGTGCGTTCCTGCAGTGTCCCGATGGATCGCCTCGATGGTGCCGATATCACGACCATTGAAGGCCTGGGTACGGGCGGGGACCACCCCCTGCAGATCGCATGGGCGAGTCACGACGTGCCCCAGTGTGGCTACTGCCAGTCCGGACAGATAATGCAGGCCGCTTCTCTGCTGGCGGAAAACCCGAATCCGGATGAACAGCAAATTGACGACGCGATGAGCAGCGTGATTTGCCGTTGCGGTACCTATCAGCGTATCCGGGCGGCAATCAAGTCGGCGGCCGGGGGTGTCTCATGAAGAAAATTTCCCAACAAAACATTCGCCCGGTCAGCCGCAGGGACTTCCTGAAAACCGGTGGCGTATTGGTGGTAGGCGTATCACTGTTCGGCTGCGGTAAAGAGAAAGTTCCGGGCCTGACGAAATCTGTTTCGACCGAACCCTGGTCGCCGGATGTCTATGTCAGCTTCGATGCCGATGGCACGGTGCATATCATTTCACACCGCAGCGAGATGGGGCAGGGCATCCGCACCGGCTTGCCGGCGGTACTGGCCGATGAGATGGAGGCCGACTGGAGCCGCGTCAAAGTGGAGCAGGCGACGGGCGATGCGAAATATGGCAATCAAAACACCGATGGCTCGTGGTCGGTACGCGGTTTCATGCAGCGTATGCGCGAAGCCGGTGCGACGGTCCGCTTGATGCTCGAACAGTCCGCGGCACAGCAGTGGGGTGTCGATGTTGCTGAGTGCAAGGCAAACTTCCATACCGTGGTACACCAGCCCAGCGGGCGGGTGCTGGACTACCAGGACCTGGTGGCCGGCGCCGCGGAACTGCCGGTTCCGGGCCTGGAACTGCTGGAGCTGAAATCACCCGATCAGTTTCGTTACATCGGCAAGAAACTTCCGATCGTGGACATGCACGACATGACCCACGGCAGCGCAATGTATGGCGCTGATACCCGGCTTCCGGGAATGAAGTTCGCCGCGATTGCCCGTCCCCCGGTGGTATTCGGGAAAGTGAAAAGCTTTGATGCGGAAAAGACCATGGCGGTAGAGGGTGTGGAGCAGGTGGTGGAACTGCCTGCGGCGGAAGCACCGGCCATGTTCAAAGCGCTTGGTGGTATTGCGGTCATTGCAAGCAACAGTTGGGCTGCGTTGCGCGGCCGGGACCTTCTGGCGATTGAGTGGGACGAAGGCGCGAACGCAGACTATGACTCTGATGAGTTTAAGCAGGCGTTATTGGAAACGGTCCGGCAAAGCGGTACGCCGTTGCGTGATCAGGGTGATATTGATACGGCGCTGGACTCCGCGGCGGAAACGATTGAGGCGGAATACTATGCGCCGCACCTGGCGCACGCGTCGATGGAACCTCCCGCAGCCGTGGCATCTGTGTCATCGGATTTCTGCGAGATCTGGGCGCCGAGCCAGGACCCCCAATCCCTGATTCCCATGGCCGAGGCCGTGACCGGCCTCAAACCGGAACAGATCAGGATCAACGTTACCCTGCTGGGGGGTGCGTTTGGACGCAAGTCGAAATGCGATTTTGTTGAAGAAGCGGTCATTCTTTCCAGGAAAATCGGTGCACCGGTGCTGGTTCAGTGGAGTCGTGAGGACGACATCCGCCATGACTACTACCACACGGTCAGCGCACAACATCTCTCGGCCAGCCTGGACGAAAACAGAAAGGTTAGCGGCTGGCGTCATCGCCTGGCCTATCCCAGCATCATGTCCACCTTCGATGCCTCGGTTAAGCAAGCTGCAGCTTTTGAAGCAGGGATGGGTGCGCTAAATGTGCCATACGACATCACTAACCTGCGGGTTGAGACCGGTGAAGCCGAGGCAAAAGTCCGCATTGGCTGGTTGCGCTCGGTCTGTAATATTTACCAGTCGTTCGGGGTGAATTCCTTCACCGATGAGATCGCGCACGTGCGTGGGCTGGATCCGAAAGACAACCTGATCGAGTTGCTTGGCCCGGACCGGGTGCTCGATTTCACCGAGTTCGGGCTCGAAGCAACCGAGAATTATGCACTTGAGACCGGCCGCTTGCGTAGTGTGATCGAACTGGTCGCGGCTAAAGCCGGCTGGGGTCGCAGCCTGTCCCGGGGCCATGGCCTGGGTATCGCCGCGCAGTACAGTTTCCTGAGTTACGTGGCCGCGGTGGTCGAAGTGGCGGTTGCAGATGATGGTAAATGGACCGTGCCCCGGGTTGATATTGCGATCGACTGCGGGCAGTACGTCAACCCGGACCGGGTGATGTCACAACAGGAAGGCGCTGTCATCTTTGGTCTGAGCCTGGCGCGTGACAGCCAGATCACGGCCGCTAACGGGCGCATTGTGCAGGGCAATTTCAACAATTACCGGGTCCTGCGAATCGATAGTACGCCGGAAACTCATGTCCACCTGGTGGAGAGTTCAGCGCCGCCGGCGGGTGTCGGTGAACCGGGTGTGCCACCCATTGCACCGGCCCTGGCCAATGCGATTTTCGCGGCGACCGGCAAGCGCTTCCGTGAATTGCCGCTGGGGCGTTCCCTCTTTTCTGCCATGTAGGAGCGATTTCAATCGCGAATGATTTCGCCGAGGAACCATGCAAAAACCAATCAAGTTCAAAACTGAGAATGGAAACACCCTGGCCGGCGTGTTGCATACGCCTGATGCGGGCAGCGCCAGGGCGTATGCCCTGTTTGCGCATTGCTTCACCTGCACCAAGAACATCAAAGCGGCTGTGAATATTGCCGATGAGTTGTGCGGCGAAGGCATTGCCGTGTTGCGCTTTGACTTCACCGGTCTGGGACAAAGTGAAGGTGAGTTTGCGGACACGCATTTCTCGAGCAATGTTCAGGACCTGTTGGATGCTGCAGCATTTCTGCAGCGGGACTATCACGCGCCGGAAATCCTGGTCGGACATTCCCTGGGCGGCACCGCAATCCTGGCAGCGGCCCACGGGATTGAATCAGCCGTGGCAGTGGCCACGATCGGGTCGCCTGCTGATGCCGAACACGTGCTCCACCTGCTGGATGACGACCTGGAGACCATTGAGAGAACCGGTGAGGCCCAGGTTTGCCTGGCTGACAGGCCGTTCTACATTCGTAAGGATTTCGTAGATGACGTGCGGTCCCAGAGTGTCAGCGATGGAATTCGCAGCTTGCGCAAGGCGCTGTTGGTAATGCACTCGCCGATTGACGAACTGGTTCCAGTGAAGGAGGCAGCGCGCATCTACAGTTCTGCACTGCATCCAAAAAGCTTTATCTCCCTGGATAACTCCGATCACCTGCTGAGCCGTGAGGCCGATTCGCGTTACGCGGGCCATGTACTGGCTGCCTGGGCAAGTCGCTTTATTCATGAGCCAGACGAGGTAATCGAACCCGCGGTCTTCCACACCGGTCACGTCGTTGCTTCGGGCAGGCCGGAGGATATTTTTCGCGTCTCGATAAATGCTGACGGACACCCCATGACGGGCGATGAGCCAGAGCAATACGGCGGCACCGATACTGGGCCTTCGCCGTATGATTTCCTGTCAGCGGCACTCGCCAGTTGCACCGTGATGACCTTGAATATGTACGCACGGCACAAGCGCCTGCCGCTGGAGTCGGTGCGGGTGGACGTGCAACACGGCAAGATCCACGCGAAGGACTGCCTGGATTGTGAAGCTGAAAGCGGCAAGATTGACCACTTTGAACGGATTATTCACCTGGAAGGAGATCTGAGCCCGGAACAGCGTGAACGAATGTTGAAAATCGCCGATCGCTGTCCGGTTCACCGGACCCTGCACAGTGAAATCAAAATCGTGTAGGAGCGGACGCGCAACGGCATTATGTGAGCACGTGCGACGGCATTACGTGAGCGCTTCTTCGGCTTCGCCGAAACCGCACTCACTCCATTGCCTGCGCTATGCCCGCGATTTACCCATCGGCCGCATGGCGGCCTCCTACAGTAGGAGCGGGCCATGCCCGCGATAGATCAAGCGTCCCATGGATCAATCCGTCGTGCCCGACTGCCAGCCATGGAAGCCCACTTTCGCCCAGCAGGTTTAGCCCTTTTTCGGCGCCTGCCAGTATGGCCAGGGTGCTGACTGAACCCGCCAGCAGGCAACTGGGGGCCAGAATTGAAACACTGGCAAGGCTTGCACCTGATGCGCTGACCGGCCAGCCGGTTTTCGGGTTGATGATGTGGCCGTATCGTTTGCCGCCGATTTCGCTGAACCGCTCGTAATCGCCGCTGGAGGCCAGTCCGCCAGAGCGTATCCCGATGGTGGCGAGCGCGTTGCCGGAACCGTCCGGGTCTCGGATTCCGGCCCGCCATGGCGTTCCATCCGGGTGTGGGCCAAGAATGTGTAAGTCGCCCCCCAGGTCAATAAAGCCGGATTGAATTCCTGCCTGCTTGAGCATTCCGGCAACCCGGTCCGCCGCGTACTCCTTTACGATTCCCCCCAGGTCGAATGCCAGGCCGGTGGGAATCTCCAGGGTGTGTCCGTCCCAGGCCACCTGCTCCCAGCCACTTATTCGAAGCGCTTCATTTATTTCATCCTGCCGGGGTATTGAAGTGATACCGTCCCACAATGCCGACAGGCTCCGTGCGGTAACGTCAAACAGGCCCCCGCTAACACGATATTGGGTATCCGCATAGTCAAGTAAGGCCGCGGTTTCATCGTCAACCACGACCCCCCCGGCTTGCGTGGCCTTGGCTTGAATGGCGCTGAGCAAACTGTCTTCCCGGTAATGCGAATATTTTTGGTCCAGCCTGCATACTTCGCTTGTCGCCAGCTCAATTCCGTCGCGGCCAAGCACCGTCGATTGCGCATAGAACTGCAACTCGCAGGGACAGCCCATGCTGGAGAATTCGTGTTTGAAAAGTGGCGCCATTAATCTCCCGAACTAGAGCTGGATTCGGAATCCAAACGTCAGGCGCCAGAAATCTACCAGCGCGGGCGTGTTTTCCGGCGTACCGGAGAGCGCCAGGGATTCATCACTGTTGTAATATTCGACACTGGCAGACAGCGACCACCGTTCCTGGCGGAAATTGACATCGAAGCGATAGCTCAAAGCACCGAAAGTGGCGAGGCGATAATCGCTGCTCCACAGACCATCCAGAGGGCGTTCAAAGAAAAATGGTGCGTAGAACCCGGGGGATTTTTGCGTGTAGTAGCGAATGGAAGGCGTGATCTCCCAGCTTGTCCCCAGTGGCTGCCGCCAGGCAGTTTCCAGTGTATGGGCGGTTATTTTCCAGTCGTCCCGGAAAAATCGATAGTCGATTGCCAGGGCGGCTTTGGAGCGCTGCATGTATTGTCTGAATTTTGTGGTCCAGGCAAACAGCAGGCGCTGGTCCGGTCTGCTGTCGTTAAGCACTGCACGATCGATCCAGACCTGCTTGTAGGGGTCAGAGAGGAACCCGGATTGCCTGGTCAGGGATACCCCACTTTGTATGACCGCGTTTTTATTCAAAATTTGCGTCATACCCACTGAAGCGGACCAGTTGTCGCGCTCCGCGTGCTGGACCCGGTCAAACTGCAGAGCGTCAGTAGGGCTGAGTTCGTCATCTGAGTAACTGGCGCCCCATGAAATCGTGCGCAGGCCGTCTTCACTGTCCTTCTCGCCCGCGTAACTGGCGTAAAGGGCCTGGTAATCATTCTCCGTCGAGTAGCCGATGGCCCCCCGGTGCGTGAAATCGTTGCGTCGGTATGCCAGTGCCAGATCCACCTGGTTGCGCCGTTCGCGGATGGTTGCGCCACTCATTACCTGCAGCGGCCCGTCCGGACCCGGCTCGGCATACCAGGGCGAAGAGCCACTCATGGTCTCGTAGAGGTAGCCCACTTCGAGGGTATAGGTTTCATTGAGGTTCTTTACAATGCGGAACTGATGAGAGTCAATTTCGTAGCGCCGGGGATCACCGAAGGCCAGTTTGTCCAGCGGCAGCGGGTCTTCGTCGTAGCGGGTGAAGCGGTAATCTACAGAGTCGTCGGGAGGTTCGGCGGCCAGCAGTTCCTGCATGCCGGGCAGGCCCAGGCTTGAAGCAAGCAGGGAGCGGACTGTATTGGAGAGCCTCGACACCGCTGTCAGTTACAGCCGCAACCGCCACCGGCCGGGCCAATGCCACCGGACGCAGCTTCTTTACTCGTGTAAGTGTGATCATCCATTGAGGCCATCAGTGCATCCGCCTCGAGCGCCATTTGGGGCTGGGCCAGTCGCCCACGCTCCCAGGGCTGAACCGGCGCACAGGCTGTGAAACAGAGTGTGAAAACAGCCAGGACAA
>Ga0164313_10004496_pt1 | contig 12391 bp, 10 predicted proteins | sample GuaBasSedimGuay4_FD_113735 | JGI IMG/M metagenome (GOLD analysis project Ga0164313, IMG submission 113735) | Subseafloor sediment microbial communities from Guaymas Basin, Gulf of California, Mexico - Guay4, Core 4569-4, 0-3 cm | ecosystem: Environmental > Aquatic > Marine > Hydrothermal vents... | reverse complement strand
GATTTCATCATCTTTCCTGTTTCCCTGCTCTTGCCGCTGGCGGCTTTCATAGCGGAATTTCTCGCGCAACAGGCCGGAGGGGTCGTCGGGCACCCGCCGCAGCCACTGTTCCATGGCCTGGTCACGCTCCTGCTCCTGTGGGTCGGCCAGAGTGGCTTCCGCCTGTTGCTCCTGCTCCCCCTCGCCCGGTTCGTCCTGTTGTGGCTCGCTCTGTTGTTGTTCCTGATTGTTTTGTTGGTCTTCGTTGCCGGACTCGCTGTCGCGTTCCTGCGGATCCTGATTTTCATCCTGCTGCTGCTCGTCTTTGTCCTGCTCCGACTCCGATTCCGACTCCTGGTCAGACTGCTGCTGATCGCCCTGTTGCTGGTCCTGATTCTGCTCCTGATCCTCGTTTTTCTGGTCCTTGTCTTGCTCTTGTTGCTGTTCCTGTTGCTCTTGCTGATCCTTCAGTTGCTTAAGCAGTTCCAGGTTTTCCCGGGCGTCCGCCTGGTCGGGATCCAGTGCCAGTGATTCTTCATAAGCGGAGATAGCATCGTCCAACTCGCCGCTACGGGCCAGGGCATTGCCACGGTTGTACCAACCACTGGCGCTGTTATTTCCTGAAAAATGCCCAGTGGCCGCCTTGAAGTCGCCGCTGCGATAAGCGGCTGTGCCGGCCCAGTCCTGATTCTCGAACAGTGCGGCGGCAGCTTCGTTATCGCCTCGCTGCAGGGCGCGCTGGCCCTGTTGATCATCTGTGAGCCACAGGTTGTCCCAGCTTTGGGCGTGGGCTGGCTGGGGCTGTGTGACAAATAGCAGGGGTAGGAGACACAGTAGCCAACCGCGGCGAAACAGGCCAAGCACCAGGGGCAGTAGCACTAAAATGAACCAATAGCCCTGATCGTCCCAGGTGTCAGCGGTGCGATCAAGAGTCAGTGTAAGCTCGCCGTCAGGCAGTGTTGTCTCAGTCAGCAGGTAGTCCAGATCGCTATCGTCGATCTGCATGCGCATATACCTGCCGCCGCTGGCTGTGGCCATGCCGCGCAGGTTTTCTTCATCCAGAGACGGCATCACGATAGTGCCCGCCTTGTCTTTAAGAAAGCTGCCGCGGGGCAGGGGAATAGGGGCGCCGGTCGCAGTGCCCACGCCCATAATAGCCAGGTGTGCGCCTGTTCCCTTGAGAGCTTTTACAATTCCCTTGCGATCCTTGTCCGTCACGCCGTCGGTCACCAGCAGGATTTTACCCTGGCGAATGCCGGCGGAATGCAGTAGTTCCACTGCCTGCGCCACCGCAGCAACAGCATCACTGCCTGCTACGGGCATCATGTCCGGGTGCAGTGCGGGTAACAGGTTGGCGATAGTGGGGGTGTCATCGGTCAGGGGGGTTACAATATGGGCGTCACCGGCGTAGGCGATAAGACCGGTTTGGCCCTCTCTGCGCTGCTCCAGCAAATCGAGTAATTTCTGCCGTGCCCGGTCCAGTCGAGAGGGAACGATGTCTCCCGACTTCATGGAATAGCTGAGATCCAGTGCCAGCACCAGGGCATCCTGCTTCTGGTGTATTGGCTGGGGAATCTTCTGCCAGCTCGGTCCAGTGGCTGCGAAGACGGCCACAATCCAGCCGACAAATATCAAAGGCAGGAAGTTGCTGCTGCGTGGCCCCGCGCGCTCGCCAACCAGATGCGCCAGTAGTTCCGGTGCGATTACATCACTCCAGCCACCGCTGCGGCCGCGCTGTCGCCATAGCAGTAGCATCAGAATCAGTGCGGGAACAAGACTCCACAGCCACTCTGGCCGCATCAGGTGTAATTCTGTCACAGGCCCTCCCGCAGCGCTTGTGTGTTTCGTTTAGTGATGCGCCAATCAGCGGATCTCCAGCAGTGTCGCAGGGCCAGTAAAAAGCTGAGCAGCAGTGCCAGTAGCAGCGGCAGGTAGCCCAGCGCCTGGCGCGGACGGTAGGTGGCCGTTTCCTGCTCCACTGGCTCTAACTGGTCCAGCAACTGATAGATATTGGCCAGTTCCTGGGGGTCGTGGGCCCGAAAATACTGTCCCCCGGTTGTCTTTGCAATTTCTTGCAGGCCCGCTTCATCCAGCTCTGTTGAGGGGTTGACCTTACGGCTACCGAAACTGGAGCCGAATAAGCCGGGCAGGGTCATTTCATCTGCGCCAATACCAATCGTATAGATGCGGATGCCGAGGTTCGCTGCCAATTTGGCGGCGTCCAGGGGTTGTACAGAGCTGGCGGTATCCTGCCCGTCGGTCAGCAGGATCAATACCCGGCTTTGGGCGGGGCGCTCCTTGAGACGTTTCACCGCCAGGCCAATGGCATCGCCTATGGCGGTCTCCTGGCCGGCAAAACCTATCCGGGCTTCCAGCAGGAAGCGCTTGACGGTAGCCGTGTCAAAGCTCAGTGGCGACTGCACATAGGCGTTAGTGCCAAACAGAATCAACCCCAGACGATCGCCCGTGCGGCGCTCGATGAACTGGGCGCCCAGCTGCCTGACGGCGTCGATACGCCGGGCCACAGTCTGCCCGAGCTGCATATCCTCGATACGCATGGAACCGGAAATATCCACCGCCAGCATGAGGTCGCGGCCGCTGTTGGGCAGCTCTATTGGCTCTCCGATCCATACGGGCCGGGCTGCCGCCACAAGTAACAGCAACCAAAGCAGCCATAGTGAAAGGGTGGGTATTGTCCCGCTGGCGCTGGTGTGTGTCTGCTGGGACTCGCTGAGCTGTTGCCACTCGTCAAAAAAGGGTGCGCGCAGTGCCGGGTCCTGGCTGCGGGCCGGAGTCGCCAGGCGACGCACCAGCCAGGGCAGGGGCGCCAGTACCAACATCCAGGGCCACAGCCATTCGATCATCGCGCCGCCTCGTGTCGCCTGATCCATCGTTGCGCTGCCCGGTGCATCTGCTCCATATCCATATCCGGGCAGGCTTTGCTGTAGGCTGCGGTTACGAACCCGGGCTGAAATTGCTCTGTGCTATTCATCCTGCTATTTAGAAATGTGAGCCATTTTTCGCCGCTGCTGGCGGCAACCTCGCGGCGTGGATAGCTGCGCAGCGCGACGCTCTTTAACAGCGCATTGGTTCGCGCCACATACTGGCTGGCATCCTTTTCTGCCAGGTATTGTTGACGCAGGGTCTGCAATTGGGCCAGACCCTGACGTCGATAGGCGTTAGCGCGATAGTGTTTGACCAGGGCATAACCCAGGCCCACCACGCAGAGCACGGTAAGAGCGATTAACAGCCACCAGCCCGGGGCCAATGGCCACCAGCTGATTGGCCCGGGTTCCCGCAGGGGGTGCAAGCTGGCCAGTGGTTCCTGGGGGTTCACTGGCGCGGATCCCCATAAAATTGTTGCAGCAGGGTGAAGGGTGCCCGGTCGGTGGTGGCCTGCAGCATGGGAATTCCCAGGCGCAGTAAATCCCGGGACAACAAGTCCCTGTGCCGCTGGAAACGCTGCTGATAGATACTCCGCAGCTTTTTATCCGCCGTGTGCAGTTCACTGCGCGCACTACCGTCAGTTACCGCGTATTTGCCTGCCCGGGGCAACTTTGATTCCATCGGGTCGCTGCATGCCACAGCGGTGAGCTCTGTGTGCTGTGCCAATTGGAACAGGTGCTCCCTGGCATGCTCACGGGAGGCGCCGTGAAAATCACTGACCAGGAACAGGCTGCTCCCGGGGCGCGCAATTCTGCGCAGATTCGACAGCATATCGGCAAAGCTGTCCGGTGCGCTGGCGTTGGCCAGGGGCAGGGCGTGATTATAGCCGGCAATCTGGGACAATAGCGCCAACACGGTTTTGCGGCTGCGCCGCGGGCGGATTTCCCGATGCTCTGCGCCGTTGAATACCAGCCCGCCAACACGGTCGCCCGCATCCAGGGCGCTCCAGGCAATCAGGCTGGCCAATTGCGCTGCCAGCACCGATTTAAAACAGTGGCTGGAGCCGAAAAACATACCATTGCGCTGGTCTACCACCACCAGCACCGGCCGCTCGCGTTCCTCGCGAAATAGTTTGGTATGGGCACTGCCTGTTCTGGCGGTCACCCGCCAGTCTATGGTGCGGATGTCATCGCCGGGCTGGTAGCTGCGCACTTCCTCGAAATCGATACCCCGTCCGCGGAAGTTTGACTTGTTGGGACCTGCCAGGGCGCTGAGGGCCCTGTTCTTTCGTGCCAACCGCAGCTGCCTCGCGGGAAAACGCAGGGCAATCAGCTCATTGAGGTCCGCATAAGCACCCCGGGCCGGTAATGTGATGTCCGCCATCGGCAAGTGTACCTAGCCTACCGGCACCAGGGCCAGCAGTTCCTGAATGACCTGGTCCGGTGTCACGCCGTTGGCTTCCGCCTCGAAAGTGAGTAACAGGCGGTGGCGTAACACATCCGCCGCCATGGCTTGAACGTCATCCGGGCTGACAAAATCCTGCCCCTTCAGCCAGGCGTGTGCGCGGGAGCAGCGGTCCAGCGCAATGGTCGCCCGGGGGCTGCCACCGTATTCAATCCAGCTGGCCAGTTGTTCGCTATAGCGCTCAGGGGAGCGTGTGGCGATCACCAGTTGTATCATGTATTGCTCCACCGGCGCGGACATATGCAGGGCCAGTGCTTCCTGCCGTGCGGCGAACACCGTCTCCTGCTTGAGTCGTGCCGGCGGTGTACCGCTTGCCTGCCCGGCTTCGGCCCGGGTAAGCCTGAGAATCTCCGCCTCGGCGGCGGCGTCCGGATAGTCTACGTTAACGTGTAATAAGAAGCGGTCGAGCTGTGCCTCGGGCAGAGGATAGGTGCCCTCCTGCTCAATCGGGCTCTGCGTTGCCATCACCAGGAACAGGTCCGGCAAGCCATAGGTCTCGCTACCGACACTGACCTGGCGTTCCGCCATGGCTTCCAACAGGGCCGATTGCACTTTGGCCGGTGCCCGATTGACCTCATCGGCAAGCACGAGGTTGTGAAAAATCGGGCCTTTCTGAAAGTGAAAACTAGCCTCCTGGGGGCGGTAAATCTCCGTGCCGGTGACATCGCCGGGCAACAGGTCCGGTGTGAACTGGATGCGGTGAAAACTGCCCTCCAGCCCCTCCGCCAGGGATTTAACGGCCCGCGTCTTGGCCAGGCCGGGGGCGCCTTCCACCAACAGGTGGCCATCTGCCAGCAGGGCGATAATGAGTCGTTGTACCAGATGGGACTGGCCTATGATCTGGCTGCCAAGCCAGTCTTCCAGTGCTCTTATGTCTGCGCTTGCCACGCGGTCTCCTGTATCACTTGATGAAATTACTGTTATGCCTGATGTTGCTATCGTGCCGCCTGTTTTAGTCAAGCGGGAGCCTCAAAAAAGCTCGCATTGTAGCGAAACTTCGGGGTTCGTCCAGTCCTGTGGTGAAATCATTGGAAAAGAGCTGCATTTGTGACTTTTCCAGGGTTGAAAAGTTCCAATCTACAGTAAATTTCCCTCGGTTTGAGCTAGACTTATAAACGACATGCAGCGGGGTCATCGAGCCCTTTTGAAAACTATAGAAAGGAATCATTAGATGGCCTGGAATACATTGAAGGAGAGTTTGCTGTCAGAACTGGCACAGCGCATTGATGATCGTGCAGAGCCATCAGACAGGCAGTCACTACACAACTTGTCCTCAGCCTTTTTCAGCCGCTTTCCCGCGGAGGATATGCACGGCCGTTCGGTGGAGAACCTCTATGGCTGTCTCTATGGCCTGTTGCGATTTATGCTCAAGTGGCCTGACATCGAGCCGAAAATCCACTTTTTCAATCCGGAGATCCAAAGCCACGGCTGGGAGAGCAAGTACACAACGCTCACGATTCTTTGTACTGGCATACCGTTTACCACGGCCTCCGTGCGTGGTGAATTGAACCGGCGCAATTTACGCGTCCATACCATTGCCAGTTCAAACCTGACAGTCACCCGTGATCCTCAGGGTAATCTGGAAGCTGTCCTGCCCAGTGACAACGGCGATCGTACCTCAGCTCCCGGTGAGGCACTGCTGTTTTTTGAGATCGGCAGACACTCCAACCCGCAAGAGCTGGAAGAGTTGCGCGATACCCTGGCTGATATCCTGGGAGAAGCCTCAGCGGTGGTGGCCGATTATCCTGCTATCTGTGAGCGCATGCACGATGTAATCACGGCCATTGGCGCCAGTGAATGTGTGGCGCAAGATTACCGGGATGAGGCGGCGGCCTTCATCGATTGGATGGAGCACGACAATATGACAATGCTCGGCTACGAGTATCTGCAAGTGAAGCGTTCCGGCTCATCCGTGAGTGCCAAGGTGGACAAAAAGAAGAGTCTGGGCCTGCTGAGCCATCGTAAAACAAGAGGCGTGCAGGATTTAGAGGCTGACCTGAAAAACATGCCCCTGGAGCAATTGCACAAAAAGCAGTTGAGTTTCTCCAAATCGCGGGTGCGCTCCAGGGTGCACCGCCTCACCTATCCCGATTACGTGGTGGTAAAGGTTTATAGCAAGGCCGGTGAGGTAGTGGGTCAGCACCGTTTTATCGGGCTGTACACATCGTCGGTCTACACCATGGATCCGCGATTGATTCCCATCCTGCGCCGCAAGGTGGAGCAGATCCTGGAATTGTCAAATATGGAGTGGGCGGCACACGAGAGCAGGGAATTGGCCCGTGTGGTTGAGGTCTTCCCCAGGGATGAACTATTTCAGTCCAGCGTGATGGAGTTGTACGAGACAGTGAATACGGTCAATCGTATCCAGGAGCGCCGGCAGACGCGCCTTTTTGTGCGCAAGGATGTGCACGGCAAGTTCGTTAACTGCATCGTTTACATCCCCAAGGACCGTTACACAACCGAACAGCGGCAAAAGATGGAGAATATCCTCACCGCCGCCTTCCACGCCGAGGAATCGGAATTTACCACACACTTCTCGGAATCCATTCTGGTGCGCTGCCACTTTGTACTGAGAGTAGACCCGGCGATTCCATTGGAATTTGAAGTCAGTGAAATCGAGGATCAGATCGTGCAGGCCACACTGGCATGGGAAGACCGGCTACGGTTGCGACTGGTGGAGGAATTTGGAGAAGAACGCGGGGAACAATACGTCCGGGATCTCGGTGCGGGTTTTCCCCCGGGTTACCGGGACGATTTCGACGCCAGGGTAGGGGTGTTGGATATCAAGAAGATCCTCCGCTTGATGCAAGGCGAAGAGCTGGCCATGAGCCTCTATCGCCTGGTGGAGGAGGGTGATGATATGTTGCGTTTGCGCCTCTACCACAAAGGGCAAAGCCTGCCTTTGTCGGATGTGTTGCCCATCCTGGAAAACCTTGGTCTGCGTGTGGTCACAGAGCGGCCCTATGGTATTCGAGCCAGCGGTGGCGAAGTTTATTGGGTGCAGGAATTCAGTCTCATCTACGCCCTGTCACACAATATCGATATGGATAAGGTGAAAGACGAATTTGAAGATGCCTTCTCACGTATCTGGTTTGGGGAGGCGGAAAGTGATTCCTTTAATCGCCTGTTGATTGGTACTCGCCTGAGCTGGCGGGAGATTGCGCTGCTGCGCGCCTATGCCCGTTACCTGCGACAGGTGCGATTTCCATACAGCGTGGAGTATATCGCCGAGACCATGGCCAATCACCTGCATATCACGGCCTCTGTTGTCGAGTTGTTCCTGACACGGTTTTCACCCGTATTTGACGGGGATGAAGATTGGCGCGAACAGCGAGAGCTGTCGGTGGAAGAAGGTATTATGGATGCCCTGGAAGAAGTGCAGAACCTGGGCGAGGACCGCATCATTCGCCAGTTTGTGAAAGTGATCAAGGCGACATTACGCACCAACTTCTTTCAGGAGACAGACGAAGGCTCTCTCAAGCCCTATTTCTCCTTCAAGTTGCGACCGTCGGCTATCCCCAATATTCCCCAGCCTGTGCCCATGTACGAAATTATTGTCTACTCGCCCCGGGTCGAGGGTGTACACCTGCGTGGTGGCAGGGTCGCCAGGGGCGGGCTGCGCTGGTCTGACCGACAGGAGGATTTTCGCACCGAGGTGCTGGGCCTGGTTAAGGCGCAACAGGTAAAGAATGCCGTTATTGTGCCGGTTGGAGCCAAAGGCGGCTTCGTCGCCAGGCAATTGCGGCCGGAGATGTCCCGGGAAGAAGTGCAGGAGGAGGGTATAGCCTGCTATAAGCTGTTTATCCGCGCCCTGCTGGATATCACCGATAATCGCAGTGAAACGGGGATAGTGCGGCCCCAACAGGTCGTCACCAAGGACGATGAGGATCCCTACCTGGTGGTAGCTGCGGATAAGGGTACGGCGACATTCTCCGATATCGCCAATGCGATTTCCGCGGAATACAACTTCTGGTTGGGGGATGCCTTCGCCTCAGGTGGCAGCGCAGGTTATGACCACAAGAAAATGGGCATCACTGCACGCGGCGCCTGGATTTCCGTGCAGCGTCATTTTCGCGAGATGGATATAAATATCCAGAATACGGATTTCACCGTGGTGGGAATCGGCGACATGGCAGGCGATGTGTTCGGCAATGGTATGCTACTGTCCCGGCATATTCGGCTACTGGCCGCGTTCAACCATATGCACATCTTTGTCGATCCCGACCCGGACGCCGCTGCCAGCTTTGCGGAGCGCGAGCGTCTGTTCCAGTTACCGCGCTCCAATTGGTCGGACTACAAGCAGGAGCTTATCTCCGCCGGTGGCGGTATTTTCAAGCGAGCGGCCAAGTCCATCACCCTGTCACCACAGATGAAGGAATGCTTTGATATCGAAGTGGACCATCTCACGCCAACAGAGTTGATCTCCCACCTCCTGCGAGCTCGGGTGGATTTGTTGTGGAATGGCGGGATTGGAACCTACGTGAAATCCAGTTTGGAATCCCACACGGATGTAGGCGATAAAGCCAATGATGCCCTGCGGGTGAATGCCAGGGAGTTGCGCTGTCGCGTTATCGGAGAGGGCGGCAACCTGGGCATCACCCAGTTGGCCCGGGTGGAATATGGACTCAATGGCGGTTGCTCCTATACAGATTTTATTGACAATGCGGGCGGTGTCGATTGTTCGGATCATGAAGTGAATATCAAGATCCTGTTAAATGCGGTCGTGGCCCGTGGTGACCTGACTGAAAAACACCGCAATGCCCTGCTGGAGGAGATGACCGACAGTGTGTCTGAGCTGGTACTGGCCAATAACTATCACCAGGTGCAGGCCATCAGCCTGGTGGAGTTCCAGGCGGAGGAACGCAGTGGCGAGTACCAACGATTTATCAAGATCTTTGAGGAGTCGGGGCGGCTGGACCGGTCACTGGAGTTCCTGCCTTCTGACGAAGAAATCCTGGAGCGGCGGGTGCAGGGTAAAACACTGACCCGACCAGAACTTTCAGTGCTCGTGTCATACAGCAAGGCGGCACTGAAGGAACTATTGATGGAATCTGATCTGGGGCAGGACCCTTATCTGGCGAACGCAGTCAAGACCGCGTTCCCACCGCGCCTGATCGAGCAGTATAACGAGGAAATACTGGAGCATCGCCTGCACCGGGAAATCATGGCGACCCAGATTGCCAATGATATTGTCAATCGTATGGGGCTAAATTTTGTGATGCGCCAGGAAAAAGCCACTGGGGCGCCGGTAGCCGATGTGGCGCGAGCCTATACCGTGGTAATGGAGATTTACCGACTGCCCGGCCTGTGGTCGGATATAGAAGCGCTGGATCATAAAGTGCCTTCCGGGGTGCAGATGGAAATGATGCTAAACCTGATGCGCCTGGTCAAGCGCGCTACACGGTGGTTTTTGCGTAATCGGCGACACCATTTGTCACCCACAGATGTTATTGCCGAATTCAGTGGCGGTCTGGAGCAGTTGCGCCAGGAGTACCAGGGAGTATTGCGCGGGCGTGCGGCGGAGCAATTCCAGGTCTTGTATGACCACTATATCGATGCAGGTGTTAACGAGAAGTTGGCCGGGGAGGTGGCGAGCGCCCACCATGGCTATACCGCTTTGGGTATCATCCAGTCGGCGGTGGAAACCGATGCGCCATTGATGGATGTGGCCAAACTTTATTTCTTTATGGGTGAGCGACTGGAACTGGACTGGTTCAGTAGCCAGATACTGGCGGCCAAGATAGATACCGAATGGCAGGCACTGGCCAGGGATACTTATCTTGAGGATCTCGAGTGGCAACAGCGCACACTCGCGGCCGGTGCATTACGCTATATGGGTGAGGATTCTAACCTGCTGAGTTGTATGCAGCGCTGGGAGTCGGAGGAAGCACCGCTACTGGAGCGCTGGCAAGCAATGCTTGCGGAACTGCACGGCACCTCCGCACCCGACTTTGCCATGTTTGCAGTGGCCAACAGGGAACTGCTGGATCTGGCGCAGAGTAGTAGCAGAATCGAGAACTAAGTAAACCGACTGCCGGACGTTAATCCGGCCCGGTGGGGTAAACGTTACTCTTGTTGCGGTGTGTTCTGGAGAGAATCAGACCGCGCGTATTTTGTGAACTCCGGATACTCCAGTAAGGCCATCCCATTGGTCACTGCGGCCCTCTCGCCACCCTGCAATCCAATTGTGGCGGTGTTCCTCATCCTCATGGGGGCAGAAATCACTGCTGCGCCCTGTTACACCGGCCTGGTAGCCCTTGTCGAATGCCCTTGAATTCATATCGCGCTTCTGTCTTCTCATAGAGTCTGTCTCCGTGGCGGGTTTTGGTGTCCTGAAAATCGCGAGGATATCCTCTTGCACACCCTCATAAAAACAGAGCGTGGATCGCAAGTCGACTAATGTTTCGTTCTGAGTAGATTGTTTTATATAACCATAATCATGGAAAGCCCGGATGAATCGCAAAATCCTCCACTATCTATTGATATACCTGGTAAAAATAACGGCAGATCATCACTAAAAAGTGCTGTTTTGGCGCCGCGGGGGCATTGTGCTATCCGGTTTTGCACAAAAACGACACTGAGGATGATTAATGCGTCTGGTGTATGATCAGGTTTACGGTCTAAACTGGCGTCCGGGGTCTGTGGTTTACTATTGTTGGGGGAGAACGATAATGTTTGCCAAGTTGAAGGAAAAAGTATGAGTGATTTGCCCAATTGTCCACAATGTGGTTCACAGTACACCTACGATGACGGCAGTTTCTACGTGTGCCCGGAATGCGCACATGAATGGTCGAAGGATGCAGCCGCTGACGCTCTCGAGGACGATGCCGTAGTCAAGGATGCTAACGGCAATGCGCTGCAAGATGGTGATACGGTCACTGTGATCAAGGACCTGAAGGTCAAAGGCTCATCATCCGTGGTCAAGGTCGGCACCAAGGTTAAAAATATTCGCCTGGTTGATGGTGACCATGATATCGACTGTAAAATCGACGGTATCGGCGCCATGAAATTGAAATCGCAGTTTGTAAAAAAGGCTTAGGGAACTCCTGATTATAGTCATCCCCGCGAAGGCGGGGGTCCATAACATGCTGAACTTTATAGATTCCCGCCTTTGCGGGAATGACAAAAACCGGCTTAATCAGAGGCTTCTCAGGTCACTCAAAGGGAAAATTATGGAAACGTCTGAAGCCATTGCTATCATAGCGGCGGGAGTATTTTTTCTTAGCGGATTGCTGACTGGCGTCTGGAAATACTTACAAATCAAATCCAGCGACAGTGCTACGGCGCACCCCTATGTGGATATCGCACACCGGGCATCATTGCTGTACAGCTTCGCGGCCTTGCTGTTGGCGAGGTTCTGTGAAATCAGCCAACTGCCGCCCAGTGTGGAAATATGGGCTGTGAGCTTGCCTCTGCTGTACTTTGCCAGCGCTATTCTTATGTACGTGATGCACGGTGCGCTGCGCGACACTGATAACCAGCTAAAACCACCATTTCACCTGGGGCAGACACCGCTGCCGGGGGCGTTTATCACCGGGTATATGTGGACCTTGATCACTGCGGAAATCGGCGGATTTCTGGTGCTTTTCTATGGTGTGTTAACCGCGATTTTATAGCTGTTATCCGCCTAAGCTTGCCAGATCACCTTTTGTCCTGAAGCGTACCACTCGTCCAGGTGGGGAGCATAGGCCTCCTCGACCACGTTGCGCTTGATTTTGAGGGTGGGTGTCAGGAAGTCATTGGTGATGTCCCATGTGTCTATAGCCACAGCTAAAAACTGCATTTGCTCATAGCCTTCCACCTGGGTGTTGACCTCTTTTAGCAAGGCCTCCAACTGCGCTGTTATCTCGTCGCGAACGCTCTGGTCGTCAATTTTGGCATGCAATTCCTCCGCCAGTTGCAAGACGGCATAACAGGCGGGGCGACCGGAACCCGATACGCATGAAAGCTCGATGTTGCTGTTGCAATTTAACAGGTTTTCAATCGGGACCGGCGCCACGTATTTGCCCTTGCTGGTTTTGAACAACTCCTTGGTCCGCCCGGTGATTCTTAGCAGTCCTTC
>Ga0164313_10004495_pt1 | contig 12393 bp, 8 predicted proteins | sample GuaBasSedimGuay4_FD_113735 | JGI IMG/M metagenome (GOLD analysis project Ga0164313, IMG submission 113735) | Subseafloor sediment microbial communities from Guaymas Basin, Gulf of California, Mexico - Guay4, Core 4569-4, 0-3 cm | ecosystem: Environmental > Aquatic > Marine > Hydrothermal vents >... | reverse complement strand
CTTTGCCCGGAATCCGGTTTTACCCAGTCAGCATGAAGAATCTCTGATCCTGACTCAATACTGATGAGTGCCCTTCCCTCTCCGGATGAAGGAAATACTACCGTGGCAGTTTCCCCTACCTGGTATTTATCTTTATCCGCTGTAAAAGTCAGCAGGGAGGCTGCACCCGGGAACTCCCGCTTGGCCTGTCCGGCCCAGCCCGGCCAGTCGATATAAACTGTTTTTCCCGCAGCAGCGCCACCATTGGGATCCCATACCCTGACAAAATACCTGCCCCAGTCGGGATATTCGACCTTAAACTTGAAGGTGCCTTTCCCCGATGCATCGGTACCTATTACGGCCTCATCGATGGGCACCGAGTATTCCGATCCAAAATAACTTGCCATATCATTTTCGGTGGCATTCCACCACCACCTCCAGGATACCTTGTAGATGGCTGCATGCAGGTTTTTTACCCGAACAGGTTTACCCTTTGCATTGCAGCTGATAACATTCACACTATGTGTAGTATCTGTCAGCAGCATCCCGCGTTTATCCCCTTCCGGAATCCGTATCCCTATAAAGGTCTTATAAGGAGCATAGTCAATAGTAAAATAGTCGGTGCTGAAATCGCCACCCTCTTCGAAGGCTCTGATAGTAAAAGCTGCCTGCAGCATTCCAGGTGCGTCACCAACTTCAGGTGGCGTAAAGGAGATATCTGCTTTTCCCTGCTTGTCCACACGCTCATCGAATATGATCATTTCATCAGGATAAAAGTATCGCGAAGGGTCTGAAAAAATATATCCGGGATATTGTTCAAATCCTTTATTGCTCTTGTAGAGGCTCATCTCGACCCTGGCTTTCAGATTTCGGGCAACGGCCCCATGCAGCCAATTGACTTCCAGTGTACCGCGTTCTGTTCTACCGCCCTGCAAAGGACCTTCCCCAAGGTCCAGATTGACTTTCAACCTGTTAGGTTTAATTGTCTCTATCCTTAAAGATTTAGTGAAAGTAACACCTCCCACTTTAATCCTGGCAGTCCAGTTACCTGTTGGTGCTTCAGCGGAAGTTTTGGTCGTCAGCTTATATATATTTCCTTCAGGGCTGGTCTTTACTATACGCTTTACAATACGGCCATATGGGTTCAGTAGTTCAAGCACGAGTGGGTGCCCATCAGGTAGGTTTGCCTTACGGTCATCCAATATGAAATTCAGGAATATGGTATCGCCCGGACGCCATACGCCCCGGTCACCATAAATGAAGCCCCTGATGCCTTTTTTTATTTTCTTACCGCTAACATCGAAATCGCTTACCGAGAGCGCACTTCCATCGTCAATACGCAAGTAGGACTTTTGTGTGCCCTGGCTGGCAATCATCATAAATGGTGATCCCTCCACCTCTATGAAGGCAATCCCTTCAGCATTGCTGCTAGCCGATCCAATCTTCTGTAACTGATAATTATACACTTCTACCAATATCCCTGCCAGGGGCTCAGCAGTGATCATATCAGTGACTATGGCCATCATTTCCCCGTCGCTGCCTGATTTTGCGATCAGACCGATATCCGTAGCAAGAATATTGGTTTTTACAAAGCGGGACGATGTATAATATGAGACATGGCAGGGATTGTCCTGCTCCTGCCAGCTATATTCGTCAGGCCAGTAGCCCCAATAGTAGAAGTTGGGATCATCCCAATAGGAAGACTCTTCAAATTCAAATGTATCTTCTTCCTCCGTTGGCTGATCTTCGTCTTCTTCCTGCCCACCTCCTAAGCATTCATAGGCGGAATATTTTTTATAAAACAGAAACTCAATATTATATATGGCACCCGGCTCGGTCCTGATCAATTCACTCAGGTCGACAGAAAAGAAATTCCATGAGTTCATATCAAGGCCGGTGGCAGCCAGATCGATGGTATGTTTAAGAACAGGCCTGCCAACCCTCCTGATCTCATAATCATTATCGATCTTGTTCACCTGAAGGAATTGCGGGATATTGTTTTCATATACTTTGATTATCTGAATATCCACTTTATTCAGTCCAACAGCTTTAAAAGGCAATACAAGTCCCTGAGATGAAGGAAGTATCACGCCTTTATTGACCAGGCTTAGCTGCGGTTTCAGCCTTGAAAAGTTTATTTCCCTGATCAGTTGTTTTTTTATTTCAGCATCTGTATTGCTTTTTATACCTGCTTCGACACTGAGGTTCACTGTGCCTTCATAAGTCCTGTCTGAGTACACCTCAAGCTTATTACCGTCGATACGGAAGTTGAGATCATCATCTCCATCCAGCATGATGAGTCCGTCAAGCAGCTGATCTCCCTTTAGCTGATCAGAAAAGCTCAGAACGACACGCTGTGATGGCAGCTGATAGACCCTTACTTTCAGTAATTCAAAGTCGCTTTTCGACGGAATTTCAATTTGCTGGGAGCCACGGACATCAATATTTTGCTGACTGGCATCCCATTCAAGCGTGACTTCACTGGCCAGATCGCCCCTGTGAATACTATCAATACTGAATTCGAAGAGCATATTATTCTTTAAGCCTCTCCATGCTATCGGGATTTTACGGCCATCCTGTGCTGCCTCAAATATCTTGTCTACCAGGCCGGCGTCCATGACATCAGAAAAATCAACATCGCCGTTCAGGCGATATAGATCAGCCTGACCCGGATAGGGTGTCAGTGTACCCACATTGACCTTAAAATCCATTACCCGGGTTTGAAAAGCAAAATTAAATTTACTCAGATCTTCTTCCACATCGATCAAAGTTTTCAGATTAAGTGTAACTTCATAAAGCGTCCCCTGATCAAATTTCCCTTCCGGATTAAAGCCCAGGGTGTATTCATTGATCCAGTATACCTGGCCTTTAATCGAAGGTTCAATCTCAAAAGGATTCTGTTCCAATGCTTCATAAAAGTTGCCTGCATTGGGATTGTCCTCGGTGAAACGGATCATAATCTCCGAATGAGCAGAAATTACCCCGGAAGTATAGGCAGCTATGTAATTTCCTATTTCAGGACTATTCTTCTTATCCCGGGAAGCCGGATCGCAGGAAGTAATAAACAGAATAAACAGGACGAGTACAAAGCTTATTCCGGCTTTGTGGTTCATGGCATGGATTAACATAAGGCGCTGGTTTTTACGGTTAATATGTGTTCGTGATATATCGGACCCAAATGATAAACAGCTATTTCAGGGTTCCTATAAATAAACGGGAAGACCAAATCTGTTATTTCTTAACAAATCTTAAATCAACAATTATATCTGATTCTCTATCTTAAAAAAGTCCTGTGTCGCTATTTCCCTTTGTAAAGAATTTCACCATTGACGATGGTGTATAATACTTCGGCACCTGGGATCTCATTTTCAGGAATGCTTATCAGATCTCTATCAAGAATGACGATGTCGGCTAATTTCCCCGCTTCCAGGCTTCCCTTTTCATCTTCTTCAAAGCTTCCTTTTGCAGCCCAGATCGTAACAGACCTCAAGGCTTCTTCCCTGCTTAGAGCTTCATCAAACTGAAAACCATCTTCCGGATGTCCTTCCAGATCTTTTCTCGAAACTGCTGCATAATACGTCATCAGAGGACTGATATGTTCAATAGGGAAATCTGTTCCATTGGGCAACCATCCGTTCTGGGCCAGCAACTGCTGCCAGGCATAAGCACCCTTGATCCTCTCCTCACCCAGCCTTTCATCTGCCCAGTACATATCTGAAGTACAATGTGTAGCCTGAATAGACGGGATGATACTAAAGGACCCGAACTTATTGAAATCATCAGGATGCACGATCTGTGCATGCTCCACTCTCCAGCGCCTGTCATTGGGTCCTTTTAGGTATTCGGCATACAGATCGATGATAAACCTGTTAGCTGAATCCCCTATGGCATGGGTATTTACCTGAAAATTGTTTTCAAGGGCGTTTTCGATGACTTCCCTGTAGTACTCTTCAGGATACATAAGCAATCCGTAATTTCCATCATCATCGCTGTATGGCTCCAGCATGCATGCCCCTCGTGATCCAAGGGCACCGTCAGCGTACAGTTTTATTGAATTAACATGCAGCCTGTCGGTCTTGTATTCACCTTTTCTCATGAATTCGAGGTAGGAGCTGTCCATAGACGTCAGCATTGCATTGATCCTGATCTTCATTTTTCCATCTTTGTTAAGGGAATCGATCAGCATTATATCCTGTACTGCCATTCCCGCATCCATCACAGATGTGAGTCCAACAGCGAAGCAGTCTTCCTGGGCTTTCTGAAGGGCAGCACTTTTCAGCGCAGGGCTATTCTCCGGGATCTGCTCACTTACCAGTTCAATGGCGTTGTCGATAAGGATACCGCTGGGGCTCCCATTCTTCAGGTGTATCTCACCTCCGGTCACCCGTGTTTCCGCCGTGATCCCGGCTCTGCGCAAAGCCTCTCCATTCACCAGTGCAGCATGCCCGCCGATGCGTGTGAGTATCACCGGCCGGTCGGGAAAAAGCTTCTCCAGTTCCTCCCTGTCCGGAAATTCCTTTAGCTCCCAATCGTTCTGGTCCCAGCCTCTGCCTTCTATCCACTCCGATCCGTTTTTTTCGGCATGCTCATTAAGTTTTTCTAAAACTGCACTAAAGGATTTTGTGCCTACAAGGTCGGCCCGGTGCAGTTTTCCAAGGCCATAGCTCAGAAAATGGCAATGTGCATCATAAAACCCGGGATATACAAACATTCCCCCGGCATCAAGCATCTTCTCAGCCTCGTAGGTTCTAAGAATATCCCCTTTTTCACCATGCGCCAGGATTTTTCCATCCTTGATTACAAGAGCAGCAGATACTGAAAATTGTTCATCCACGGTATAGATAGTGGCGTTGTATATAATGAGATCGGCCTTTTTCTTCATGGTACTACACGATATTAATAGTATAAGAAACAGGAGGATAAAACTTGTCCGGAGATTTTTCATAATGTGTTGTTTTAGGAACAAACAAATTTAATAATTTAGTGTTCTATAAAAAACTTCTTTTGAGCAAGCCATTATTTTAATATTTTTGCTTTCGATAATTAATACCAAAAATATGAATAAGAAGATTTGGAATACCCGTTTTGCCGTTTTAACAGGGATCATTATCGCAGGTGCGTTTATGCGCCTCATCCCTCACTGGCCTAATTTCACGCCAATCGCAGCCATGGCTTTATTTGGCGGGGCATATTTCGGCAGGAAATTCCTGGCTTATTCCATCCCTCTTATCGCAATGTTGCTCAGTGACCTTATCATTGGGTTCCACGAAGGTATGATAGCAGTGTATATTGCTTTTGCTATCACGGTCACTATAGGATTGTTCTTGAGAAAAAGGCTTAACGCCAGCCGTATCATCGGGGCTTCGCTGGTCTCTTCCGTACTATTCTTCCTGATCACCAATTTCGCCGCCTGGCTTACAAGCCCTCATCTTTATGCTGCTAATTATGCAGGTCTGATGAACTGTTATGCTGCCGGCCTGGTATTCTTCAACGACGGGTCTCACGGAGTATCTTTCTTCCTGAACGAAGTAATGGGTGGAGTGTTCTATAATGGTCTGTTTTTCGGAGCATTCTACTTTGCCCAATCAAGGATTCCGGCACTGGCCAAATCTTAATACGTTCACTAATTACTGCTTATTAGTATCTGCAGCTGAGTTGCGATATAGGCAAGAAACTTTTCAATCAAATCGTACTTCGTCTTTTTCCACTCATAAAATTGAGTATTTTTGCCTGTAAGTACTTATCATACTTGAAAAATATTGGAAATGAAGATTGTTTTTTTTAAACGTCCAAAGCCGAAAAAGTTTAGCTACAAACCACGCTACTGGGATCCTGAACAGGAAGAGTTTGACAAGAGAAAGCGTGAACTGGATGGTATCGGTCCGGATGAGCGGACTACTGAAGAGGTAAAGGCAGACCTGAAACAAAAGATGGGATCACGCTGGCGCCGCAAACATGACCCTGAAAATATCGGGCGGGCCAATCCCTGGATGAAATTATTTATCTACGCCCTGATCATATTCTTTGCGATCTATTTTATCTTTTTCACAGGCGTCATCAGCAATCTTGTTAGATTTTTTACAGAATAATGCCTGATATCATAAAACTTCTTTCGGATGCAGTGGCTAATCAGATCGCTGCGGGTGAGGTTATCCAACGTCCGGCCTCAGCAGTGAAAGAGCTGCTTGAGAATGCCATTGATGCAGGTGCAAATGATATACAACTGATCGTAAAAGAAGCAGGACGTACACTCATCCAGGTCATCGATAATGGCTGCGGCATGACAGTAACCGATGCCCGTATGAGTTTTGAGCGCCATGCTACTTCGAAGATCAGCGAAGCCAAAGACCTCTTTGCCATTCGTACCCTGGGATTCAGGGGTGAGGCCATGGCATCCATAGCAGCCATCTCCCAGCTTGAGATGAAGACAAAACGCGTGGAGGATGAGTTAGGAACATGCATCCGCATCGAAGGTTCTAAGCTGATCGATCAGGCTCCCTGTACCAGCGCTAGCGGAACCAGCATAGCTGTAAAAAACCTCTTTTTCAATGTTCCTGCAAGACGCAACTTCTTGAAATCCAATACAGCTGAGCTCAGGCATATCACTGAAGAGTTCCTGCGCGTGGCATTGGTGAACACTGATGTGAACATGAGCCTGCAAGCCAATAATAAATTGGTTTACCAGCTCAAAAAGTCTAAACTGAAAGAGCGTCTGGTAGGCATCTACGGCAAGCAATATAAAGAGAGACTGGTGCCTCTGGAGCTTGAATCCAGCATTGCAAACATCCAAGGATACATTGGCAAGCCTGAATTTGCCAGAAAAACACGCGGTGAACAATATTTCTTCGTAAACGGGCGATTTATCAGGCACCCTTACCTTCATCATTCAGTAGAGCAAGCATTTCAGGAGCTGCTTCCTACGGACGCGCATCCCTCCTACTTTATTTACATTGAAACAGAGCCTGACAAGATCGATATCAATATACATCCTACCAAGACCGAAGTGAATTTTCAGGATCAGCAGCATATTTATGCCATTCTGAAATCTGCCGTCAGACAGTCGCTGGGTAAGTTCAATATTGCGCCGGCCATCGATTTCGATGTTGAACAAAGCATCAGCTTTCTTCCTCCAGGAGCCGATGCACCGGTTAAAAACCCTTTCGACCCTAAGTCTTCTGATTTCAACCCTTTCGAAAGTTCTCCATCACCCAACAGTACTGAAAGCGGCCGCGAAAGAACGAATCGTGAACATTGGGAAAAGCTCTTTGAAGAGAACAGGGACTCCTCACCCGATGGGGAGCAAGGAGTCATCTTCACCGAAGGCAGCAACGAACAAAAGGGTCCATGGATCTTTCAGTTTATGGGTAAATATATCCTTACATCGGGAAGGTCGGGGCTTATGATCATTCACCAAAAGCGGGCCCATGAAAGAATTCTATACGATCGTTTCATGCATCAGCTTGAATCGGGGTCTGCACCCAGCCAGCAAGTGCTCTTCCCACAACAGATCAGCTTTCCTTTGAGCGATGCAGAGATCATAAGGGAACTTAAACCCTTGCTGGAAAACATTGGATTTAACTTCGAAGACCTGGGCAAGAACGCTTTTGTGGTTACAGGGGTTCCTGGCGACACCATGAACAAAGACATCAGGGATTTGTTAGAGAAAATACTGGATAATTATAAAAAGAACCTGCTCGATCTGGATCAGGACCAGCGTGTGAACCTGGCACTGGCTATGGCCGCTAACCTGGCTATGAAGTCATCACAGGTGCTGGGCCGGGAGGAAATGGAAACGATGGTAAGCCAGCTATTTAGCAGCAGTATGCCAGATACTTCCCCCGGCGGGAAAATGATCGTCAGAATACTGGGGCCGGATGAAATTGAAAAGCTATTTTAATTTAAGCATATGAATGCAACTCAAGGATTTGGAAGTGGTAGAAGGGGCCTGATGGGAATGCCTCCGTTAGTACTGAACCTCATCATCGTCAATGCCCTTTTTCTCCTGATCACCAACCTGTTCAAGGAGCAGTTCAACCTGTACAGTCTGCTGGGCTTGCATTATTTTACTTCACCAAATTTTGAATCCTGGCAATTTGTGTCATACATGTTCATGCATGGTGACCTTTACCACCTGGTATTCAATATGTTCGCCCTGTGGATGTTTGGAAGTATTCTTGAACAGGTATGGGGCCCAAAGCGCTTTTTAACCTTTTATATGGTCACAGGAATAGGTGCCGGACTGGTGCAATTGCTGGTGGCTTATATCAGGTTACAATCCATTGAAGGATTACTCACACCTGAACAAATAGACTACGTTTATACTCAAGGACCGGAATTGTGGAGGGAAGGGAAAACCTTTAGCGAGCAGTCGATGGCTGCCCTGAACAGAATCATCAATACTCCGACAGTAGGTGCATCCGGAGCTGTATTTGGTATCCTCCTTGCATTTGGAATGATGTTTCCGAATACTATGCTATATGTATTCTTTGCCATCCCTATCAGGGCCAAGTACTTCGTCATCATATACGGGGCTCTGGAGCTCTATTTTGGTGTTACCGGAACACAGGAGGGCATCGCACACTTTGCTCACCTTGGAGGTATGGTCTTTGGCTTCTTCCTGATAAAATACTGGAAGAAAAAAGGCGTTTATTAAATTGGGTGTTGGGCATTTGGCTTTAGGCATTAGGCGTTGGGTAGTGACCAGTAACAAGTAGCGAGTAAAGAGTAAAAAAAATGAATCAATTTTATCAGCAGCAAGGGCGGCCGAATCCACTGGAAGACCTGAAGAAGTTTTTCAGGGGCAGTAGCATATTGCCACGATTGATCATTATCAACATCGGCATATGGGTGCTTGTGCAGATAGCTTTCGCGATCGGCTGGGCCTTTAATTATTCAGTGCCTCTTATTGAGCACACCATCCTGGAATACTTTGCTCTACCAGCCAGCTTAGATCTGCTTATATACCGCCCATGGACGCTGCTAAGCTATATGTTCCTTCATACAAGCTTCTTGCATATACTTTTTAATATGCTGTGGCTGTATTGGTTTGGAAAGATCTTTACACAATATCTCAGCCAGAGGCAATTGCTCACCACCTACCTTCTCGGAGGCCTGGTCGGAGGAATACTTTTCGTTTTTACCTATAATATTTTCCCGGTTTTCTCTGATATCATACCACAGGCACGTGCCCTGGGCGCCAGTGCATCAGTCATGGCCATCGTGGCAGCCATTTCCCTGTACATGCCAAACTACACCATCAGCCTGATACTTTTTGGAAGGGTAAAGATCTTTTACCTGGCACTAGCTTTGTTCATCCTCGACTTTTTTATGATACGACACGGAAATGCAGGCGGACATATTGCTCATATAGGCGGAGCTGTTTATGGTTTCCTTTACATCCATTACCTGCGTCGGGGAAGGGATTTCAGCAAGATCTTTCCAAAAATCAAACGCAAAGAGAAACGGAGACCTACTATTAAAAGAAAACCTAAGAAAACAAATGCAAAGCGCCCTTCCAGCGATGAAGATTTTAACAAGGATCGTGCTGTCAAGCAGAAGAAGATAGATGATATCCTTGACAAGATCTCACGTTCGGGCTACGACAGCCTGACAAAAGATGAAAAGGAACTTCTCTTCAACCAGAGCAACAAAAAATAAGGCCATGATAAAAAAACTACTCCTACTCATCCTTCTTAGCAGCTTTGCCTTGTTAACATATTCCCAGGATAACGAGCTCCATGCTTTTGATCTGAACCATAGTGGTGTTTACCCGCTGAAAGACTACAGTGACAGCCCCATGTTTGTGGATTACAATATTTCGGCTGAAAGCGCTCCACAAAATGAGCCTACTGTGAGAATCAGCCGTACCGATCCCAATATTGTGGTGGCAGCATGGCGTGATTTCCGCCTGGGATGGCAGGAACCCAATGTTGTACGGCGGATAGGTTATGCTTATTCTGTTGATGGGGGTATCACATGGTCGGAAAGCCAGCTCCTCCCCGATCCTTTGCCCAACCACATTTCGCAAAGTGACCCGGTATTGACCAGTGATGCATCGGGACACTTTTACCTGAGCAGCACCTCCAGGCAACCGGTAATGAACTACAACAGGGATATGCTCCTCTACAAATCTACCGATAACGGGCAAACCTTCAGCCTGCATGCAACGGCAGTCCCGGGAAGTGGCCTTCAGGGCGAAGACAAGGAATGGATCTTCTGCGATCCGGTTCCCACCAACGCCACATATGACAATATCATGATTGCATGGAAAAGCTTTGGCGCTTCATACGGTATCAAATTCAGGAAATCCGATGTAGGAGGCACCAACTGGGGCCCAACAATTGATGTAGGCGACAATCAATCAGGGCAAGGTGCTAACCTGGCTACAGGTACAGACGGAAGCATCCACATAGTATGGTGGGATGGCGGACTGAGGTATGACCGTAGCCTGGACGGTGGCGAAAACTTTGGACTGGATAGGTTTATCAGCGCCACCGGATCCCAGAACAATACTTCATTCCCATACATCTGTGTAGATTATTCGTCAAAACCCTCGAGGGGGAATGTTTATGTTGCTTTTATCGACAGAAGGCTGGGAACAGATGATGTATGGTTTCAGCGATCGACAGATGGTGGTGAAAACTGGATGACAGACCCGGTACGGGTAAATGATGTTGCACAGAACAACCAGTATTGGCCTTCCATTCAATGTGATGAGAACGGACGTATCGTAGTTGTGTATTTCGATGAGCGGGAGGGGCCCAGCCAGATGAATGCCTACATGGCATACTCTGACGATGAAGGAGATACATGGACAAATGCACGACTCAGCAATCTTACTTTTCACGGAATACAGCCGAACAGCAATGTGCGCTATGGTGATTATATAGGCATCGATGCCTATGGCGGAAAGATCGTGCCTGTCTGGACCGATGACAGGGCCGGGAGTTATAACCAGGAGATCTACACTGCAGTGATAGACATCCCTATCGGCCTGGACGAGCTCAGCAGCCTTAATGATGAATTAACACTCTATCAAAACTTTCCAAATCCTTTCACTTCAGAAACCAACATACGTTTTGAATTGAATAAAGAGGATCAGGTTCGGATAGAAGTATTCAATATTGCCGGCCAATTGCTGGATGTACTGCTAGATGAAACGCTGGCCACAGGCAAGCACCAGGTCAAATGGCAAGCTACCGAATATGATGCAGGCATATATATCCTTAAACTTTCATCAGAAAGATCTGTCTCTTATCTTAGGATGACACATCACCAATAAGATCTTATGAGCAATATGCCGGGAAAAAAAAGAATAGGATTGATCAGCCGCATTATATGGCTGCTTAATGTTATTCTGGCTGTTGCCTTGCTCGCAGCCTATCTCTCCTCCTATGTAGATCCGGGTACTAGTACCATTTTTGCCTTTTTAGGACTGGGTTATCTATTCCTGATGGTGACCAATCTTCTGTTCATGCTGTACTGGCTGATCAGAGGCAGAAAAAAACTCTTGCTTTCCCTGCTGGTGCTCTTGATAGGCTATCAGCCATTTGTTCATCACCTGCAGATCCTTCCCGGCCGTGAAGTTCCATCTGAGGGGACCACAAAACTCCTGAGTTTCAATGTTCAGAATATGGCCCACAGCAACCTTGGTGTGGAGGAGACAGAGATCAGAAGTGACATCTACAACTTTATTGGATCCCAGCAGGCCGATATCAGCTGTATCCAGGAATTCGCTGACAGGAGCAATGATTTCAAGGGTGTTTTTAAAGAAATGAGGACACTGACGCATTATGATTATTGTTATTACAATAATTACCGGCCGCAAAATAAAAATCGTATTTATGCACTTGTAATCCTAAGTCAATTTCCTGCCATAAACACAAACACGCTGGCACTGCCCGGTGAACAGCATCAATTTGGGCTGTATGCTGATATGGTCCTCCAGGGGGATACTGTGAGAGTATATAATCTTCATCTGGCGTCCATCCGGCTTCGCCATGAGGACTATCAGTTTGTGGAAGATATCAGCAAAGGACAAACAGAAAAAGGGGAATTCAGACGTGGATCCAGCAACATTCTCAGAAAATTGCATTCAGCATATAAGATCAGGTCACGTCAAACAGCTGTTGTTGAGCGAAGCCTTTCCGATTGTCCATATCCTGTGATCATTTGTGGTGATTTTAACGACACACCGCTTTCCTATTGCTACCACAGGATCTCCGACGGCCTGAACGATGCCTTTGTAAAAGCAGGTCACGGGCTGGGGAATACCTTCTCAGGCAAACTACCACCCATAAGAATTGATTTTATCCTGTATTCCGGTGATTTCAATGCTTATGAATTTAAGGTCCACCGCATAGATCTTTCAGATCATTATCCGGTAAGTGTTTTTCTAAGCAATAATTAGAATCT
>Ga0164313_10004494_pt1 | contig 12393 bp, 12 predicted proteins | sample GuaBasSedimGuay4_FD_113735 | JGI IMG/M metagenome (GOLD analysis project Ga0164313, IMG submission 113735) | Subseafloor sediment microbial communities from Guaymas Basin, Gulf of California, Mexico - Guay4, Core 4569-4, 0-3 cm | ecosystem: Environmental > Aquatic > Marine > Hydrothermal vents... | reverse complement strand
GTCATCCGTCCTCTGTCATCCGTCCTCTGTCATCCGTCTTCCGTCCACCGTCCACCGTCCACCGTCCACCGTTTTCTGTTATCCGTCCTCTGTCCACCGTCATCCGTTCCCACGCCGAAAGGGGTCAAAGCTCACATCCTGCATTGGCATGCACAATGTCGAGCAATGACCCCCCGTTCGCACCATTGTCGAGCAATGACCCCCCGTTCGCACCATTGTCGAGCAATGACCCCGTCCCGCGATCCGCATTCCGCATTCCGCATTCCGAAATCCGCAATCCGCGATCCCCAATCCGAAATCCAGATGTCCACCGTCCACTATCCACTGCGCTACAAGGCGGACCCCTTCGCCCGGCATTCCCGGGAGGCCGGAAGTTCCATGTCGCAAAATCGGTGGCGGTCGGCCCGACTGATCTGTTAATCTGCACCGAGTGATGAGACAACCCGACCTCCTTCCCGATGCCTCCACCATGTTTGATGCCCTGGTGGCGAGGGATCCGTCCTTCGAAGGCCTCTTCGTGGCCGGCATCCACACCACCGGCATCTTCTGTCGCCCGACCTGCCCGGCCCGCAAACCCAGGCGGGAGAACGTCGAGTTCTTTCCCAGGGCGGGCGACGCCCTGGCCGCCGGCTTTCGCCCTTGCCTGCGGTGCCGCCCGATGGAGGCCAACGGTGAAGTGCCGGACTGGTTGCACCCGGTCCTGAGGGCGATCGACGCGGATCCCATGAGACGCTGGACCAGTCAGGACCTTCGCGATGCCGGGGTCGAACCGGCCCGGGCCCGGCGGTGGTTCCAGGCCCACCACGGAATGACCTTCCTGGCCTATCTGAGATCCCGCCGGATGGGTCAGGCCTTCTCCCGATTGAAGAGTGGATCCGCAGTCACCGATACGGCCCTCGAGAGCGGTTTCGAGTCCCTCAGCGGGTTCTGCGATGCCTTCCGCAAATCCACCGGCAGTCCCCCTTCAAAATCTGATGCTCTCCACTCGCTCAAGGTTGCGCAATTCCCCTCGCCCCTCGGACCAATGATGGCCGTGGCGGATGACCAGGCCGTCTATCTGCTCGAGTTCTGGGATCGGCGCATGCTGGAAACGCAATTCGCGATCCTTGAAAAGCGGATTGGGGCGGTCTTTTTCCCCGGGTCAAACGGACCTCTCGAGCAACTCCAGGAAGAGGTTGAGCGTTATTTCCAGGGGAAACTCACCCGTTTCCTGACCCCCATTCACACTCCCGGAACCGACCACCAGCGCCAGGTCTGGAGCGCCCTCCTCGAAGTTCCTTACGGACAGACTCTCTCCTACGGTCAACTGGCCGCGAAAATCGGACGTCCCACCAGCACCCGTCCGGTGGCCCGGGCGGTCGGAGAAAACCGCCTCGCCATCGTGATCCCCTGTCACCGCATCGTCGGCCACGACGGCCAACTCACCGGCTACGGCGGCGGCCTCTGGCGGAAGCGCCACCTGCTCAATCTTGAGCGAGCTGAAGAGGATTAAGATCGAAGAGATTTTGGATTGGGGATTTCGGAATGCAGAATGCGGATTGCGAACGGGAGGCTTTGCTCGACATTGGTGCGAACGGGGGGTCATTGCTCGACATCTTGCATGCCAATGCGGAAGGTGAGCTTTGACCCCTTCAAACCGGGACCAGACGGTAGGCGTTTGGATTTCGGATTGGGGATTTCGGAATGCGGATTGGAAACGGGAAGCTTTGCTCGACATTGGTGCGAACGGGGGGTCATTGCTCGACCTTCTGCATGTCAATGCGGAAGGTGAGCTTTGACCCCTTCAAATGGACGGCTACCCACTCGGTGGATAGTGGACGGTGTCACTCCTCAATATCTTGCATGCCAATGCGAGATGTGAGGTTTGACCCCTTGCTATGGGGCGGAAGGTGGTCGGTGGACAGTAGACGGAGAGAAGAAGATGCCGGAGGTCGGAAGGTGAAAGTCAACCGGTCCGAACGGGGGGTCCCTTGCTATTCGAAGGGGTCAAACCTTGATTCCCGCATTGGCATGCAGGAATGCAAGGAATGACCCCGTGGGCGCCATGCGTGATGGGACCCTTCGAAAACGTTTACAGGTTTGACCCCTGCTTATCAATCATCGGACGGTTCAGAAAGGCGTGACAGACGCTCGATCACCTCGGGTGGAATATCCTCCCGCTCCAGAGCGCGAATGGCTTGGTCGATGTGCTCGATCCGTCGCCCGCCGATCAGCACCGAAGTGATCCCGCTACGAGTCATCACCCACCTGAGGGCAAGCTGAATCATGGGAAATCCGGTTTCATCGGAAATTCGTTCGAGACCCTCCAACCCATCAAACAGCCTCTCCTTGAGGTAAATGTTCTGGTGGCCCGGTATGAGGTCAAATCGGGTTCCGAGTGGAATCTCTCCGCCCCGCCGGAATTTGCCGGTCAGAAATCCGGCGCCCAACGGACTGTAGGATAGCACGCCGAGCCCCTCGCGGGCACAGATTGGCAATACCTCCTTTTCGATTTCCCTGACAACCAGGTTGTAGTTTGGCTGCAAGGACACCAGGCGGGCGCATTCCGTTCCTCTTCCCGCTTCGACTGCATCCATGAGATCTCCTGCACTGAAATTACTGCACCCGATGGCGCGGACCTTCCCATCCGAAACCAGCTTGTCCAGGGCGCGAAAGGTTTCCTTCAGCGGGGTTTTCGGATCGCAGGCATGCAACTGGTAGAGATCGATTCGATCGGTCCGCAGGCGCTCCAGGCTCGCCTCAAGGCCGTCGATGACGGCCTGATAACCCAGAGCAGGCAGCTTTTTGGTCGCCAGCACAAAGCGATCCCGCCGGCCGGTGGCACGGAAATAGTTGCCCAGAACCTGCTCGGAAGCTCCCTGACCATAGACCTCTGCGGTATCCAAAATATTAATACCCAAATCGAGCGCCCGATCGATCATCCCGAAGGATGCCGCCTCGTCGATCTCCCGGCCAAAGGTGACGCATCCCAGCCCGAGGGAGCTTATCTCCAGACCTGAACCGCCCAGGATTCCGTATTTCATGATCGGCTCAATCCGACTCCACCCAATGCCGGAACAGGGGCCGCGCCTTTTCCGGCATGCGTTCGTAAATCTCCCGCCGTACCGGCGGCACCCTGTTCTCCGTCCTGCCGGGTTCGTCGACCAGCAGGGCGCGCTCGGGAGATCCCGGCTTCAGTATGTTCAAATTGAGCCACCAGGGGGCGTACCGGTTGACAAACGACACCCGTGGTTCACGCGTGTGATTGACCGATGTCGCGTGCCAGAGACGGCTGTCGATCAGCAGGACCGCACCCTCCGGGCCGCTGGCGTTGACCTCACCAGGGAGCTCCCCGGCTGCCTCTTCCTCCGGCCAATGGGTCGGATTGGTCGACTCAAGATGACTGCGGGGCACGATGAGCGTGCCACCGTTTTCCGGAGTAAACGCGGTCAACATCCAAAGGGCGGTCAGGTGGAAGATACCGTCGGGATACGGTGCCTCGATGTGCCCGGCGTTACGCGCATTGAACGGCCAATCCGCATGCCACAGCCCTCTCTGGTTGCCCGGTTCATTGATGATGGCTGAAGTGAAGGAGACCCTGGAGTTTCTGCCCAGGAGCCTTTCGACCACCCCCATGACGGTCGGATCCGCAAGTGCCTCAGCCATCTCCGGGAAATCATTGATCACCGAAGGGATGAACGTGACCCCCGAAAGAGGCGAACCGACATTTTTCTCCTTCGAGATACGGTAAAACTCCGTTTTGTACCACTCGATCCTGTCCTTCGGAATCACGTCCTCAATCACCGTCCATCCTTCCGACCGAATCCGATCTGCATGCTCCTTCATCAGTAAATTCTCCGGATAAGAGACTGTCTCGATTTCACCATTCTTCAATTCTTCCACTTCATCCACTTCCCACTTCCCACTTCCCCTCCGCCCCTCTTCTACTTCTGCCTTCTCACTTCAAACTTCAAACTTCCCCTCTTCCCTTCATCGTGAAGTAAAGGATCAGGCCGATACCGGCCGTCCCGAAAACCATCGCCATCACCATCACCTGGTAGCGGACGGCGATGAGCGGCGCCACGCCCGAGAGGATCTGACCCGTCATCATCCCGGGCAGGGATACCAACCCGACCGCCAGAAAGGAATTCACCTGGGGGATCATGGCGGCACGAAAGGCATGGCCCCTCGCATCGGGATGACCATGCCCATCGGCGCGTTCTTTCTCATAGCGTTCCGCTCCCAGGCTGACCGCATTCATACCGTTCGCGAAAATCATGCCGGCCAGCGGAATCAGCACCCGGGCCTCGTACCATGGATCCGGCCGCAGCACGACCAGGATGACCAGACCCAGATTGATCGATCCTCCAACCAGGATCGAAATCAGTATCTGACCATAAGCTCGAATCCCGCCGCGATCCAGGGAACGAAGGGCGATCGCACTCGAAACCACGACCATCAGGACCATGATCCCGAGGCTCAGCCAGAGAGAACTCTGATCAAATATGTAGGTCAGAACATAACCCACCAGCAATAGCTGGGCAACCATCCTGAGGGTCGCGTATCCGACCTCGAAGCGTCGCCCGAGCCACAGGGCGGAATACACACCGACCACACCGATCGGCAGGAGCATGACAAGGAGATTGACAATCGGGATGGTCTGCACGGGAGGCCTATTAGCCTATCTTCTCGACGCGGTCGACGTGGAAGTTGGCCTGCACTCCGAATCAACGGGTGCGCAAAGATGAACAAATCCCGCATAGATAGAATCGGATCTCATGCCCATAATTCTTCCGCATGAGAAGGCAGATGCTTCGATTCCTCCAGAAGAGGAAATTTCGCCTTGTCACACATTGGAAACGCGCGCTCAAGGCCAATATCGGATTTCAATTGCCGATTCACGGCGATTTTCCCTTTCATCTGATTTTCCGGTGTCTCGACGAGATCGTTTTTATGCTCAAGCACGATGACCTTGAGCCGGATCCCTCTGCCCGGCCAACATTCGTCGATCAGTTGGACACCGAGAACCCACCGACGGCCGACCAGTACATGGAGCTCTTCCTGTCCGGTCGTGAGGTCCTGGTCGGATTCGTCACAAACGATCCCTCCTTCTGCAAGTGGTTCCCAGTCGAGGAACGGGAGGAACTCTGCCTGGCGGTCGAAATGGCAATAAAGGCCCTGATCCACCGCGAGATGATCTCCTACTCCCGGCGCTACCAGCACAGCTACTAGATCGAACTTGCCGTCGACGGTGACATGGCTACGTTCTGCAAATCTTGCAGAATGCTAACAAGATATTGGTCGAAAAGCTCTCCCGATCACGGATTTTCCGCGACTACAGGAAGGCTTTCCGAGGCGCGACAGGCCTTCCCCTGACCGTTACTCCGATCGAATCCTGGGGCCTTCCACTCCACGGGGACAGCAACGCAAACCCATTCTGCTCCCTGATGGCGAAACGGAGTCGATCCTGTGCGGCCTGCCTGGAAATGCAGGAATCTCTGACCAATCGTGATCAGAACGGTGAGCCGATCACCCTGTGTTGTTTTGCGGGACTCTGTGACACGGTCGTCCCGGTAAGGCTGGGTGACCAGCTGCTCGGTTTTCTCCGCACCGGACAGGTGTTCACCAGGAAACCGACCGATGCGGACTTCGACCGGACAACCCACAAGCTCCTGGAATGGGGGGTCAACATCGACCTCAAAGAAGCCGAGGAAGCCTATTTCAATGGGAAGGTCCTGGGAACCGAGCAGTATGAATCGATGATTCGGCTCCTGAAGGTCTTCGCCGACCACCTGAGCATGGTCAGCAATCAGATCCTGGTCCGCGAGGAGAACACCGAATCACCCCTGATCGCCCGGGCCCGCGACTTCATCGATCGCAACCAGACCGAGGATCTGTCCCTTGAGGCTGTCGCCAAGGCGGTCAACACCAGCACGTTCTACTTCTGTAAGATGTTCAAAAGGGCGACGGGACTGACCTTCACCGAATACCTCAGCCGGATCCGCGTCGAAAAGGCCAAGAGTTATCTCATCAACCCGCATATCCGGATCAGCGAGGTCGCCTTCGAGGTCGGGTTTCAATCGCTCTCCCAGTTCAACCGCGTCTTCAAGAAAATAACCGGCCAGTCGCCTTCGCAGTTCCGGGTGAAGATGACGAAGTCGAAGAAATAGAGTAAGGGATCGAGCAATGACCCCTTCGCCGCATCCGGAGCATTTCGACTGACCTGGAAGTCAACCCTCCAAACGACGTCTTCCTCAATCCGGAGGGCTGATTTCCACATCAGCCGCACCACCCATTTACGGTACCAGGTAGATCTCCACCAACCCGGTACCTGTTCCATCTTCCAGGCCCTCAAGAACCGCCGTGTATCTTCCCGGTTCAAGCACCAGGAGGAGCGCGGCATCCGCGCTGCCTTCTCCCAACGGAAATGCGCCGACCGAGTCGCTGATTTTCGCGAGTGAGGCGCCCAGTCCGCCCGCTTCCCAGTCGTCGTTGAACTTGACCACACTGTCGTTCTTGTCGCGGACAATCAACAAGGGATCCTCCAGTGTGCCTGAAACCCCGAAGCCCTTAAGGGTCGGACCGACCCCTCGAATCAACAGATTTACCGGACCGGAACCCGATACCACAAAGCCACCGATCATCACCTCGGATCCGGAGCCGACATGGCCTCGATTTGAGAGATTGACCAAGGCGGAACCCCCGGGTACCGGATCGCCCACTCTATAGATCTCGCCGAGCACAACGCCGGTTGTGGCGCCATCCTGACTGAAAATATTCGCCGTATAGGCATTGCTCGCAATCGGAGTGAAAACAGCGGCGTCCTTGCTGCCGGCCTCCAAATCGAAAGCACCAGCTGTCAGTGTGGCGGCCTCCAGCTCGGTCAGATTGTCGTTCCCTTCCCAATCGTCATTGGCCTTGATCACGGTTTTTGGCTCACCCAGCATCTGCACGCTGATGAGCGGGTCAGGGAGAAAGCCTATGACGAGAAAAGCGCCCAACCCGGGACCGACCGCTCGGGCCAGGATGTCAATCGTACCGCTTCCCCGGGTGACAAACCCGGGGGTGGTCCAGACAAAGGGCGGCTCTACCGAGGTGACGGAACGGGTCGATAGATTGGTCAGGTACCCCATCTCACTCGTCACTGATACAGTTGCTTGAATGCTGGTGACCGTGCCAAACGCATCGGTGAGGACGACATCATAGGCACCCGCATCCGATGAACTCACATCGCTGAGAACCAGTGCCTGGCTGGTCTGGCCTGAAAGGTTCAACCCATCCTGGCGCCATTGGTAGGACAGGGTGCCGGAACTTTCGGCCGCAACATCAAGGGTCAGCGAACCACCGACCAGCACCGCTCTCCCGAGAGGCTGACCGGTGATGACGGGGGGCGTGGGTGCCTTCGGACTCACCTCCACCAGGAATGACGTTGTTGCCCTGTTGCCGTCGCTGTCAGAAGCCTCCACTGTGATCGTCGCCGTGCCGGTCTGATCGCTCGGGTAGGTCAATCGAAGCTCTGAATATTCCAGCATCGTACCGACGAGATTGGGGTTGCTGCTTGAAGCCGTAAACGTGAGCGCTGATTGGCTCTGCCCATCGATGGGATAGGTCGGAATCTCTCGAATCGAACTGATCTTGACGTAATTTGCCTCTACCAGAGCGCCTGAGGGATTGATCAATGGGAAAGAAGTAAAAGGCTCCCCTACTCCCATATTGTAGGGCTGTATCCCGTCAATTGCATCCACGACCAGGATACTGTTGCCTATGACGCGCCCGAATACCGCATATGGCTCGGTCGGGTCGTCCAAAGCAGGATTGTCTTTCACATTGAAAAACCATTGATTGGTGGCGCTATTCAGATCACTCGTCCGAGCCATGGCCAAAGTTCCCCGCAAATTCGGTATCCCGGATTCATTTTTCACAGGTGACAGAGCCGTTATGGGCGGGGGTATCTCGGTGGGAGGAACAGGAAGCTTGAATCCCCCACCCTGGATAACAAACCGCGTCTCCACCCGATGGATGACCGAATTTTCGTAGCTCCCCAGGGTCGTGTATCTCAGGAAGTTCTCCACCGTGAGCGGTGTCTCATTGTCGAAGAGTTCCACATTGATCAGGCCCAGGACGGTGTCGAATCGCACGATGGTCCCGGTGACGCCGTTGATGGCAAAAGCCGTCGTCAGATCGACCAACGTATCCGGATCGTCGGCAAGCACGGCAACATCGCCCGGCGCTTGGGTGACGACCGGCCTGAGTGTCTGGGCGCTGAGCGGCAGGACTGCTAAAAGAGAAAGGACAAAGATTTTCGGGATGCGCATGAGTCTGTTGTAGCGAATAGCTGAGGGGACCGGTCAAACTCCAGCAAAAACCGGTCGAACGGCCAATATCAATATACGAATGGCGACGAGCTTCGGTTTCAGACGCCCTTCAGGTGGATTTGTTTCGTCGAATCGAACAAATCGAACGAATTCGACCGGCGTACCCGGAAATTGTCCTCTGGAAAGGACACAAAAGGTTTCGAAGGAGGCTCGTCCGGGCTCTGAGTATCTGATTTTGGACAGAAGGACACCAAGGCAGCGAAGATTGGGACTCGGATCTGTTCGGGGGGTATTGAACAGAAGAGCACGAAGGGGGAGGAGAGGACACTACCACTACCGTGGCTTCTTTTCTTATTATCAGTCGGTCTTCCTTCGTGTCCTTGGCGTCCTTCTGTTCAAAAAATCCTAATCCCAAGTTCCTGTTTCCGTCCCATACCTACCGCGGCGCGCCGGGCCGTCACGCCCTACCCACTTCTGCCTTCTCACTTCTTACTTCAAACTTCCCTCTCCCCCTCCCTTGTCCGGGCGTATCGTAGAGGAGCCTGATCGATACCTTCGCGTCCTTCTGTTCAAAAAACCCAAATTCCTGATTCCATCCTTCCACTCATTCGTTCTTCCACTCTTCCATCCCTACCCCATGCCCAGCGCTTCCGAGGGCAATTGCCCGAACTGCCTGCGATAGTCGGCGGCAAATTGCCCCATGTGCCAGAATCCCATTTCATTCGCGATATCCGCCACCTTGGTCACACCGGGATTCGCGGATCGCAGGGCACACCGCGCGCGGTTGAGGCGAACGCAATGAAGGTAGGATTTCGGTGTCACCCCGAAATGTTCCTGAAAGGCATAGACCAGCGTCCGGCTGCTCGCTCCGGATCGCGCGCACAGTTCGGCAATGGTCGGCCACTCCGTATCCGTATTCTCAATATGCTCGAGGGTGCGCCGCAAGGCCCGCGATCGGACCCGGGCCATCGGCATCCGGTGGGCCGCCGGGGAAACGGCCACCACCTCCAGGATTTCCCTCCTCAATTCACCAAATACGAACTCACTGACGGCGCGATCGTCCCGGCCCGAACCGGCCAGGCTCAATACAGATTCCATCCAAAAACAGTTCTCACGGATGCGATCCATCGCGGCCGGTCCGCAATGGACGACCGAAGACGCGCCCAGAATTCGGTCGATCGCCCCAAAGCCCAGGCGCTCCGCCTCGAGGACCAGCGCGTCCTCGGGAAAGGACAGAACAAACATGTCGAACCCGACTTCGGAAACCGAATCCAACTCGCCCCCCTCCGGAAACACCACCAGGTCGTCTCCACCGGCCGCCAGCCCCCTGAAAACGAGCCTGGTCCGATGGTCGGCAGGGATGGCAAAGGTCCGGAACCCACGAGGTCCCTGCCCACGCTGTCGTACGCGCCGCCCCAGGCGGACCCGCCCCCATTGACCCTCAGAGGTGATCTTCTGGCTCAGGCGAGAATTGAATCTGCCCCGGTCCAATTGCAGGAAATCCAGGTCCCACACCTGCGTGGCTTCCCGGAACGCATCAAAGTCATCAAACTGAAAATGCGTGATTGAGTTGCGGAAACTCACCTAATACTCCCTCTTTTTCTTCCAATCTTGCGGAAATTTGATGCCCCTGAATCGAAAACTGGTGCATTATCCGCCCTCAATCGAGCCTTTTTCGATCTGCCGGCACAACCCCTTCCTGACCCGTCTGGAATCCTCGTAGAATAACCACACGCTCGCCGGGCACTCATCCCATTGAACTGCCATGCCGACCGCGAATGAATGAGTAACTGAACAAGTCTTTCCATACCAACAATAAACACATCCACATGAAAACAACCAGATACCTGATGACACTGGCCATCCCTCTCGCCTTTCTGGCGGGAAGCATGGCATCAGCCAAGATCGTCCATGATTCCGAGTACTACATTCTGAAAGCGCAGCACGGCGATCAATGGGCCAAGCAGGACAAGGAAATCCAGGCCAGGCTTGAAGCGCTCGAGAAAAAGCACGGAAGCAAACCCAACATCATCCACATCATGTGGGACGACACCGCCGTCGGTGAGATCGGCGTCCCGCAAATCCAGGCGAGCCGGGGATTCAAGACGCCGAACATCAACGAGTTTGCGGCGGAAGGTCAGTATTACGCCCGCATGTACACCGAGCCTTCCTGCACCCCAACCCGTGCGGCCTTCATGACCGGACGTCACGCGGTCAGAAGTGGAATGTACACGGTGAGTTTCCCCTACGAATACGGGGGAATGAGCGAAAAAGAAACCACCATCGGTGAAGTCATGAGCGCGGCGGGTTACGCCACAGCCTTCTATGGCAAAGGTCACCTCGGCGACATCGAGCAGAGTTATATGACCAATATGGGCTTCGATGAATCACTCTGGTGCCCTTACAATCAGGTTCCCAGCATGTATGTGCCACGTGGGGATCTGGGCCCCATGTACCCCACATCGGTCATGCCCGAACTCTATCCCGATGACCCCTACGATATGGATAAGGGATGGCGTCCATCCGGCTACGTCTGGGCGCTCGAAGGCACCAAGGGCGGCAAGGTGCGCGAGTGGGGCACCCCCCCGAATGAAGACGACTACTACGCACTCGAAGCGGAATGCCAGAAGCGCACCATCGAATTCATTCGCAAGAGCGTAGAAGCCAAAAAGCCCTTCTTCGTCAGCTATCAACCTGTTGCCGCCTCCTTCCTGGGCACCAAACCCGGCGATGGGAAACTGACTGTCGCCGCCGGAATACTGCAGGAATTCCTGGTGGGGTTTGACGACTGGCTTCCCGTCCTGCTGAAAGAGCTGGAAGATCAAGGCGTGGAAGAAAACACCTTGGTTGTGCTGATGGCCGATAACGGTCCGATGACCCACCACGGCCCTGAGGGTATGGTCGAAACCCTCCACACTGGAGGAAAAGGCGATTTCACGGAAGGTGCGGTTCGTGTTCCATTCATGGTACGCTGGCCCGGTATGATCGAGCCCGGTCAGATCGTCGGAGACATCGTTCACGTGACCGATCTCTACACCACCTTCGCCAACCTCGCAGGTGCCAAGCAACACATCCCGATCGATCGCATCATCGATGGGATCGACCAGACCGCATTGCTGCTCGATGGCGACACCAACAGCCGCCGCGACTACGTATACATCTACACGGGAGACATTCTCGCAGCCACGGTCAAGGGGCGTTTCAAGCGCCACTGGGTTGGTGAACTCCCCGGTTTGAGTGGTGCATCATTCTACGACCTCTACAACGATCCACGTGAAGTGATGGGTAAAATGCTTCCCGGATTCACGACCAAGACGATGTTTGATGTGATGGTTGCCCGTCACAATCTGTGGATCCAGAAATACCCGAACACCAAACACCCCAGAGGCATGCCTCTCACCGGGCTCGAGAACCCCCGCCCGGCCGTTCAGAAAGCGTCGCAACCTCGCGTCAACCCGGAAAGACCTGCCATTCGATCCCAGGGAATTCCTCGAATTCGAGTTCCCTTACGATCCAGCGATGGAACAATGGGGGGCAGGACAGTAGTATTCCGACCGTACCCAATTGAATGCAACCAGCCCTACCCGCCTTGTTGTGGGTAGGGCTTTCCTTTGACCCCCTCCGATAGGATCGGGTATGGGAGCATCACGCGGGAAATCCCATTCGGGAGAATCAAAACCATGGAGCGGGAAAAATGAAACAGCATCACTGCACGCGCCGGGAACTGCTCAAAGCCGCGGGACTCATGGCGGCGGGCGGCGCCCTGGGGCTTCCTCGCACCGGACACACCAAAATAGCCGGCGGCGGCAAGCCGGACATCACCAACGAGGAATTCCGAGGTTCCCGAAGTAAGTTCCAGCAGGGGTCAGACCTTGCTTTTTGCTGTTTCAATTCCTCTCGCGCAGGCCAGAATCTGGCCCGCCCTGCATATTGACCTCACGGCCGTTCAGAATCACCCGATCTGAGGAGTCAGATCATCAGTCTTTGCAGACCGGGGGCCACCTTTTCCAACCATGACTATCGCCAATCTGAAAACATCAACCATCTGGGAGGGTCGCACCGAGGGCGGAACCTGGTTTCATCCCCGGGCCTGCCTGGT
>Ga0164313_10004493_pt1 | contig 12395 bp, 9 predicted proteins | sample GuaBasSedimGuay4_FD_113735 | JGI IMG/M metagenome (GOLD analysis project Ga0164313, IMG submission 113735) | Subseafloor sediment microbial communities from Guaymas Basin, Gulf of California, Mexico - Guay4, Core 4569-4, 0-3 cm | ecosystem: Environmental > Aquatic > Marine > Hydrothermal vents >... | reverse complement strand
CGAGGTGGTTGATCTGGTCGCTGCTCACCATCTCTGGGGGCAGGGCCTTGTTGACCTCGTCATAGCTGAGGAAGCCTTTGGCCCTCCTCTTCTCGAGGAGCATTTGGATCTCCTTGCGATCCCGTCCCCGCCGCTTCGAAGAGCTGGCGCTGGCCTTGCTCTTCGATTTGGGGCTAGCAGCATTTTTGCTGGTTGCTTTGGTGCTCGCCTTGGCCGCAGCGGGCTTCTTTTTAGAAGCCGCCTTCACCGAGGTCTTAGCGGCCGCCTTGGTGGCTGCCTTCTTGGTCGTTCGAGCGCGGGACTTCCGCGCACTTTCCTTCGTCGCCATTCTCACCTCTTGCCGGCCGATAACAGCTGGTGCGCACTTTGCCTGAGCTCGTCGTGTTGACGGGTCAAACTCATCGCACGCTCTTCGTCCCCCGCTCGCCGCGCATCTTTGATACGCTGAGCGAGTTCCGGCAACTCGCGCCGGATATTGTGCAGCTCGAGCCGCGGTATCCCGTCGCGGAGCGCCCGCTCTGCGCCCTCCGCATCATACTTCTGGATAGCCAACCGCCCATTCAACCATGGTTGCGCCGGGTTTCCCGCGATTTGGTCCAAGAGAGAAGCCGCATTCAGCGAACCCCGCTCCTGTGCCAATCCCGCCGCGGCTTGAAAGATGGCCCGAAGATCTGAACTGGTCAAAAGCCTTTCAAAGTTTTCGACCACATCGGAACCGATCAGCGCCGGATTATCGAGAATTGCGCCCAAAAGCTCGCTTTCGAGGGGCGGGAGGCGCGGCGGCCGGCTCGGCCGGGGGGGATTCTCCCGATTTTCGCCCTCGCCATGCCCGCTCTGACCTCCGGAATTGCCACCCGGGCCTCTATCAGAACCTCTCCCGGGACCGGAATCGCGCTGGCGACGACGGTTTCCTCGGGATTCCCGGAGGCCCCGGCGAAGCTGCTGACGCACCGAATCGATGTCCCGGACACCAAACTTCTGGGCGACCCGCTCGACATAGAGCCCGCGCTCGACGGGATTATCGACTGAGGCGAGGATCGTCCCGAGCTCGCCGATCGCCTTGCCTTTGAGGCTCGCATCCCCGGCGGAGTCCGCCGCGGCCTCGTCGATCAGGTGCTCGACGATGCCCTTGGACCCGTCGACGAGGCGGCGGAGCCCTTCGGGACCATGGGACCGGAGGTAGGTATCGGGATCGTCCCCGGGGGGCAGCGTGATGACCTTCGAGCTGATCCCCGCCCGGGTCAGGAGCGGCGCCGAGGAGCGCACGGCCTTCTTGCCAGCCTTGTCCCCGTCGAAGAGCAAGACCGCTCGGCTGGCGAAGCGGCGGATCAAGCGGGCGTGGCTCTCGGTCAGGGCCGTGCCCATCGGAGCGACGGAGTTCTTGAAGCCCGCCTGGTGGAGAGCCAGGAGATCGAAGTTGCCTTCGCAGACGAGGAGCCAGCCCTCGCGCCGAGCCTCGACGCGGCCTTCGTAGAGCCCGAAGAGGATCTCCCCCTTCTTGTAGAGCGGGCCCTCGGGGCTGTTGACGTACTTCGCCCCGGGCTCGATGCGGCTCTCGAGGGGCTCCTCATCGGGGGGGTCGAGGATGCGTCCACTGAACGCGACGATGCGTCCCTTGATGTCGGTGATGGGGAAGAGCAGGCGGTGACGAAAACGATCGTAATGCCCGCTGCCGCGGCGCCGCGGCGCGACGAGGCCGAGGGCCTCGGCGTCTTCGGACGCGTGCCCCTTCTCCTCGAGGAACTTGGTGAGGCTATCCCAACCGTGGGGCGCGTAGCCGAGGCGGAAGTCGGTGGCGGTCTCCTCCGTGATGCCGCGCCCCTCGTACTCCTCGCGGGCCATCGCGCTGAGGGGATGCTCTTTGAGCATGCGCACGTAGTACCCGGCCGCCGACTCCATCAAGGCGACGAGGCGCTCCTCTCGGGCCCGGGCTCGTTGGTGGGCCTCCTCGGCCTTCGAGTCCATGACAGGGAGCTCGACCCCGGCGCGCTCGGCGAGGGTGCGCACGACCTCGGGGAACTGCCGTCCCTCGAGCTTGATGAGGAACGAGATGACGTCCCCCGACGCCTGGCACCCGAAGCAGTGATAGAACTGCCGCTCCGGGTGAACGTAGAACGACGGGCTCTTCTCGGAGTGGAAGGGGCAGAGCCCCTTGAAGCTCGCGCCGACCCGCTTGAGCGGGACGAAATCCTGGATCAGCGCCACGATGTCCGTGCGCTCGCGGATCTCCGCAATCTTGTCTTCTGGGATCACCCTCGATATTCCCCGCCCACGGTCCCCGCGGCGCGTGACTGTATGGGTTACCCCCCGGCGGTCAAGGGACCCCCCCGAAGAATTGGGCAAGAATTGGCCAAATTGGTGATCAACGCCGACCTCCATGAGCCAGATCTCCCCCCCACACCCCGATCGCCCCGGGCGGCGCCCTGCGCTACTCTCCGCCGCACCGATGGACCGACGGGCGATCGCGCGTGAACTCACCCTGGTCTACGTGGCAATCGCCGCCCTGACCTTCGCGATCACCCGTGGCCGCGACATCCCACCCTTCGATCAGTGGGTGCATCTGGCCGTCGGGGGGCTTTTTCTGCTGAGCGCGATGCGCCTCGCCCAGCGCGAACCCGGGGGCATGCGCCGCATGGGCATCGACCTCGAGGGGGTCCTCGTGCCCCCCGAGATCAGTGAAGACGGTGAAGAAGAGCCGGGCTCACGAGACTTCCTAGGCCTCCGAGAGCTCGGGCGGACCCTCCGGCGTGCGGCCCCGGCGGCGCTCCGGGAGAGCGGCTTTGCGCTCTTCCTCGCCCTGGTGATCTTCCCCCCCTTCGCCCTGGGATTCTCGTTTTACCACGGCCCCAGCCACCCTTTCACCCCGAGCCTGCCGCGCGATCCCCTGGCCTTCGCCCTCGCCCAGGTCCTCGTCGTCGCCCTCCCCGAAGAGGCGCTCTTCCGCGGGTACTTCCAAACCCGCCTGTCGGACGTCTTCGCCAAAAAGCACCGCATCCTCGGCACCGACGTGTCGCTCGTGGCCCTCGTCATCCAGGCGGCACTTTTTGCGCTCGTACACTTCGTCGTCGATGGCAGCCCAGAACGCCTCGCCGTGTTCTTCCCGGGCCTGCTCTTCGGCTGGATCCGTGCCCGCCGGGGCGGCATCGGGGCGGCGATCCTCTTCCACGCCCTCAGCAACCTCTACTCCGACGTGCTCGTCCGCGGCTGGCTGGGATGAATCGGTGACGGTAGGGTAGACCGCAACGACGGCGCGTTCTAAACCGACTTCGTGCTGAGCAGGGAGCGTTGGACATGAAACAAACGAAAGTACGGGAGCTCCCGCCGCCGCGCGGGGTAGTCGAGCGCATCGTGACCCTGGCCCTCGAAGAGGACCTCGGTCGGGGCGATGTGACCACCGAAGCGTGCGTACCCCCGGGGGTCCTCGGGGAAGCGGTGATCCGAGCCCGGAAAGAGCTCGTCGTCTCGGGCCTCGATCTCATCCGCGAGGTCTACCGCCAGGTAGACCCGAACATCCACGTGCACGACCGCGCGAAAGACGGTGAGCTCGTCGCCGCCGGGGCCGAGGTCGCCATGATCACCGGCCGGGCCCAGGGCATCCTCGGCGGCGAGCGGGTGGCCCTCAACTTCGCCCAGCGCATGAGCGGCATCGCGACCAAGACGCGACGCTTCGTCGACGAACTCCCCGAGGACAGCAGCACCCGGATCGTCGATACACGCAAGACGACCCCGGGCCTCCGGGCCCTCGAGCGCTACGCCGTCCGCTGCGGCGGGGCCAACAACCACCGCGAAGACCTCTCATCGGCGGTGCTCATCAAGGACAACCACATCGCCGCCGCCGGCGGCGTCGCCTCCGCCATCGAACGGGCCCGGAGACACGCGCCCCACACCAGCCGCATCGAGTGCGAGGTCGACACCCCGGAGCAACTCCAGGAGGCCATCGAGGCCGGAGCCGAAATCGTCCTCCTCGACAACTTCCCCGACGAAATACTCCGGGAGATGGTCGCCCTCGTCGCCGGCCGGGCCCTCGTCGAGGTCTCCGGCGGCGTGAAGCTCGAGCGGGTCGCAGCCATCGCCGCGGCCGGCGTCGACATCATCAGCGTCGGCGCCCTCACCCACTCGGCACCATCGGCGGACCTGGGCCTCGACTGGATAGACCAGCACGCGTGAACGCCGCCGACTTCGAGGCGCAGCTGCGGACCGCGCGCTACGGCAAACCCCTCGAGCTCCTCGAGGTCACCACCAGCACCAACGACGACGCCCGGGCCCGCGCTGAAGCTGGGGCCCGAGACGGCCACCTCGTCGTCGCCCGGGAGCAGAGCGCTGGCCGCGGAAGCCAGGGACGCAGCTGGTCATCGCCGACCGGCGGGCTCTACTTCTCCCTGGTCCTGCGCCCGCGCCTCGAGACGCCGGCGCTGCCGCCCCTGACCCTCGTCGTCGGCCGGGCCCTGGCCGAGTCCATCGAAGCGCGGTGCCCCGACCTCGGCCCCGCCGAGGTGAAATGGCCCAACGATGTCCTCGTCGACGGTCGCAAGTGCGCGGGCATCCTCGTCGAGAGCGCCACGGTCGGGGCCAAGCTCGAACACGTCGTCGTCGGCGTCGGCATCAATGTGGGACGCGACATCTGGGACGCTGAGCTCCAAGAGACCGCGACGTCGCTGCCCGAGACCGACCACGGCGCTCTTCTCGCGGACGTCCTCTTGCGACTCGAAGAGGGCGTGGCCCTCCTCGAACGCGAGGGCCCGGCCTCCGCAGTCCGGGCCATAGAAGACCGCCTCGCCTACCGCGACGAGACAGTGCGCTGCGGCGACGTCACGGGAACGCTCCTCGGCCTCAGTCCTTCGGGGGCACTGCGCATCGACACCGCGAAGGGCATTCGCGAAGTCGTCGCCGGCCGCCTCGAGGTCACCGACCCTCAGAAACGGTAGCGGTACACCGGCGGAGGCGCGCGACGAACGGTGGTCGTGCCCGGGGCGATGACGTGCACCGTCGCCCCGCCGCGCGGAGATGCCCCGGCGGGACGGGGTGCCGGATAGGTGTAGGTCACCCCGCGCGCTCCGCCATGCACCACCGGGGCGGAGCGAACGGGGGACGGCTGGGCGTGCCCCGGCGGCCCACCGGTCACGGAGAGATCGGGCACGAGGCGTTGACCGGGCTGCGCATTCGGGGGCATCGGGTAGTAGAACCAGCGCCCAGCGTGGCGGACCCAGTAGCCTGCGACGCGCCGTTGGCCCGGTTGGGTGACGGCTAGGGGAGACGCTGCGGCGGGGGCCTCGCCTTCTGGTTGAGGCGCGGCACTACCGGCGCTACTGACGGCGGCCTGACGGCTCGGCACGACTGCGTCGCGCTGACGCCTCGGGCCGCCGTCAGTAGCGCCTTCTTGTTGAGGAGCTGGTGCCACGACCGGCGCGCGGACCGCCGGCGCGGCACTACCGGCTTCTTGTTGAGGCGCCCCGGCGATGCTCGCGAAGACCTCGGTCACGTAGACGCCCCCGTCCGCGTAGACCGCCGAGATGCCCACGTGGGTCATGGACGATGCGAGCATGTTCTGGGCATGGGCGGGGCTTGCTTCGAGGCCCGCCTGGGCTTCCGCCGAGGATCCCTCAAAGGCCACGTTCTCGGCGAGGGCCCCGACTTCGAGCCCCGTCGCCTCGACCCGGTCCGCCGGGGAGCCGGTCCGCGGCGAAACGTGCTCGAGCATCTGGTGCCATGCCATGTCGGCACTGTGGGTCCGCGCGGCGGCATCGAGGCGGGCGTCCCGGGAAAGCGGCGACAAGCCCGCCTCGGAGCGCAAAACGTTCAGCCGCTCGAGGACGGCGGCCTCACCGGCCTCGTCCCGCTCCTGAGCAACCGCCCCCGAAGGGGTGACGGTGATCAGGGCGGTCGCTGCCAGAACGAAGAGCAGAGCGGTGAGGAACGGGGGACGCACGGTTCACACCAAAGCAATGCCCGATCCAACCCTCGGGCGTGAAGATCACAGGCCTTTTTTCGCCCCGAGAGAACTCCCGTTCACGGCCCACCGCGCAACTCTGCACACCCCGGCCCCATCCCGCGTCACTCGCAGTGAACCATCTCGGACGGGTTCCTTCCGTTCTCCATCATCGAAACGGCACATCGCCGGTCGACGCCGTCGCAGTGAATCAAGGATGCGGGGCTGTGGCCCGCGTTGATGACAGCCACCGCACAGTACGGGTCGACGTCCTCGCAGTGGATGAGCGACGAACTCGGATGCCCCGCAGCGAGCACCGCCTCCCGACAATCTGGAGCCCGACGTCGCCCGCGGCGGTGCCCTCTGCCCCGGACCCGCACCACCGGCGCCGGGTCGATGCGAACGCGACCAACATCCCCCTCGGCCGGCAGCTCGGAAAAGCCGAGTTCGTACCGGGCGCTCTCACCTTCTCGATAGCTACCCACCCAAATCCGGTAAGTCCCCCGGCGCCAATGGTTGCGTTCGATGGCGGGGTCGACGCCGTCGGTGTCGTCGTTACAGAAGAACCTCCCGTTCGGAGCGCGGATGATGAGGGTCGTATCCTCCCGACTGCTCGCGAAGACGCGAAAGAACTCGAGGTCGCCGCGAAGCGTCATGATGTGGTCAGGTTGGCCCGCGATCCAACCCCGACACTCGGACCCGAGGCGGCTCCCATCGAACTGCCCACCGGAGACGCCGGTCGCGTGCAGGGGGTCCGGGGTGAAGCCCGAGCGCAGGCGCACCGGGTCGAAATTGCCGCGCCGGGCATCGAGGACCAACCGATGGTCCAAGCCACGAGAACCGCTGGCGGTGTGGCCACTACCCGGCTCGACGCTTCGCAGCTCGGTCACGCCGAGGCGGTAGCTCGAGCTTTCCCCTTGGGTATAGCTCCCAACCCAGACTCGGTACGTGCCCGCCGGGAAGCGGCCTTCGACCGACGGGTTGAGGCCGTAGGCATCGTCGTTGCACAGCACCTGCCCTCGCGGAGTTTGGATCACGAGGGTCGTATCGTCTGACGACTCGGCAAAGATGCGCAGGAAGCCGAAGTGGCTCTGGACCTTCAAGACGTGGTCCGGGGCGCCGGAGATCCACCCCGAGCAACGGGCGTCGATGTGGCTCGCGTTCGAGGCTCCACCACTCGTACCGCGGGCCCCCCACGGGTCCGGAGAAAATCCGGGCCTCAGATTGATCGTTCCGAAGTTGGAGTTCTGAGCCAGCGCCCCGGACGCCATGATCAGGCTCAGCGCTGCCAGGGCCATCGTGCACGCAAGAGATTTCATCATTCCATCCTCGTATTCTCGGTTCTGCGGGCGCGTCCGACGGCGAGGTACGCGGGCTATTCAGTCCTCCCGGAGATGCCGGAGACGCCAGATGCGTCCGTGAACGCCGCCTTTCATTCGAACGCATCGCGGCAAAGCAAGAGCCGTTCCATGCCCGGGCGTCGCTTCGAAGGGCCAGATCGCCAGACAATTCCCGCGCTACGCGGACTCGCGTTCACGGCATCGTGCCCGCCTCGACACGCCTCCCAGGCAACTGGGCCTTGCGCTCGACGCCCGTTGCCCCGATGACTGCCTCATGGAGAGCGAAGAAATCGTCCGACGGGGCGCAAATGTCATCACCGACAGCGTGGGCGTGCGCGTCCTCGACGAGGTGGCCCTCCTCGAGGTCACCGGCGACGACAGCCGCAGCTGGCTCAACGGCCAGGTCACGAACGACGTGCGCGAGACCAAAACAGGGGACGCCGTATACGCTCTAGCGATCACGGTGAAGGGCCGGATCCTCGCGGACGTCTGGGCCTTCGACCGCGGCGACGACGTCTTCTGGCTCGCCGTCCCGAAGGAGAGCGTCGGTCCCCTCCTCGAGAGCTTCGAGTCTCAGATCATCATGGAGGACGTCGAGGTCGAAACCCGCGAGGACCTCGCCGTGATCTCCGTCGTCGGACCTCGGGCACCGGACGTGGTCGCCCAGTCGGGCGAAGGAGGCGGCACGCCGGCTGACCGCGTTCACCCGTCAGACCGCCTCGGCGTCGGAGGTCGTGACGTCATCGTGGATCGAGCCGCCCTCGACACGGCCCGGGATGGCCTCGTCGAGGCGGCGCGCAGCGTCGACGGCGACATCGTCAGCTCCGCGAGCTGGGACCTCGTTCGACTTTGGAAGATGGCGCCGCGCTTCGCCGTCGACTTCGACAACCGAAACTACCCTCAGGAGGCGGGCCTCGAGGCCCGCGCGGTCTCCTTCAACAAGGGCTGCTACCTCGGACAGGAAGTAGTCTGCACGCTCGAAAGCCGAGGCAAGACCTCGAAGCGTCTCGTCGTCTTGACCGTCGATGGCAGTTCGCCTCCGGAAGCCGACGCCGACATTCTGCGCCGAGACCAAGACCCGGGTGAGGATCAAAGCGTCGGGCGGGTCACCTCCGCCGCATTCGACGGCGACTCGACCTTCGCCTTCGGATACGTGAAATCAGCTCTCGCCGAGGCCGGCACCCAGCTCGCGATCGACGGCCGAAATGCAGAGGTCCTCGCCGTCGTCAAGTGATCCCGGCGGCCCTCAAGCGCCGATACGATGTCCCCCGTCGACGACGAGCTCGTGTCCGTTCGCGAGCTCCGACGACGCCAGGTGCACGACGGCTTCGGCGACGTCGTCGGCCCGCCCTACCCGGCCGAGGGGGATGCGCTCGACGAGACCGGCGATGGCTTTTTCGTCCATCCCCGGCGGCGGCAGCACGGTCCCCGGCGCAACCGCGTTGACGCGCACCGTGGGCGAGAGCTCGATCACCAAGACCTCCATGAGCTGACGCACCGCCGCCTTCGAGAGCAGATAAGGCAGATAGTCCCGGTGGGGTCGGTCGAGGGCGGCGTCGGTGATGAATACGACAGCGCCGCGGGTCCGCCGGAGAGCCGGAGCACACTCGATGGCGAGGGCAAGGGGCGCCTCGACGTTGAGGGCAAAGGCGTGGCGCAGATGGCTGGACGCGACAGCGTCGAAGGCGACGCGTTCGAAGTTGGCAGCGCTCGGCACGAGCACGTCGAGGTCGCCGTCCCGGAGCACGGCTCGGGCGAGCTCCCGAGTCGCTTCGGGGTCCGAGAGATCGGCCTGCCGCGGCGTCGCCGTGCCTCCGGCTCGAACCACCGCCTCACAGGAAGCCTCGGCCCCCTCTTCGTTGCGATGGTAGTGAACGTCGACGTGCATGCCTCGGGCGCCGAGGGCTCGAGCGATGGCCGCTCCGACTCGAGTCCCGGCGCCGGTCACCAGGGCGCGCTTGTTCGTGAGGTCCCGCATGGTGGGACGGTAGCAGGCGGTGGCGATGACGTTACGGAAGCCCTATACTGCTTCGCGATGATCATGCTGACCGAAAAAGCCGCCGAAAAGGTAAGGGAAATTCGTGAGGCCGAGGACCTCGGGGAGCAAGGCCTTCGGGTCCGCGTCCTCGGCGGGGGCTGTTCCGGCTTCTCCTACGACCTCTTTTTCGAGGAAGAGATCACCGATCTCGACCAGCACTTCGAGTCCCACGGCATCCCCATCTACATCGACATGATGAGCTTCCAGTACCTCGAGGGGACCGAAATCGACTACGTCGAGGGCCTCCACGGGGCCGGCTTCAAGTTCAACAACCCCGGTGCCAAGTCGACCTGCGGTTGCGGCTCGAGCTTCTCCGCCTGACCCCAAAAGCCGAGCAAAACAGCCATCGGCTGAGAGCGGCGCTGCTCCCCCCTGGGGACAGCGCCGTTTTTCTTTGTCCCGAGGGGTAACGTCGTGGGCCTTCGGGGCGTCTAGGGAGGAGCTGAGGAGCAGGGGTTGACTCAAACCAAAACAGACGTTACGTAACGTTATAGACGAAGGAGACGCTCTAGTGGCTACCTACGACCGCGACCCCGAGATCACCCGCTACATCGAGAATGTGCGCGCAATTCCAAAGCTTTCTCGGGAAGAAGAGTTCGAGATCGCCGTGAAGGCCCGGGATGGCGACCGCAAGGCGGTCGACGAATTGGTCCAGGCAAACCTCCGCTACGTCGTCGCCGTGGCGCTTCAGTATCGGCGCTACAACATTCGCCTGAGCGACCTCATCGCCGAAGGCAACGTCGGATTGATGATGTCGGTGCGCAAGTTCGACCCGGACCTTGGCAACCGCTTCGTGACCTATGCGGGCTACTGGATCAGGGCCTACATCCTCGACTGCGTCGTGCGCTCGACGTCCATGGTCGGCGCAGGCTCGGGCGCCCTCCGGTCGAAGGTCTTCTTCCGACTGCGCCGGGAGCGAGCCAAAGTGGCCAACCTCGAGCTCGATCCGACGGAGCGAAATCGCATGCTCGCCGAGAGCTTCAACGTGACCCCGGAAAAGATGCGCATAATGCTCCGCCGCCTCGACGGCCGGGACATCTCCCTCGACCAGAAGGTATTCGACGACTCGGGCATGACCATGGTCGACACCCTGGTATCGGACCGCGAGGACCAAGAGACCGAATACCTCCAGTCGGAGCGCCAAGACGTGCTCGCGACCCGCCTGGGCGAAGCCATCGAGACCCTGGATCAGCGGGAGAAGTTCATCGTTCGGGAGCGCTTCTTCAGGAACCAAGGTGTCTCCCTCGCGGCGATCGGCCGGGAGCTCGGCGTGAGCCGGGAGCGGGCCCGGCAGCTCGAGGCACGCGCCAAGAAGAAGCTCCGCCAGCGTCTCTCGGACCTCTCCGAACTCGCCGTCGCCTAATCGTCACGGAAAACGCGCCTCCCTAGGGAGTTCGGGGGTGAATTCCCCTGTTGATCCCAGGCTCGGCGGGGCATCATGGGCCCCCGTGCCCGACCGGTCCGACACCACGATGGAGGTGGACCTGGAGGAGGTCGACGACGCCGTTCCGGCGCCGCCTGCCGCACCTTCAAAATCCCAACCTCCGCCGCCGATTCCCGAAAGCCGTCCTCGGTCCGGAGCGCCTCCCGTACCGGCGAGCTCCCGCCGAGGCGGCCCCGGCGAGACCACCATGAACGGGCTCCTCGATGAGCTCGAGGACGAGGTGGTCCACACGTCCGAGCCACCGCCGCCGCCACCGGCGACCGCAACCCCGCCGCCGGCGCCGACAGCGGCGCCGTCCAAGAGCCAGAAGCCACCTCCAGCGGGGCGTCCGCCGAGCCACCCCGGGGCCCAGCGTCGCGCACCGATGACCTCGCGGCCCCCTCCCCCCCCGGCGGCGGCGATGAGCCGTCCCAAGAAGTCGGGCACCCTGCCGCCGCCGGGAATGACCGACACCGCGCCGGGCGTCCAGGCCCCCCCCCGGGCGTCGGCCCCCGTGGCCGTCGCTCCCGCCCCGGAGGCGGACGGCTTTGCCGCAGACGCCCGGGCGTTGATCAAGGCCTGTGAAAACGAGCTCGGCAAGGCTCCGGCGCCACTCCGGGCGGCGCGTCTGCATTTCGAGATCGCGCGCCTCTACGAGCACCCCCTCCTCGACCTCCGTCGGGCGGCCGCCCACTACCAAGAGGCCCTCGGTCTGTCACCCGAGCACGTACCCACGATCCGCGGAACTCGACGCGTACTCATCGCCCGCAAAGGCTTCCAGATAGCCGCCCCGCTCTTCGACGCCGAGGCCCGTCTCACGTCGGACCCCCGCCAGAAGGCGGCGCTGCTCTTCCAGAAGGGGCGCCTCCTCGAAGACGTGATGGGCGCGCGGGAAGAAGCCAAGGCCGCGTACCAGACGGCCCTCGAGCTCGACCGCGGAGACCCCGCGTTGCTGAAGGCCGTCGAGCAGACAGAGCTCGCGGCGGAGGCCTGGGGCGCCCTATCGCGGACCTACGAGCGACAAGCGAACGCCGTCAGCGAGGACCCACGACAGCGCGCGGTCCTCGTCGTCCAACGCGCTCGCCTCCTCGAACGACGCCGGGGAGAAACCGACGCGGCCATCGAGCTCTACGAGACGGCATTGCGCCTCGACCCCAAGGCCCCGGGTGCCCTGGCGGCGCTCAAACGGCTGCACCACTCACTGCGCCGCTGGCGTGATTTGATCCGCGTCCTCGAGCTCGAAACCCAGCACACCGCCGATGCATCGATCCGGGTGATGGCGCTCTATCAGATCGGGCGGCTGCATTCGGCGCGCCTGGGCAACCGCCGCGAAGCGCTGAGCGCCCTCGAGCGCGCCATTCGGGAAGCGCCGACCGAGCCCCTCGTATTGACCGAACTCGCGCGCCTCTACGAAGTAGACGAGCAGTGGGAGTCGTTGGTGAGCGTACTCGAGCGGCTCACCGACGCCACCGAAGGGACCGACGAACGCCTCGGATTCCTCGCGCGCATTGGCGAACTGCACGAAGTCCGCCTCGGTGACGACGAGCGCGCCGAGCACTTCTACGAAGCGGCCTTGAAGATCGACCCGGTCTACATCCCCGCGCTCCAGGCCCTCGGCAAGCTCTACCGCAAGCGCGGCCAATGGGAGGCTCTGGTGGCGATGCACCT
>Ga0164313_10004492_pt1 | contig 12395 bp, 10 predicted proteins | sample GuaBasSedimGuay4_FD_113735 | JGI IMG/M metagenome (GOLD analysis project Ga0164313, IMG submission 113735) | Subseafloor sediment microbial communities from Guaymas Basin, Gulf of California, Mexico - Guay4, Core 4569-4, 0-3 cm | ecosystem: Environmental > Aquatic > Marine > Hydrothermal vents... | reverse complement strand
CGTTCAATAATGACGATCAGGAATATTTTAAAGAATATGTGACAGCACTCGAAAAACGACAGAAATGGGGTCGATACAAGCTACAAGGATCAGGCAGTACATTTTATTATTCTGCATTTCTCATATTTAAAAGACATAAACCTTTTTGCCCCGGCAGAAAAATCAACCTGAACCACCGGAAAGTCATATCTGAAAGGATTACGAGAATCAGACGCCACATGCGTCATGAAAATCAGGAACTACACTTGCATCAAATCCGTAAGCGACTAAAAGAAATATATTATTGTATGGAGATGAACGGTTTGGAGCATATAAAAATTCGATCAGTTAACCTGGACCTGTCGAAAATCCGTAAACTGGAGGACATCATAGGAAAGTGGCGCGATACCCACCTTTTTGAGCAAACTCTCCAGCAGGATAACCCTGCTTTTTTTAATATTAATGAGAAAGGCCAACTTCAAAAAATAAAAAATAACATCCGCAGACAAAACCGGAAACGATTCAATTATATATCGAATCAGCTGACTCAAACAATATCATAATAGAATTACGGATTACGAATTACGAATTACGAATAGAAAAAAGAAACAGACAATAGGCAGCCTTCAGTAGGCAGATTGACCATGTTAACTCATTATCGCATTAATACTAAGACTCACCCCCGGAATCCGGTTTCTCTTGATTCCCATCTCCCGAACGGGATATTCTCGGTCTTCTCGGTCGTCTTTCAACAGAACGACCCGATACTTCATCCCGGTTTCCGTCACGAACTTCCTTGTGATCCTGGCCTTCTCTATTACCGTGATACGAACTGCCTGATTCTGTCCGGTGTGATGATCGAAAAGACTGGTCCCTTTGAGAATTTCTTTGTCCACCCCTAAAACCACCTCTGCCACCCGGACGACCGGATTTTTTATTTCGATATGTTAAATGATGTTCCTTACCATACTCAAGTACCAGATCCAAAATCACAGGTTCAAAAACCTTTGGATAGCCATTGACTATGAATTGGTTTGTAAACTCCCTTTGTTCAATTTTGACAGGTTTAAAATCAGGATTATTTTTCCTCAATTCTTCGGCAAATCTCAATCCAACGATATTGGTATCGTTCCTTGTAAATCTAAATCCCGCCTTTAAAAAACAAATAAATATGGTGGTTAGGTTTTGATCTTTTTCCCTCACTTTAATAACTGTATTATATAACTAATATGAAATACTATTACTGTTTATCCGATCTCAAAAATATCACAATATTTAAATATGTACCAACAATTTATAAAAATAATACTTATTAGTAAAAAAAACACGCATTAATATACGAATGGTCCAATCCCTTAATAACTGGACATTTTAACTTACGAAATGTAAAGAAACTTTTTTTTAGTTAAAATTTTTTATAAATCGCAATAAAAAACTATGCCTGTCCATTCTAAAAATATACACACAATCCTTCTATGGATTATCGTATTATCCGGTTTGCTACGAGCAATAGCGGCCGGCCTTTTAGAGCTGAGCGTTGACGAGGTATACTATTGGTTGTATGCTGTATATCCCGACTGGAGCCACTTTGATCACCCTTCCATGGTCGGTTGGGTCATACAACTCTTCAGTCTTAACTTACTTCTGGAATCAGAATTTTTCATCCGGCTTGGCTCTGTAGTATTCGCTGCCATCAATACCTGGATAATATTCAAAATAGGTACAAAAATTAAAAATCCACTTACCGGCCTCTATGCCGCTTTTTTATATAATACATCGATATATGCTTCGGTTCTGGCAGGTGTTTTCATAATACCAGACTCCCCCCTCCTGTTATTCTGGTTTTTGGGCATTTGGTTCCTGATAAATAGCCTGACAACCAAACAAATCAATAAAACAAATCGCCTCAATATGATAGCGGCAGGTGTTGCCATTGGCCTGGCAGGCCTATCCAAATACCACGGAGCCTTTATTGGAATAGGCGTTTTGCTATACGTACTTATATATGACCGCCGTTGGCTAAAAGAACCAACATTATGGATAGCAGGATTTCTTGCCATCCTGATGATCACACCTATAATTTATTGGAATTACCAACACGATTTCATCAGTTTTGGTTTTCACACAAACAGGATCGCTCCAGCCCTAAGTCTCCGGTTAGATTATTTTTTCACTGAAGTGGGAGGACAATTTGCTTATAATAATCCGTTCAATTATGTGATCATTGTCAGTGCTCTGGTAGCATGGTTCCGCGGAAAAAAATATATTAAATCCCCTTATTTCAGATTACTCCTGCTTAACGGGCTGCCATTATGGCTGGTATTCACATCCTTTTCACTGTTCCGGTCAACCTTGCCACATTGGACAGGCCCGGCCTTCATCCCTATGATCTTAATCGGCGCAGCATGGCTGAGTGATGCATTACCCGGAAAATATGGTAATGAAAAAAAACTGCTGTTCCCCCCGCGCATTAAAGCACCTGTATACCTCATCGCCTCATTGCTCATACTCGCTATATATGTAATCAATTACCTTCCCACCGGTTTGGGCACAAAAAAAGACCTTTATACCTGGGGTGAGAACGATTTTACACAAGACATGTACGGCTGGAATCAGGTTGGGGAACAATTCCTAAAAATATACAGTGAAGATACAGCACATAATATCATGCCTCCCGGAGCACCTTTGATAACTTTCCGCTATTTTCCTGCCGCACACTTTGACTATTACTTCGCATATCATGCCAATATCCCTGTTTTTGTGTTCGGATCTGTAGAACGGTCTCATGAATATTACTGGATCAATAAGATGAGGGGACCCATAAAAAAAGGTCAGGATGTGTATTATCTTGCTGTCAGCAACTGGTACAAAGATCCAGAAAAAGAGTTTGGCATGCTTTTTGATAAGATAGAAGTGCCTGACATCTTTGAAATAAAGCGGTCAGGAGCTGTTATGAGATATGGCCTTGTTTACCGCATGAGAGGTTTTAAAGGTGATTTCCCAGAATAAAAAAGTATTTGTATTAAGCTATAATTTGAAAATAAACTAAAAATACTCTATCTTTGTGGCTCAGACTCCTCCATGGTCATACACGACTGAAACAAAACAAGTATAACACTACATACAAATTGAAACAAAACATGCGTTAGTTTGTTATGTACCTGATATATAAAGTAGAAATGTAATTAACAATTTATCAAAAATGAAAAAAAGTATGAATCGATTATTTTATGGCATTATGATATTTGCCGGAATAGGCATTATGATGCTCGGTTGTTATCCAAAAGGCCCGGAGTATTACTCTGACCTTGACATTACAGCCACTCAATATGATGAAGATTTTAAAAGCGATGATGGTTTCAGCAATTCTAAGTACTATTGGATGCCAGACTCCGTTAACATCCAGGGCAATCTTGATATAACGGATACAGAAAGAAGAGAACTTGAAGCATTAATCCTCGGTGAGTTGGAAACCCAGATGGGCCAACGTGGATATGATCGGGTTGACTCAGCACAAAAAGACATCGTAGATCTCATTATTTCAAGTGATGTGATCGGTGTTAATAACTCAGGTGCCGGCTGGATTCCTGGTGGCGGCTGGGGTTGGTGGGGCGGCGGAGGATGGTATTATCCTCCATATTGGGGCGGCTGGTATCCATACTATTACAGCTATACCACTGGTACGGTCATCACAACTATGGGCTATATAAAAGACCTCGATCCGGATGAAGAAAACATTCCTGCAGTATGGATGTCAGTATACGATGGCCTGATGAGCAGCACCCGATCCAATAACAGGGATCGTGCAACGAAAAGCATACAGCAATCATTTACACAATCACCATATTTAGAAAGCACAAAATAAAGCAATAAAAGAAAATAAAAATGAAGAAGATAATATTAACAGCCATAATCATAGCGATTGGATTTGGCGCAAATGCTCAAAGCATGTTTGGCATCCATTACCCTATGGGCATTCCGATGGGCGCAACGAAGGATCACCTTAGTCAGGCAAGTTTCCGCGGAATCGGGCTTGAAGGTCGATATTTTGTCACAGACAATCTTACCATAGGCATGTCTTTTGATTGGCAGGTGTTTTACGAAGAAGAAGGCCCTCAAACTTTTAATGAGGAAGTGGATTTTGATGGGGATAATACACCTGTAACAGTTTACGGAAAAAATATAAATACATCAACGCACTCCCAATGATGGTGACCGGTTATTACCATTTTGGTGAAGATGGAGAATTTCGCCCCTATATTGGCACCGGAATTGGCGTTGCAAATATGATACAACGCACAGATTTAGGGCTATTTTCCAGTGACAACAATACATGGAATTTTGCTATGACTCCCGAGGTGGGTGTATTGATCCCAATAAACTTTAACACAGCACTAACCGCCGCTGTAACTTATAACTGGGCGTTAAAAGCCAACGATTCTATAACTTATTCTTGGTTAACCTTTAAGGTCGGATTTGCTTTTATGTAAATATCCGATAACCATATTTATAAAACATAAAAAAACGCCCTGCTCAGGGCGTTTTTTTATGTTTTACATTCTATGATAAACATCCATCAAGTAATCCTTTGTGAGTTTCTTTTCCCAATCGTGGCCCATAGCATGGGTCCACATGTGCGACAGGTTGTAAGCCACATCAGCCATTTTGGCTATCTCTTCTTCTGACCAGTTAGCTGACAAGTTCTTCGGTAAATCAATATTGTGACGTGCTATCATATCCCGGAATTCCTGAACCGCATCACCATAAAACTCTTCGAGATAATTGAAAGCCACACAATTGGCCAATCCGTGTCGCATTCCAAACACATAAGACATGCCATAAGAAAAAGCATGGCAGGCCCCCACCTCCGAATATGTAAGGCTCAGTCCGCCAAATAATGAGGCAATCATCAATTTTTCATTGTTTTCAGGATTTTGACCACTGTTTTCACCGGTAAACACATCCCGGCATAACTTCAGGGCCTGATCGCCATACGCTCTGGAAAATTCATTATAAAATATGCCACTTTCAGATTCTACACAATGAATATAACAGTCCATACCGCTATAAAACCATTGGTTCTTAGGTACAGTAACTATAAGATCCGGATCGAGAATCACCTGATTAAATACAGTCCAGTCACATTTTAAACCCAGTTTTTTAACCGGCCCGGTCAATACAGCCGTCATCGAACATTCGGCACCTGTACCCGAAACAGTTGGTACGCCCAAATGATAAACTCCCGGATTTTTTACCAGGTTCAGCCCCTGATACAGAGATGATGACCCTTCATTTTTTACCATAAGGGAAAGGGCCTTGGCCACATCCATGATGCTCCCACCACCGATACCTATTACACCTGAAGGCACTCCTTTGTCAGCCAATATCTGATCGCGCAATCGGTCAATTTGTTCAGTTGTAGGCTCATGTGGATCTACATCTTCAAAAAACACCATATCCTCATCATGAGCCGGAATGCGTTGTTCCAAAGATTTACTCCTAAAATAATCATCTACGATAAAAACCATAAAATGATCATTTTCCGGTCTCCGGTCTTCGAGAATAGCATCCATCTCATCGAATGCCCCCCGTCCGTAAACCACTTTTTCTATATTCTTAAAATTTTTATGCATATCTGTGTTTTTCCCCGTTCAAAGTTCAGAGTTAAGGAGTTCAGAGTTTTTCTTGGTTCATTAGTTCATTGGTTCGCTTGTTCTATTGTTCGCTTGTTCGCTTGTTCTATTGTTCTATTGTTCTATTGTTCTATTGTTCTATTGTTCTATGTTTCGACTCCGCTCAACACAAGTTGTTCTATTGATACACTATTCCATCATTCACTCATTATCCCATTATCGCATTCAAACAACCCTCTTCACCGCATCAACAAGTTTATTTCCATATTGTTCAAGCTCTTGTTCGCTCCATGTACACCTAATACCAACAGACACCAACCTCGACATAATATCCTGCGATTTCGGTAATTCCAAAGAATTATAATCCTGAGGAGAACCTAGATCATTTACAGCCAATTTTGCAGGGAAACTCATATTCTTGATATGATCCCATTGGTTGATAAAATGATACATATTTGTGTGCCAGTAAGCAACTCCAGCCAGACCACTCTCATCAAATTGTTTAAATACTTTTTCTGTCCGCGTTTTGTCCGGAAGGAAAAAATTCAGAAATGTCGCAGAGTCACCCTCTTCATCGGGTAAATGCCTGAATGTAACGCCTTCAACAGATGATAACAGGTCTTTCAGGTAAGCCTTGTTCTTCTTATTCTGTTCCACCATCCATGGAAGTTTGCGCATCTGAGCAAGACCAATAGCAGCATTCAACTCACTCATACGATAATTAAAACCCATGAAGTGATGAGGTTCCATTCCACGATTATCCCCCTGGTGCGTATGACCATGGTCTGAGATCTGGTCCATTTTTTCGTATACGCTCCTATCATCTGTAATACACACACCACCCTCGCCACAAGTTGCAATTTTAAAATAGTCGTAAGAAAACGACCCGGCCTTACCAAAAAGGCCGACGGATTTCCCCCTGTAAAAGGCACCCATAGCCTGACCACAATCCTCTATCAATATAAGCCCATGACGTTTACACACATCAATAATTCCTTCCATGTCGGCCGCAATACCGCACATATGCACCAATAACACCGCTTTAGTATCGGGTGTAAGTGCTTTTTCAATCCCTTCAGCACTCAGGCAGAGAGTCTCATCAATCTCAGCAAATACTGGTATTGCCCCGGATAGAAAAACGGCCTCTATCGGCGCCACAAAGGTAAAAGGCGGCACTATCACCTGGTCGCCATGCCCCACTCCTGCACCCGCCATAATAGCATTGACCGCTGTAGATCCACTCGAAACAGCATGCGCATAATTTGCACCGGTATAAGACATAACCTCCTGCTCAAACTCATGGACTTTCCATCGATCTTTTCTGATGTTTTCATGTCCATACCTGAATAACGCTCCCGTTTCGAGGACTTCCATAACTTCTTTGCGCTCCTCGGCGCCAAAAACTTCCATACCGGCCATAACAAACTAATTTTGGATTGAAGAATAAGTACCCATGACACCTACCGGCCCCATCACCTGCAATATTAATAATTATTTTTCTAGGTTCTACAACGAATATTTTAATTCATTGAGAAAAACAGATTATTTGACAAAACATTTTTTAATTTTGCATGGCTGTTAAGCCCATACTTATGAAATACATCGGCATCATTCCTGCAAGATACGGTTCCACCAGATTGGAGGGTAAACCCCTTATCGACATCCTGGGCAAGCCGATGATACAATGGGTTTATGAAAAATCGTCAAATGTACTCAACGACGTTTATGTGGCTACAGACGATAATCGGATAAAAGATGCTGTAGAATCATTTGGGGGTAAAGTAGTGATGACATCATCAAATCATAACACAGGCACCAACAGATGCCTGGAGGCCTATCAAATCATTGCCGAGACCAATGGTATTAGCTATGATGTGGTTATCAATATTCAAGGGGATGAACCCATGCTCCATCCTGAACAATTACAAAGCCTGAAACTTTCCTTTCAGGACGACAATACCGAACTTGCGACCCTGGTGATACCTGTGACCAATGCTGATGATCTGGATAACGAAAGTGAAGCATTTGTTACTTTCGATCTTAACATGAATGCACTATATTTTAGCAGATCTGTCATTCCTGCCATTAAAGGCATACCCAAAAGCCGCTGGTTTGAGAAAAACACCTTTTACAAACACCTCGGTATGTACGCTTACACACCCCAGGCTCTTGAGAAATTTGCAGGGTTATCGCAGAGCTCGCTCGAACTAGCTGAGGGTCTGGAACAAAACAGGTGGCTTGAAAATGGAAATAAAATTAGAATTGCGATCACAAAACATCAAAGCATTCCTGTTGATACTAAAGAAGACCTGGACGCAATAAGAAAGATAATGAATCAATGATGCAATGCGTTAATGATATATTGCAATAATAAAAATAAAGAAAAAAGAAATATACTATGAGTCTGAAGAAAGTAGCAATCGGAGATATTATATGTGGTGCTGATCAACTTTTTCTAATCTCAGGCCCCTGTGTAATAGAAAAGGAAAGCATTATGATGGAAACAGCTGAAGAGCTGAAAAAAGTTAGTGAAAAACTGAATATTCCACTCATCTACAAATCTTCCTTCCAAAAAGACAACCGAAGCAGTGTAGATTATTACATGGGACCGGGACTGGAGGAAGGGCTTAAATTACTCGAAAAAGTAAAAAACGAATTTGACCTGCCCGTATTATCAGACATCCACTACCCTTCACAGGTGGAAGCAGCCGCCGATGTGTTGGATATCATTCAGATACCCGCCTATCTGGTAATGCAAACCACCATCGTAACCGAAGCGGCTAAAACAGGGAAAGTCATCAATTTGAAGCACGGTCAGTTCCTTGCTCCTGAAAACATGATCAAGCCTGTTCAGAAAGTGGAATCTTTAAGCAATAAGCAAATATTGCTCACGGAAAGAGGATACACATTTGGTTATAATGACCTTGTGGTTGATCCAAGAAGTTTTTATCACCTTCAGGAAACCGGGTATCCGGTAATTTTTGACGTCACTCATTCCATCCGGAAGTATGGAATACCAAGCGCTGATCCTTCAGGAGGCGCACGTCAATACCTGCCAGTACTTGGTAGATCTGCAGTGGCCGCCGGCATCGATGGATTATTTATCGAAACACATCCATGCCCCAGTGAAGCACTTTGTGATGCGGCAAGTCAACTCGATGTAAGCCAACTTGAAGATTTTCTTCTTCCCATGATCGAACTTCACGAAATTGAGGTGAAATACAGAAAATAATTTATATCTTAACAACATAAAAAAATAATCTAAATAATATGGAACTATATCTCGATTCAGCGGACATACAGGAAATAAAGGAAGTGTTTAAACTCGGTTTTCTGGATGGCCTTACCACTACCCCCACATTCATGCACCGTCATGGCATCACCGACATCGATGGCGCCATCATCGAACTGTCAAAAATCGTTCCGGTGCTCATGATTGAAGCACTTGGTGAAACAGCAGAAGAAATTGTTGCTGAAGCTCGCCGTCAGCTTGACCTGGGCCTGGACAAGAAAAATACAGTCTTCAAAATACCCATCTCTATGGAGGGCGTCAAAGCATGCAAAATGCTTCGTGATGATGATTTTTTAGTCAATATCCATTTGGTGTATACACTTCAACAAGCCTATATGGCTATGGCAGCGGGAGCTACTTATGTTTGTCCGTTGGTCGGGCGACTTCAGGATCAGGGCCAGGATGCCCTTTCTCTTATCGAGCAATGTGTCGATGCTGTGAATTATTACGGCTACAAGACAAAGATCATGTTCTCTTCCGTCCGCAGTATAGAACACGTCCGCAATGCTATCAATATTGGTGTCCATAATATCACGGTACCATGGAAAGTAATGAAGCAACTGACAGAAAACCATTTTACCGAATTGGGCACACGCGAATTCTTCGAACATACGCGTCTTATGACTATGAAAGTAGGCGAGCTTATCAATGATGTTAACCCCGTGGTTACAACAGATGAAACCATTCACGATTGCCTTGTAAAAATGACTGTCGGCGGTTTTGGTGCCGCCACTATTGTTGACGAAAAACAGAAACCGATCGGTGTTTTTACAGATGGCGATCTCAGAAGAATGATCGAAAAAGAAGGGAGTGGATCCATTGACAGAAAAATTAGTGATCTGCCACTCAAGACACCGGTAATGATAGAAGCAAATGAGCTTCTGATCAAAGCTTCTGAAATTTTCAAGGAAAACCAGGTAGATACTTTGATCGTGACAGTAGCCGGAAAAGCAGCAGGCATGCTCGACATCCAGGATCTAATGAAATTATCAGGCTGAAAATGGCATTTACTGTACCGGAAAATAAGTTTTTGGAATTGATGGGGGAATTTATTTCCCCCTTTAGTCTTGTCAGGGAAAAACTTCACATAATCAAATGTCTCATCTTTGACTGGGATGGAATATTTAACAGTGGCGCAAAAGGCACTATACCTTCCAATTTTAACGAGATCGATTCCATGGGCGTTAACATGATGCGCTATGGTTTGTATCTCCTCCACAATACCATTCCATTTACTGCCATCGTAACCGGTGAAAACAATCAAACGGCATTCCAGTGGGCCACACGCGAACACCTGGATTCAGTATATTTCAAAGTTAAAGACAAGAAGCAAATTCTACCCGAACTTGAAGAAAAGTATGGTGTTCTACCTGAAGACATCTTATTTGTTTTTGATGACATCCTGGATCTCTCACTTGCCCGAAAGGTAGGACTACGATTTCTGGTTCAACACTCCTCAAATCCACTTTTCATCGAATATTGCAGACAAAACCACCTCTGCGACTACATCACACGCAATTCTGGAGATCAAAAAGCCGTGAGAGAAATTTCAGAACTTTCACTTTACGCAATAGGGAAATTTTCTGAAACAATTGATGGCCGTGTACGCTTCGATGGGCCTTATAGCAATTACCTTCGAACAAGAAATAAAATATCTACGAAAATATATAGCGCTTCTGAAGACGGTTTTGTAGAAACTGAGCCATAGTTTATATGATATTGGTCTTAATTTCATAATTTCAACCAAAACAACCGCACCTTTTAGAAGCTTGAGAAAAATCATCAAAATACTACTTTGGTTTTTTACGGGGATATTTTTATTTATCCTGCTCCTTTCTGCTATTCTGCTAATACCCTCGGTTCAATTATACTTAACTGACAAGGCATCAGAAATAACAGAAGAGCAACTTGGAATAAAGACAGAAATAGGTGGTATATATATCAGGCCACCACAAACTATCTCATTAGATGGAGTTCTCATACCTGACCAGCGAAGCGATACGCTTTTGTATATTGGAAAACTACGGATCAACGCCGGGCTTTTTGATCTCCTTCGAAAAAAAATAAACGTCGAATCACTCAGCATCGATCACCTTACCGCTAAGGTCAACCGACTTCCCGGTGATAGCACTTTCAATTTTCAGTTTATAATTGATGCCTTTTCTCCTGATGAAGCCAAGCCCAAACCTGCCCCGGAAACGCCATGGAAATTTGATGTGGGCACTATAAAATTGCAACATATCAACTTCGTTATGGATGACGGTTATAACGAGATATATCTCAATACAAAACTTCAGAAATGCAATGTCAGCGTCGATGAAATAGATCTTTCAAATCAAAAAATCTTATTTAACAACATCGAACTTTCAGGTTTTAATGGCCTGTTAGAATTGCCTGACTCCACAACCAATAATCCGGAAACAAAGCCACCGCTTGGGCCTGAGTCTTACGAACCAAAAAAATCTGGATTTCTATTTGCATCTAAAAACCTGGATTTAAATGATATCCGGTTTGACATGAACCATCCAGGCAGTTCATTCTATCTACAATCAGCTCTCGAACATCTACATTCGAAAAACCCTGAAATAACTTTATCTAACCTACATATAAATATCCAGGATCTGGATGTACAAAAGATACGGGCAACAATTGAAATGAGCGAGAAAGCAACCCCCACGCAAACAGCCAAAGTACATGGGGCGCCCCACACAGACACACTATCTTTAAGTCATATGTTTGGAAATTTTGATCTTGTATTAAAACTAGGTAAAGGGAAGGTCACAGACAGTTACTTTGCAATGGATGACCTTTCAAAATCCGAATTGAATGGGTTTGATTACAATCATTTAGAATTAAGAGATGTTAATTTAAACATAAAAGATCTCAATTTTTATAATGATGGGGCAAGCGCCATTGTAGAGTCATTGGCAGTCAGTGAACAGTCCGGCCTGTCTATTGAAAACTGTTCTTCGGAAATAACGCTGGAGAACAATCATGCCAGTCTGAATAATCTATCTCTAAAAACACCACATAGTAATATCTCTGGCAATCTGTCGTTGAACTATCCCTCAATAAGAAGTCTTGCCAACAACCCCGAAAAACTGGAATTCAATATTTCAACAACAGCAGCCCCTCTTAATTTGCACGACCTATCTTATATAATACAGGATTCTGTATTTCAAAATTCGAGGCTTTTCAACCATCACAATTTGTGGGCATATATAAAAACAGATGGTAGACTGGATGATTTTCAGATTCAAAAACTCAACCTGAGACTGGATAAAGATACCCACCTCCAGGCTTATGGCACAATCAAAGGATTGCCTGATATTGAACATATGTACACGGACATAGTACTGGACACATTTTATACTACTATGCTGACAATTCAGAATTTGACAGGTAGTGATAGCCTCCCCGGCAATATCGAGCCGGGTGAAACTCTTAGAATGTGCGCCTCACTCACAGGAACTCCCGACAGTTCACAATTT
>Ga0164313_10004491_pt1 | contig 12396 bp, 13 predicted proteins | sample GuaBasSedimGuay4_FD_113735 | JGI IMG/M metagenome (GOLD analysis project Ga0164313, IMG submission 113735) | Subseafloor sediment microbial communities from Guaymas Basin, Gulf of California, Mexico - Guay4, Core 4569-4, 0-3 cm | ecosystem: Environmental > Aquatic > Marine > Hydrothermal vents... | reverse complement strand
TTTGCTTTTAATAGCGTTGAGTTGTTAAGCTTCCATTTAAACTGCTCCTCCAAATCTCCTGCCACCTCCTCGGCGAGACTTTCTCGGAGAAACCAATACAAAAATCGACAAGCCAGTCTTGGTGGAATAGCATTTTTCTTCTTCACCCAAATAATAATTTAATACTTTCCTCGCTGGTAGTGAATCCCGGATATTGCTTCCAAAGCGATACTTTAAAGTCTCTTGAATTGTTTAGAACATTTCTTCCATAGGCAGTAATTGAAAATATTCGTTTTCTCCTTCCCCCTCTCTCGGCCGTGGAAGAGCCCATTTCAGAGCTTACGAAGTTCTTTTTTTCCAGACGATTTAAAGTTGAATGAACGGCACCAATTGACACCGCTCTGCCGGTCTGGCTCTCAAATTCTTTGGCAATATTAAAGGAATATGCTTTTTCTCCTAAGATGCCAACTAGAAGCAGTAATACCTCCTCAAAGTCTCCTATACGTGTTTCTATCACTAACCTACTAATTTGTAGAACAAATATACAAATAATATTTATATGTTCTACTTTTAAGTAATAAATAAGAGTCTTGTTAAATATTCTACCTAAATAATAAAGACTTATGCCGTAAGTTCAACTCGCCATTATTTTTTAAATGTTGCAGTTCTGGTACATGAATAAAAGAGGCTTAATTGAAATGTACTGGCACTAGGGTTTTTTTCTATCCTAAATCGTTTGATGGGCTTAGAAGAAGGATCAGTTCTTGCAAAACTATCTATCAGGTTTAATGATGAGCCACTAATTCTGAGAGGGAGTATAATGCTTATTGAAATTTATGTCTTTTATACATTTATCTAATACAAATCTCAAATGGACGACTTGGAGGCTCAAGAATAATTGACCTTTTCATAATCATGAAACTCATCGAGCGGAATTATTAGATCTCCGGACTCATCCACACGGCTGGCAGGTTTAAACTTGGCGCCCACGATAATTTCACTTCCTTGATACGAATACCTTGAATGAACGTGCTGTGCAAAAGTGTCGTCGAAGGCTTTTAGCTGGATAATAATTTCTAAATCTTCTTTAGCCAGATTATTTAAATCCAGAGCGTTGAAGGGGCTTTTTTCATCCAGTGGATGAACGATGGTCCAGGTTGCCGGGAAATACTCAATTTTATCAATTTCCAGTTTCAGACGATAGTATTTTCGTTTATTCTCATTGCCTTCTTTAATGTGCATCGTTAGGGCAACGTTCGCACCAACTTCAAGCAAGGTGCTATTTCTAAGGTTTACTACCCTGAACATAAGTCCCCAGCCATCCCGATAGGGGGCTATAATAGCATTTTTGCTAAACAGCAAACGCATGGATGGTCTTGAAAACCTGCCGTAGAGTAGGCCGGTGATGATAGCAAAGACCATCAGGCCGGTGGCAGATTCAATGGCTGCTACAAAGTTCATTAGCTTACCTACCGGAGAAATATGACCATAGCCCACGGTGGTAAAGGTTTGAAAACTAAAGAAAAAGGCCTCAGTAAGGTTTTGCCAGATATCCCCCTCCTGATCACCTACTAAGTCTTCTACACCAATGAAGACATAGGTAATAGCAAAGAGAATATTTAATAGTATAATGAAAACAAAAGTCAGAACGAAAAATTTCGTCCAGCTCATTTTGATTAGTGTCTGGTAGGTGTCGCGAATGTTCCCGGGCACACCAATTTTGTGCACATTAAAGGTACCGTCCTTGTTCATCAGGCGCTTTTCTCCCGGTTGGTATTTGCTGCCTAATCCGGGATCTTGTATTTGCTTGGCCATAGATTGGTATTAGATTGCTATCTGATTATCACCAGTTGGTAAGCAAATTAGAGAAAATCTATCATTAATCTTTAGAAGAAGGGCTATAATGTTAAAAGTACATGGGCAGGTGAAATAATACTCAGTATATGATTATTGATTGCATATTACTTTCTTCCTTTTTGTTTAAAACCAATAATATCTCTCGGGTTACCTTCTTCTTTTATTAATTGTTTCAAATAAGCAAATACCTGTTTAATACTTTTGTCGTGGTTGGTTATTTTGGATTCTAGTTCATTCATCCTAATGAGTAAATCATTATTTGTAAGAACCAATTCTCTAAGTTTTATAAAGATCTCGATTATTTTAATACTCATTTGCAGAGCTCGACCACTTTTTAAAACGTTTGCCAACATTAATACCCCATGCTCCGTAAATACAAATGGTAATGACCCTCCAAGATGTTGTAGTGATGGTATCGCATTTTGCGATACCATAATTTCTACTTCCTTTTTATTTAGTTGAAACATGAAATTTGCAGGAAACCGTTCTTTATTTCTCTTTACCTGTTCACGCAAGCGAATAGGTTTTACATCATATAAGTCAGCCAAATCCCTGTCGAGCATTACCTTATGCCCTCTCAAAAAGTAGATTTTATTAATCAGAACTTCTGTTGGGACTATTACATCTTTATTCATCTAACAAATAACATATTTACAGCCAGTCACATTATGTGACCAGTTGCCAAATATATAAATTTTCTGTAATCGTTAGGGCAAATTATAGAATTGAAATTTAGATATCAGCAAATGATAAGTAATATTACGGTGCGCCGCACCTTGCTCTCTATTTTATTTGGGGTTACTATAAAAGATTATCGGTTCTCTGCACCTCCAAATAAATGCCTAATCTCTTAATTAAAACTAATACTACAAGTATATGAAGAGGGTACAGCGTACCCGTAATATTTATAGATAAATGTCAATATTAAGTGTGAGGTGCAGCGCACCGTAATATCAATTTTTAAAGACAGAAGCGTAGAGGAACCTAACAATGCTCGTCAAATACCGCAATCAGGTGATGCGCGATCATTTCGGCATTACGACCTTCAATATGGTGTCTTTCAACAAAATGCGCTAACTCACCATCTTTAAAAAGGGCGATAGCAGGAGAAGACGGAGGATATGGCAAGCATAACTCTCTTAGCTTATTTACTGCCTCAACATCATTACCGGCAAAAACAGTAGCCAAAGTATCAGGCTTTTTGTCAGTATTATTGATAGCCATTACCGCACCTGGTCTGGCGGATCCGGCAGCACAACCACAAACAGAATTTACCACAATCATGGTGGTGCCTTTGTGATCAGCAAGGTGGTTCTGCACATCTTCAGCAGTTCTGAATTCTTTGAAACCGTTGCCGGTTAGTTCGGCCCGCATAGGGGCAATCATGGGTTCTGGATACATAGTATAGCGTGTTTAATTTTCAAATTTTAGCCACAAAGACAGAAAGGCTCAAAGGTGCACGAAGAAAGACATATTTTATTTTGTGAAACTTAGTGTCTTGGTGCCTTGGTGGCTACTTTTTTTACATATCAATAGATATTATTAATAAATTAATCGTCATTCTTTCCTATAAAAAGCCTAGTTCAAGTTTTGCCACTTCCGACATCATGTCCTGGGTGTAGGGTGGGTCGAATGTTACTTCAACTTTGGCATCGTTAATGCCTTCCATTGCTCTCAGTTTTGTTTGTAGCTCATCCGGAATAATCTCTGCAGCCGGACAAGAGGGAGAAGTAAGTGTCATCAGGACAAATACATTATCTATTGGGTAAACATTTATTTCATAAATAAGGCCCAATTCATAAATATCTACAGGGATTTCAGGGTCATAAACCGATTTAATGGTTTCAATAACCTTATCCCTCATCGACATCTCATTTAATTCTACTTCTGCCATATGCCTAATTCATTGCTACTTTAGTTTTATACCCTAAAGCATACATTTTAATTTGTTTTATCATAGATGCAAAGCCATTTGAGCGTTGCGAGCCAATTATTTGTCCCATGCCAATCTTTTCTACAAAATCAAGATCAGCATTAATAATATCATCGGGTGTCTGGTCCGAAAGAACACGTACTAATAAGCTGATTAGCCCACGTGTAATATCGGTATTGCTATCTGCCTCAAACAACACCTTGTTATCCTTAAAATCGGAGTGCAACCACACTTTCGATTGACAGCCTTTAATAAGGTTGGTGTCTTCTTTATATTCTTCAGGTAGGGGAGGCATTTTATCTCCGAGCTCCATCAGATAGAACAATGTTGCTTCGCGGTCATCGGCCAGGATTTCAAACTCCTCAACTATCTCATCCTGTATGTCTCTTATGCTGCTCATGACCTCGACCTGCTGGCTATTTTTCTAACACCTTCAATCAATCTGTCAACTTCTTCGATGGTATTATACACTGCGAATGAAGCCCTAACTGTGCCTTCAATATCAAATCTGTTCATTAAAGGCATGGTACAATGGTGACCTGTTCTTACTGCAATGCCAGTTGCATCGAGCATCATGCCGATATCAAAAGGGTGCATACCTTCAATATTGAATGACAACACACTAACTTTTTCTTTAGCTGTGCCGACTAATATTACTTTATCAATCTCCGATAAGCCTTTTATAGCATGATCTAATAATTCATCTTCATATCTGGCAATATTCTTCTTGCCGATAGAATTTATAAAATCGATGGCTGGCTTATAGGCGATTACATCACCGATATTTGGTGTGCCTGCCTCAAATTTGAATGGAATATCGTTATAGGTGGTATTATCGAAAGCAACTTCTTTAATCATTTCACCACCGCTTTGGTAGGGCGGCATCTTCTCTAAAAGCTGTCTCTTACCAAATAGAAAACCTACTCCCGTCGGACCATACATCTTATGTGCTGAGCCTGCTAAGAAATCGCAGTTTAGCGACTGTACATTAACATCCATATGGGGGAGGGCCTGAGCCGCGTCGAGCAGCACAACTGCACCGGCAACATGGGCTGCGTCAATCATTTCTTTTACCGGATTTACTGTACCCAAAGAATTTGAGGCCAGACAAACGGAAACGATCTTAGTTTTATCTGAAAGCGTTTGCCTAAAATCATCAATATCTATTTCTCCTGTATCGGAAATCGGAATAACTCTTAGGATTGCTCCTTTTTCATCACAAAGAATCTGCCACGGAACGATATTCGAATGGTGCTCCATACCGGTGATGATAATTTCATCACCCTGATTAACAAAGGCCTTGCCGTAGGTGGCGGCCACCAGGTTAATGCTCTCTGATGTACCCTTGGTAAATATAATTTCTTCTGCCTCCCGAGCATTAACCAATTGCTGGACAGCAATACGCGTCTCTTCAAACGCGTTGGTGGCCTCCTCGGCCAAAGTATGCACACCGCGGTGGATGTTCGAGTTGTAGTTCGTGTAATAATCAGTTAAAGCATCAATTACCGATTGCGGTTTCTGTGAGGTAGCAGCATTATCAAAATAAGCCAAAGGAAAGCCATTCACTTCTCGCTGAAGTATAGGAAACTGCGCCCTGATTGCAGTGATATCTATTTGGTTCGCTATGGTTTTTACTTCTTCAGACATATTAGCTATCCAATTTTTCTTCTAATACAGCCGCCACTCTTGCTCTTAGCCTTTCATCCTTGATTTTCTCAATAACTTCTTCAGCAAAGGCTTTTAATAATAGCTTACGGGCACTTTGTTTATCAATACCACGTGCTCGCAAATAGAATAGCTGCTCCTTATCCATTTGTCCGGTAGTACATCAATGAGAACATTTCACATCATCAGCCCAAATCTCCAGCTGTGGCTTGGTATTGATTGTTGCCGTGTCAGCTAATAAAATATTTTTGTTCGACTGGAAGGCATTTGTTTTCTGGGCATGCTGCCTTACGAAAACCTTACCATTAAAGACGCCGGTGGCATTTTCACCCATAATGCCCTTATAAAGTTCATTACTATTGCAATTGGGTACTTTGTGGTCAACAACTGTGTGATTATCTATGTTCCCATCAGAAATTGGTATATACAGACCATCTAAATTGGTTTCGCAATGTTCTCCCTCAACTAGTATATTTAAATTATTGCGTACAACCTTTCCGCCATAATTAACATTAAGCGTATTCAACACTGAATTACGCTCCTGTCTACAAGTAGTATTATCTATTCTAAGGTCATTCTCACCATCAAAACCCACCTTATAATGGTTCAATATTCCATGAGGAGCAATTGATGTTTCCATGACAGAGTTAGTGAAGCTGCTATGATAGCCACCACCAATAAATATTTCAGTAATGGTAGCCTGTGCATTTTCGCCAACACTGATTTTATGCCTTGGCATAGCCAGAACGCGGCCATGCTTTGAATTACTTATATGTACCAGGTTGATAGGGTCTTTTAACACTGTTCCTTTGGCAATTTTAATTTCAACGCCCGATGATGCCAGCGCCAGGTTGAGTCCCGAAAACACATCTGACGAGACGTTTACTTCCGGTTCATTGCTCATCAATTCATTCTGAGTGGCCGAAACCTGAATGTCTACACCCTGCTCAAGACAAATTTTGCTTAGAGGGCCATGAAAACTGCCATTAACAAATACAATAACACAACCATTTAAATCAGGTAATTGATCCAGGTCAACAGATACTTCAGCTAGATCAGGGTTGGCAATAAAACTCTCAAAGTGACTATTCAATTCTTTAGACAAGGGGGTGTACCTATATTCCTCATGTTTTCTATTCGGAAGGCCAACCTCCTTGAATGAATCGAAAGCTGATTTCCTTGCCAGGTGAGCATCAGAATTAGTGGCACCGTTCATTTGCTTTTCTAACTCGGCAAACTGCTGTTGCAAAACGTCTAATATCGTTGATTTCTGCTTACTCATCAAGCAGAAATTTGTTCTTGTTCTTCTTTGATCCAGTCGTAACCACGCTTCTCAAGCTCATGAGCAAGCTCCTTACCACCACTTTTTACTAATCGTCCTTTATAAAGGACATGTACGAAGTCAGGTATGATATAATCCAGCAACCTTTGATAGTGCGTAATAACTATGGTAGCCTTGTCTTTAGATTTTAAAGTATTTACCCCATTGGCGACAATGCGCAAGGCATCAATATCAAGACCCGAGTCAGTTTCATCAAGGATAGATAGGGTAGGCTCTAACATGGCCATTTGAAAAATCTCGTTTCTCTTTTTCTCACCACCAGAGAAGCCTTCGTTGAGCGACCTGCGTAAAAGTGCCTGATCTATTTCAACAATCTTCATCTTCTCTTTCATCTCTTTGAGAAAATTTACTGCATCCAGCTCGGGCAGGCCACGGTAAGTACGTACCTGGTTAACCGCAGCTTTAAGAAAGTTTGTGGTGCTTACACCCGGTATCTCTACCGGATACTGAAATGCTAAGAAAACACCTGCACGGGCCCTGTCTTCAGGAGATAGTTCAAGTAAATCATTTCCCTGAAATGTCACTGACCCTTCGTCAACTTCATATTCTTCACGTCCGGCCAGAACAGAAGCCAACGTGCTTTTTCCAGAGCCATTCGGTCCCATAATAGCATGAATTTCACCAGGCTTAACTTCCAGGTTTATGCCTCTTAATATCGGCGTGCCTTCAACAGAGGCTTTTAAGTTTTCTATTTTTAACATCTAAATTAAATTCAATCTTTAACCTACACTACCTTCGAGTGTTAATGCCAGCAGCTTCTGTGCTTCAACGGCAAACTCCATAGGTAATTTATTTAATACTTCTTTCGAAAATCCATTTACAATAAGGGCAACGGCAGATTCTGTATCTATGCCACGCTGATTACAATAAAAGATCTGATCTTCACCAATTTTCGAAGTTGTTGCCTCATGTTCAATCTGAGAGGTACTATTATCCACTTCGATATAGGGGAAGGTATGAGCGCCACACTGGTCACCAAGTAAAAGTGAGTCACATTGTGAAAAGTTTCGGGCATTTGTCGCTCGCTTGCTCACATCTACCAGGCCTCGGTAACTATTCTGACTGTGGCCGGCAGATATTCCTTTAGACACAATTCGACTCTTGGTGTTTTTACCCAGATGGATCATCTTGGTGCCGGTGTCTGCCTGCTGATAATTATTAGTTACGGCAACGGAATAAAATTCACCAATTGAATTGTCGCCCTTTAAAATACAGCTAGGGTATTTCCATGTTACTGCTGAACCTGTCTCTACCTGTGTCCAGGATAATTTGGCATTATCGCCGGCGCAGATGCCACGTTTGGTAACAAAATTATAGATACCACCTATACCCTCTTTATTTCCGGGATACCAGTTTTGTACAGTAGAGTATTTTACCTCAGCATCTTTCATTACATAAATTTCCACTACGGCGGCGTGAAGTTGATTCTCGTCACGTTGTGGAGCAGTACATCCTTCGAGGTAACTCACATAAGATCCTTCGTCGGCCACAATTAGGGTGCGCTCGAACTGGCCAGTGTTAGCCGCGTTGATACGGAAATAGGTAGAAAGCTCCATCGGGCAATGTACGCCCTTAGGGATATAACAGAAAGAGCCATCACTAAAAACTGCTGAGTTCAGGGCAGCATAATAATTATCCGTTGCCGGCACTACTGAGCCTAAATATTTTTTTATTAAATCAGGATGATCTCTTACGGCCTCACTGAATGAGCTGAAGATAATGCCGAGTTCACCAAGCGTCTCTTTAAATGTTGTCGCTACAGAAACACTATCTATAACAGCATCTACAGCTACACCGGTCAGGCGCTTTTGCTCTTCGAGGCTAATGCCGAGCTTGCTGAAGGTCTCCCTTAGTTCAGGGTCAACTTCATCTAAGCTCTTAAGTTCTTTTTGTTTCTTGGGAGCTGAATAATAGATTATATCCTGAAGGTCGATCTTTGGGTATTTTACATTGGGCCAGGTTGGCTCGGTCATCGTCTGCCATTTTTTAAATGCTTTTAAGCGCCACTCCAGCAGCCACTCGGGTTCGTTCTTCTTGGCGGAAATAAAGCGTACAATATCTTCGTTCAAGCCTTTTGGTGCCTGATCTGATTCCAGGTCTACTGACCAGCCGTGCTCATATTCTTGTGAGGTAAAGTCCTCTAATATCTGATTGTCCTTACTCATTGATTATTCATAGTATAGCGCACAAATATAACACTTATTTTGTCTTATTTATAATTGTTATAAATAAGAATAAGGGCGAAAATCTTTGAAAGCATAATCTCTGCCCTGATTTTCTTAAGCAAAAATAAATTTAATGTGATCTTAGATAAGTGATGTGTATCACTTAAGAATAGTTAACTAGATGAGTTCGTCTAGGTTAATAGATCACTGATATTTACATTTCTGTTGAGACTTTCTTCCAGGGAGATTATGGTTTCTGTGCGCACGATACCTTCAATCCTCTGTATTTTGTCGTGCAGGAGATTTTTCAGGTGTTCTGTATTACGACAATGGATATGAACGAACATATTGTAATTGCCGGTAGTGTAGTGGATAGTAGAGATCTCCGGGATCTCCTCAAGATAACACAGCACCTCATCGTAAAGGGAACTTTTTGCCAGGTATATCCCCAAAAATGCGGTAAGGTCAAGGCCAAGTTTAGCGTTGTCGATAACCAGGGTAGAACCTTTTACCACTCCCGCATCTTCCATTTTATTCATCCTTACATGCACCGTTCCGGGAGAAACATGCACCTTTTGGGCGATTTCTGTATAAGGTTTGTCGGCATTTCGCATCAATTCCTGCAAAATCGCTAAATCGACATTATCAAATTCGTAATTTTCGGCCATTTTTATATCATTAATTATGAATAATTCAATAAAACTATATAATAAATAAATATAATGTAATAATACAATCATATTATTATCAAATCGGCAAAATAACTATGATTTTATTACTTTTGATTCATCAATAAAGCCAACGAGCTTTAAAAACACACACTGTAGGGTGGCGAAACGGGCAGACGCACCCTCCTTTCTCGAGGGCGATGAAATTTGGGATAAACCCCTGGCTAACCACATCGTGAAGGTTCGAACCCTTCCCTTACAGCACCTGACTAAATATAGTCTTAGGATATCCTAAGACTATATTTAGTCATTTTTTATGTATTTTGGCAACCGATGTCGGCCATTCAATCATATACATATAAAATAGGCTCTTATCACACCGACGACTCAGGGCACCTGTTTATATATCAGCTCCTTAACTTTTTACAAGACACGGCACATAATCATGCCGATGGGGCAGGCTACGGACAAAAGCAGCTGGTTGATCAGGACCTGTTTTGGGTTCTTTCACGATTAACCATTGAGATTTCTTCTTTACCAAAGCAAGGCGATGAGATAATTCTCTCTACCTGGGTGAAATCTATCCGCGGAGCGATCTCTGAAAGAGAGTTTTCTATTTCTCATAATGGACAAATATTAATTAATGCATCATCATTATGGTTTTCCGTTGCCGGAGAATCTCATAAACCGGCAAGACTACCGGAGAAGTATAGCGACTTGATGATACTTAATACTACCTATGCAACATCCCAAGGATGCGAAAAAGTAGTAGCTTCCGGAAGTGAGCAAAATAAAAGTGAAGGAATAAGTGTAACCGCCCGATATTCAGATATCGATATGGTTGATCATGTAAATAATGCTACCTATGTACGCTGGATGATGGATGAGATGCCAGGAGATTATCAGCAAAAGAATAGCGTTAAAAAAATGAGCATCAATTATTTAGGAGAATGTTTTGTGGGCGATGAGCTGGAGGTTACTCATGTTTTGATAAATACTCCATCGCTGCTGCATGAGGTGGTGAACCTTAGTACCGCTAATGTAATATGTCGAGCTCATTCAGAATGGGAGCAATAGTTAACCTCGAAATTACTTTGAATTCACATTTTCTTGATTAAATTTATCAGAATAAACCAACTAAAAATTTTAAGCAAATGATAAAAGAACCTTTTCCATGGTTTGCTCAATATCCCCAGGGAGTTGCCCATGAAATAAACCCGGAACAATATGAGTCAATTCCAGCCTTACTAGCAGAAGGATTTGCTAAATATGGTAGTCATATAGCCTATGAAAACATGGGCAAGACATTAACCTTTAGTGAGATTGATCAATACTCGCAGCAATTTGCCTCTTATCTGCAAAATGTTATTGGTTTAAAAAAGGGTGACCGGATTGGCATTCAAATGCCAAATTTATTACAGTATCCAATTGCACTATTCGGCGCCTTAAAGGCCGGGCTTGTCGTGGTTAATACTAATCCGCTTTATACTCCACGGGAGATGCAGCATCAGTACAAAGATTCCGGTTGCATAGCCATTATTATTGTTGCAAATTTTGCTCACAATCTCGAAGAAATTATTAAAGACACTCCCATAAAAACGGTAATCGTTACTGAGTTGGGAGATATGCTGGGTGGCTTTAAAAAACTTCTGGTAAATTTTGTGGTTAAGAAAATAAAAAAGATGGTTCCGGCTTATAATTTGCCCGGGGCGATTTCATTTCAAAAAGCATTAGATCAGGGCAAGCAACATCAATTCAAAAAACCTGAGCTTACTCCAAAAGACGTGGCTTTCCTGCAGTATACAGGAGGTACTACCGGGTTGTCAAAAGGTGCAATGCTAACCCACCGTAATATTGTCGCCAACACCATTCAATGCGATGAGTGGTTCCTGGATACAGATGATGGAAATGAGCTGGTGGTTACTGCCTTGCCTCTATACCATATTTTTGCCCTTACAGTAAATTGTTTCTTGATGTTTAAGATAGGTGCTCATAATTTACTGATCACTAATCCGAGGGACATGCCTGGATTTATTAAAGAGCTGAAAAAGGTTAAGATGTCTGTATTTACGGCTGTAAATACATTATTTATCGGCTTAATGAATAACCCTGAGTTTAAGAATGTTGATTTTTCGAAATTAAAATATACTATTGGCGGTGGCATGGCCGTGCAGAATTTTGTTGCTGACAAATGGAAAGAAGTAACCGGGCATCCATTAGCTGAGGGTTATGGACTAAGTGAGACTTCACCATTGGTAACCTGTAATCCACTGGATGGCACAGAGCGTAAAGGCACCATTGGCTTGCCTGCGCCGAGCACAGAAATTGCCATTAAAGACGAAGAAGGAATTGATGTGCCGGTTGGTGAACGCGGCGAGATCTGCTGTCGTGGTCCGCAGGTAATGCCGGGTTACTGGCAGAGGCCGTCTGAAACAAAAGAAGTCTTTTTCGATGATTGGTTTCGTACGGGAGACATCGGTATTATGGATAATGAAGGCTTTGTAACTATTGTTGACCGGATAAAGGATATGATCCTTGTTTCGGGTTTTAATGTGTACCCAAATGAGGTTGAGGATGTAATTGCCGACCTTGAAAGTATTTTAGAAGTAGCAGTTATAGGTGTGCCGGATGAAAAGTCTACTGAAGCAGTAAAGGCTTATGTAGTAAAAGCTAATGATTCTGCCTCTGAAAAGGAGATTATAGCCCATTGCAAGGAGAACCTAACCGGTTATAAGCGACCAAAGTACATCGAGTTTATCGATGAGATACCTAAGTCTAACGTGGGCA
>Ga0164313_10004490_pt1 | contig 12398 bp, 20 predicted proteins | sample GuaBasSedimGuay4_FD_113735 | JGI IMG/M metagenome (GOLD analysis project Ga0164313, IMG submission 113735) | Subseafloor sediment microbial communities from Guaymas Basin, Gulf of California, Mexico - Guay4, Core 4569-4, 0-3 cm | ecosystem: Environmental > Aquatic > Marine > Hydrothermal vents... | reverse complement strand
TTTTTTTTATTAATTTTTATATCTATAAAATTATAAAATTACAATATTATAGTATTTTTCTAATATTTTTTTTTTTTTTTTTTTCTTTTTCTCTTCTACATATATATATATATATATATATATATATATTATTATATTATTATAATAAAGAAGAAAGAGAGTGTTTTTTCACAGAGGTATAATTTTATAATATTTACTGTATAGGCTGTTACTTGTGGAAAAATTAATGATTCTAATATTATAGAATTATAGAAAAGTACATTATTATAAAATTATGGTAATCTGTAATTATAACCATCTTTGGTAAAACATAGCATAGGATTAACAGTTTCATAAAACTTTTTCAAAACTTTTCATTTCTCTGATTCTTCTCAAAATGCCTATACTATATTCTATAAAAAATAAATATTTATATACTTCCTGCTCTAATTAATTCTATAAAAGTTTATGGAGGTAAACTAAAATGGCAAGAACAGCATTACACCCGTGGCAAAAAGTGATTTCCAAAGAGGATTTCGTGAAGAAGACCGAAGAAGGAGTTTGGGGTGTTGGATTCTTCAAACCAACTGGAGAATATTACGAGGTTGATTATGACAGCCCAGACTACAAAAAACATCTTGAAGTAAAAATGGCTCGAAAAAAAGCTAGATTTGCAAAAACTGCAAAGATGCGTAATTCAAGAATCGTGAAAATCAAGGAACTTCGAGCTGAAGTTCGTAAGACGAAGAAGGAAGCATATAATCGTGGTAAAGAAGTTGGCTTTAAGCAGGGCTTAGCTGCAGCAAAACCAAAGCTTACACAAGCTGATAGGCTTCGTAAGAAGCAAGAGAAGGTTGCACAGCTACAAGCTGAGATTAGTAAACTGAAGGATTAATTTTCTTCACTTTTATTTTTTTATTTTCTAAATTCTGATTCTATAAAATTATAAATATTCAGATAACAAAGAAGAACCATGCTGTATAGATGATTGTAGAAAAAATTATCATTACAAAGCCCACCAAAATCTTGTCTAGTGAATAGAAAATGTCATCATCGAATAGGTAGTGAAGTGCTGCAATGAGGATTGTAATGATACAATAAGTTACAAACATTAAGTTGATTCCTAGGATATTTATTCTTTCAAAATAATTTAACAAAAATGAAAAGACATAAGCATTTATTGATACAAACACTACATAAGTAGATAATTTGAAAAAGTTGTGATGAAAAAAATTGTTTTTTAAAAAATTAATTAATATCATCAAGAGCTGAATGGTAAGATTGAGCAACAAGACGAAGAAAAACACTTTTATTTCCATACAATATAGGAATTCCTATACTGATTAAAATATATTTATATTGGAGAACATTTATATTGCGAAATATAGCTCCCGCTTTCCATCATTTATATGTCTTTCGACAGCTCCACGACGGTAAGTGTGGTTTTCGGAAAACAGGTGATATTTATAAATAGTTATTACTAGAAATAACTAGTGTTATAAAGTTCAAAGATATTAGTACCCCTAGATGAAAGCACTAAATCCCAAAAAGCTCAATGTTTTTGAAGGTAGTGGCAAAAGCTTAATGCCTATTGGGTCAAAACGACAAACTGAAAATTTTTTCTTGTGGAATTACAAGTTTTAATTAAAAGTTTGTTATATACTATATGTTTTGTGAAATCTACCATAAAGAAAATGGATAAACAAGGAAAAGGTTCGAGTGGAGCAACTGTCGTTATATTAATTCTTGCTGTACTTATCACTGCAATTGCAGTTGGTGTAGGTTGGAAGTATTTTACAGACGATGGTGCTAGTGCGAGTATCGCTCCAGGAATGGCAACTACAGAAACAGGGGCATTAGTTACTTCTGGTATGGTTAGTTGTCCTTCTGATGGAACGACCGATGCAAGGGTTAGGTATGAAAATACTCTAGCAGCTGTTACAACATACACAGCATCACCTACTGTATATTTTGAAGCTTTAACTACAGGACTTGAAAGAGTAACTGCTGGTTCACTTAGTGCTTCAGATTATAGTACTTCAGTTGATGTAAAGTGTACCAAAGCTGGAACTTCATGGAGACCTGTTGGTATAACAACTTCAGATGCATTCCACAGTGCAGTTGGTGATTCATTCACTGCTGAAGGTGCTTATGTAAAGAAAGACCTACTTGGAAAATCTTTCGCACGACTACAATTCAAAGTCGAAGATAGATTCACAGGTGGTTCAGTCTTCTTTAATGAAAGTACTTGTGCAGCTACTGCAACTACAAGTTGGGCACACTTTGATGGCACACAGTGTATCATTAAAGACCAAGTTGGCAACACAGCTTTGAAAGTTGATGCAGACGAATATATAGATGCAAGGATTTCAATTAAAACTAACGCAACCAAAAATCAGTTTGGTGAAGATGGTTTGAAAACTTGGATGCTTGTTGATGCAGATGCTAGTGCTTGGGACGAACCTATTGTTTCAAGAGATGGTGGTGCTAAACTTATAGATTCATTGGCTAGTATGCAACATGAAGACAGGAGAAAATATTCTGGATACGAATATGCTTATGAAATTGGTTCCATCGGTGACAGAGAAAGTGTTATCGACTTTTATATGGAAACAGCTTCAGGTGTAGACCCAGGAGCAAGTAATGACCCTGTTATTGAAATCTGTGCAGAAGGTAGATATAACTCAAACAAACAGAAAGATACAGTTCTTACTGGATGTTGGAATGACGCTGCTTCTCAGACTGAAGTTGCTACAGGTGCAAGGCATTATTTCAAATTTGAGGTTACTGCATAAGTAATTTCATCTTTTTTTTATTTTTTTTCTTTTTAATATGAAACAAAAAACAAAACTAAATAATAAAAATATTATTAATAGTCCTACTTATCTAATCCTACTTAATAAAATAATAAATGGTGAAGCAAAAAATGAATAATAAAATAATCATAACTGTAATGATATTGGGTTTACTAACATTGACTGGTTGTTCAGGAGGAGAGCAGACAGCAGAAGAACCAATTTATGCTTGTCCAGATGGCGATGTTACAGGAGTAAAAGCTATTTATGTAGATACATTATCTGCTAATCTTAGATATCTAAATCCTACTGTTTATTTAATCCCTAGAACTGCAAATATGGAAACAATAATAATAAATACTTTGAAAACAGATGGAAGTTATAGTGGTGAAGTTGAAGTGCCCTGTTTAAGTAAAGGGACTGAATGGAAACCTATTGCATTAACAAAACAAGATGTATCACATTCAATTGAACAACCTACAATTATATTTGAAGGTGCAAAAATGGTATTAGAGCCATTTGAAGGAAAAGGTTTTGGTTTAATTAGATTGAGAGTAGAAAAGGGTAGCGATAATGTTTTTTATGATGTTGATTGTGATTCTAGAACACATCAATGGTTAGAAATGAATGATGATTGTGAATTAAAAGATAATTCATACACTAGTAATTCATTATATCTAGATGCTGATGATGAAATTGATATCACATTACATCTAAAAGCTAATGAGACAAGAAAACAATATGGAGAAGATGGATTAAACACTTGGATGATAGTTGATGCAGGTGTTAGTGAATGGCAAGAGCCTGAAGTGACAATAAATGGTGCCTTAGCTAATAATGTAGTTGTTCAGCTTTCTAATACTGATAGATTAATTTATAATGATTATGAATATGCATATGTAATTGGAAGTATAGGTAACAAAGAAACTGATATTGGTTTTTATATTAGAACTATTGATGGTGTTGAACCTTCTCAATCACCTTTGATTGAATTTTGTTCAGAAGGAAGATATATCAGTAATAAAGTTAGAAATGCTGTGCTTGTAGGATGTTATAGTGATGGTACACCAAAACAAATGGTTTCCACACAGCATAAACAAATATTAGAACTGAAAATAGTTTGAGGTGAAATAAATGGGAAAAATAAAGAACTGGTATAAAGAAGCTTATTGGACAACAGGTAAAAGAAAAGGAGCAGTAAGATATGATAATAGAATTAATGGTAGTTCATTATTTGTTGAACCTAATCTAGGAAATCCAAAAATGAATCATTGGATGGTTACAGTAATTGACAAAAAAGATAAACAAAAGATGAGGATGTGGAGAAGAACTAAAAAAATGACTATGGAAATCGCAATGAAGTATATGAATGAAAATCCATAAGGTGATACAAATGGGAAGATTATATTTTGGAAATGCAGCAATAGCAAAAAGACATTTGAAACCCATTTACTATAAAGGTTATGAAATTGAAATTGCAAGGGAATATAAAAGATATGGTGATGGTATTCAAAGATTTACAGGATATGATACACTTATAAGAAAGGATGGAAAGCATGATTTATATGACCCAGAAACTGAAGACGAAACAAAACAAGGGGTTATTAAAGAAGTTAAAAAATATATTGATAGAATATTAATACCAAGAGATAAAAAATAGTATAAGGTAAAAATGAGATATAAGGTAGCCTGGGATGAAGAAGACCCTCATTATTTTAAAACTAAGAAAGAAGCTGTAAGACATTTAGAAATGTGTGCAGGGGTATATATTGAAAAAATTGATGAAAAGAGAAATAGGAGAAGAAGATAAGAATAATATGAAACTACCAAAAATACCATTCAATATTTTAATTGTGATGTTGTTAGTTTTTGCCCTCATCGGATTGTATTGGCTTAGTAGACTTGGTGTTGAAGCTGGTAATGCATACTTGTTCTTATTTGTAATAGGAATAATTTTTTTAGTAATAGCATTTGTTGCAAAAAAAGGAGGTGTTGACTTTTGGTTTGAGATACCAATAAATAGAACATTGGAAAGAGGTGTACTTGCCTTTGTGATAGGGATATTATTAATTGTATTTATGAAAATTGCTACAAGTTTTATGAGTATAGGAACATTTTCACCTTTTTTAATGGCACCTCTTGCATCATTTGGTGGTTTAACAGGTTACCAAACATTTAGTGCATTAGCAGCAGTAACATCTTCTTTTTGGACTGTGTTCATTGTAGTAATATCTGCAGCAGTGATTGAAGAAGTTGTACTCGGATGGTGTTTCGTTGCAATTGGAAGTCTTGTTGTAGGTTGGGGAATCAGACGGCTGTTTAGATTTGACTTTGGCGAAAAAGGTAATGAGATATTTGATTTCATAGGAGCAATAACATTTTCAATAATAATGTTTTCAGTATTACACTTTTTTAATAGTTCATATTTGAATCCTGATGGTTCTTGGAACTGGGGAATGTTTATGTTTGCAGGAGGATTCAGATTAATACTTAATACTATGATTTATAAATTTGGTAATTTAGGTTTACTGTTTGGTATTGGGGTTCATATGGCAAACAATGCAGTTGTACTTTTGATTGGAGACCCTAATATATTATTCGATGCATTATTTTCCTTCCCAGGTGGTTTTTTAATGGGTATAATAATATTTATGATAATCTTCTTTATTATTGTAAGTATTAAGCAAATAATAAAAGAAGGAGTCAAAATTGGAAAAGATTTTATGACAATAGATTGAGGTGGAAGATGAATAAAAAAAAGGTAATGATAATAATAACAATAACAATTGTATTAATTATAGTGATGTTATTTGTTACAGGTGTTATTGATGTTCCTATTTCAATGATATCAGGAACAACTGAACCAACTTCATTTAGTGGTGGGATGGGAGGGACTGTTTAAAATGAATAAAAATATTAAAATATTAATGATAATGGTATTTATTGTAATTTTTTCATCAATAACTTTTGCTTCAGATTGCTATAGAGAAGGATATACTTATTGTGATGTTACTCATTTTACTAATTGGGATGCAAGAGCAGAGTCAAGGGTATTTTGGTCTTTTGAAGATATAAATGGGAATATGGTTGGTGATGATGGTATATTTCCAGAAACATATGCGATTGGTGTTCTCAGAGCAAGGGTTGGTTTTGAGGGAGATAAATTATATGAATATAAGAATTTACCGACTTGGAACTCAATTAGTTGTACAAGCACTGGTTGTGCAGGAACTGAAATTTCAGCAGGTGTTAGGACACTTGCAACGATTGGGCAAGAGTTTCTAGCTTGTACTGCATATGTAGCTTGGGATTATGATTCTAATAATGGATGGTGGGCTTATAGTAGGGCAGCGATTGGATGGCCAGCAGATGTAGGTGGGTGTCCTACAATTAGAGTAGTAGAGTGTTCAGTAGATTCAGATTGTTTATCGACACAATATTGTGGTAATTCTGGAAGTTGGGAAAGTTGGACTTGTAATACAAAAGAATGTACAACTGGGCAAACTAAATGTGAAGAGACTGATTATTTTGTATGTTCAAATAATGAGTGGTCAAGCCAAGGGGTAGAAATAAATAAATGTGGCGTTGAATGCTTTGGTGGAGATGAAAAGTGTATGGGATTAAATCATTATACTTGTAATCCTGCTAGTTATATATGTATAAATGATGGAATAGAAAGAGGAGAGTGTGGGGTTGATTGTGTTAGTGTAGACGAAAAGTGTGAAGGAGTAGAGTATAATACATGTTCTGCTTATGAATGGGTTAATGAAGGTATAGTTATAGATGAATGTGGTGTAGAGTGTTTAGAAAGTAAATGTGAAGGGAATGATTATGTGTCTTGTAATAGTAATGTATTTGAAAATGAAGGTATTACATTAGGACAATGTGAAATAGATTGTATATATAATGAAGATTGTGATTATGAATGCTCAAATGGAAAATGTATTGAAAAAGTTTTTGATTATAAATATTTAATTTATGGAGCTAGTGGAGTTTTAATATTAATATTAATGGTCTTTTGGATTATTAAAAGAAAATAAAGATGAAAAAGAAAACAAAATCATTTAAAGATATATTTAAAGAAGAAGGGAAGAAGCTTAGAGACTATGAGAGATGGACTTTCAATGGTTTTGTTTATCCCCATGAGATAAATGAAGTTAGAAAAAGATTGAGAGATAGCGGACTCAAGTTTAGAACTGATAAAATTCAGAGAAACAAAAAACTAGCAGGATATAGAGTTTATATTTTGGAGGAATAGAGATGACAGATAATGAAAGATTTAAAAATTGGAAAGATAGTGAATATTTAAGTTATGAAAAGAATATGTATGATGATGATGAGTTAGATAATATGGAGGTTTGTTAAAATGAAAAAAATACTAATTGGCGGAATTATAGGAGGAATTATAGGATTTGTTTTAAATCTTTTAATTGGATTAGATATAGATTTATTTAATAAATTTTATACACCCTTGTTTGAATTAACAAATTTAACATATATAGTTCCATTAACTTTTGCAATTGTTGGTTTAGTTATTGGTTGTATTATTGGTTTATTATTAGAAAAGAAAAAAACAGGAGGGATTTAAAGATGAAATACAATCCATTTAAGATGTGGGGAAGTTATGTTGGTGCTGGTATTGGTGGTGTTGTTTTTGGATTAGGAGTAATATTAAAACAACAACCAGAATGGGTATATAATGTATTAATACCATTTAGAAGTATATTAAATTATATTTTTAATTATAGTACAAATTTGGGTGGAGATGTATATGGTTATGCTTTAGTATTACTTATATTTGGAGTATTATTTAATATCTTATTAGGTTTCCTATTAGGTTGGACAATACATTCAATAATTAGAAAGGTGAGACAATGAAAATAAAAAGTATATTAATAATGATATTAATTGTTTGTACTGCAATAACTTATGCAAAACCTATGGCAATGGGTGACAACACTTACAAACAACAGATTCAAGAACAAATTGATTTTACAGGGTTAGGTTTACATGTTAATCTTTCTGGACTTGAAAATGCAATGGTTAGAGTAAGGAATAATGCAACAATGGAACACCTTGGAGAAGTATTAAATAAAATCCAAAGACAAACAAAAGACCATCTTATGAGTATGCAACAATTACAGTTTAGAGAAAGAGTATTAGAAGGCAATGCAACAGTTATCGAAGCGGTTGGAATCAAGAAAGCTAAACTATTATATCTATTCAAGTTTAATCACGAATATATATATAATATTGATAGTGAAGGTAGTATGGAAAGAGTAAAAAGATTTAGAGATATATTTTGGAAAGACTTAGAGGATGAAGACCAAATATGAACTTAAAAGAACAAATATATTTTAGTAAGGGTAAGAAGCTCGGAAAGAAAGGTGGAGTTACAGGTTCACTTGGAATGTTTAAATTCATAGCTATTGCTCTTTATGCTTATCTTATCCTTAACATTGTGATTGGTGTTGCTAGAGGTGTACAAACAGGAGTACAAACAAGTAATTGGACACCTCTAATTGATGCTTCTTTAGGACAAATTGTTTATTGGGACATGCAAATCTATTATGGGATTGAATTTCTAAAAGATGATGCTTTTATTAATACACTTCCTTCAGGTTATCAAAAAAATTATACAAAATTTATAATAAATCAAATTACATTTAATATATTACTATTCGTAGTGTTTGGATTCTTATTATTTAAACTTGGAAATTGGTTTTTAGGGATACATTCGTTTTCATGGCATACTGATATTTTAGTGATAGGTGCTATTGTTGTGTTCTTTATGATGGCAGAAGTAGGTTATGGTTTGCTAATGCACAAAGAAGCGGTAGTGCCGTTCAGAGGATTAGGTCAATTGTTTAAAGGGAGTACATGGGATGTTCTTTTAGCAAATATTGATACTGATACTTCTTCTGATTATGATAGTTTTGTAGTTGATTTAGAAACTTTTAATAATACCACTGAGGTGAACAGTTAAGATGAAAAAAATAAGTTTATTTATTATATTAATAATGGTTAGTTCTTTTATAGCAATAGCTTATGATGATGATGAAATAGAAGGAAATATAATAAATAGACCTTATATTTTACATAATAATCCTATCACTATAACAGAAGAAAGATTATCATGGTGGGATAGATTTTGGACTGCGTTTGTATTTGTAGACCCTATGAGCTGTCCTCTTTCAACACCTATCAGAGTTGATTATACAGATGGAATAAATAATGGTGTTGTTGTTCCTGGATATGGAAAAAGTTGTTCTGTTGGTGAAAGAGTCAAACTTTTAGCATGTAATGGTGCTGGTTTTTATTATTCAAGTTGTGAAACGATATTTACTGATGATTATTTGTTAGAATATGAAAGTGATAGATTATGGGTTGATAATTATGATGGAAATGAAGGGGAGTGCAAAGGATGGTCAGGTAGTGTATATTGTGATGGTGATTGTTATACTTGTCCTTGGTATTTAGAAAAGATATATGGAAAATATGTAGGTTATGATTGTGTACAATGTGATGAAGACCCTTACTGTTTTTATGAAAATGAAGTATTAGATTATGGTGAATGTTCGGATGAGCAACCTTGGAGATGTGTATACGATAATAACTTTAATGTTTATGTAGTTGAAGAAGATTGTAATGAATGTGATTGTCCAAGTGGAAAAGAATGTGATGATGTAACTGGATGGTGTGAAGATTATAATGTTGACTGTAGCGAACCTTGTCCAAGTAGAAGTAGTGTAGAGTGTGGAGGAGATATAACACCAAAACCAGGATGTTATGATGTCTGCCAAGCTGGAACTTATTGCCCTCCTGGTAGTAGTTGTATTAGTGGTGAATGTGAAGATGATGCACCTGCTTGCAATCCACCTTGTCCTACGACAGAAGAAAGAGATTTCTTTGCTTGTGGGGAACATTTAGACCCTTTCCCTGGATGTTATGGTCCATGTCTTCCAGGAACTTTTTGTGCTTCTGGTGAATGCAATATATATACTGGTGAATGTGAAGAAGGTGAATGCCCTCCTTTAAGTAATTGTGATGATGAAATAGATTGTACAGAAGATGAATGTACTAGTGGAATATGTTTTAATTGGGATGATTGTCCAACTGGAGAAACTTGTAATCACCAAACAGGAGATTGTGATAGTGGCGTTGTTACTTGTACTCCTCCTGATTGTGATGATAAGTTAAAGTGTACAGAAGATATGTGTAATAGTGTAGGTGAATGTATTCACAAACCAAAACCTTGTGAAAGTGGAGAATCTTGCAATCCTATTACTGGAGATTGTGAAGAGAATCCAGAATGTAATGATGACATAACTGATTGTGATGAAAGAGAAGGGTATGAGTTAAAAGCATGTCTTTATGATAGATGTATTTATGTACCTATACAACCAGATGTATGTGAATCTTATGAAAAATTAAATGATGATGGGGACTGCAAGTTTTCAATAAGTAAAGTTTTTACAAAAGATGGTTTTAGTGATTTATGGGATGATAAACCTTATATGATTTACATTCCAATAGCAGTATTTATATTGCTGATGATATTACTAATTGTAATATTGTTTAGGAAAAGTTCTAATGAGGTGACATTATAATGAAAAATACAACTTTATATACAATATTAACAATTTTATTAATTATAGCTGGAATTGGAGTTGTTGTTTATAATCAATTACCACAATATATTGTTGGAGAAAATGAAATTATTTATTCTCCTGATTGGGTTACTTTAGAATGTGTTCCAACTACATTTAATAAAGTATTAGAAAATAATCAATGGGAATATTCAGATGGAAGTTTTACTGAATTTGGCTGTGATGAATTTACTAAAGTTTGTGCAATATCTTATGAATTTGATACTAGTTTAGAAGGAAAATGGTCTGATATATGTCCTTTTAAATTAACATTTCAAAAATGTGATGCAAGTGATAGTTGTACAGAATTTGATAGATGGGGAACTCATAATTTTGGAGTTGATGTACCTTGGATAAATTTAAATGCAGGGGAATATTTAAGAGTAACTGCAGCTGATTTGGGCGGTTTTGCTTGTTTAACAAAAAGTCCATTAAATGGATTTACTTTGAGAAAAAGATTTGATGAATGGGGTTTACAAGTAAGAGGCGATAGTCCTTTAGCAAAATATACTGGAAATTGCAGAATAACTAATAATTTTAAAAGTGGAGTAAAAGATGGAGTATTAAGACAAGATGATAGATTAATTTTTGATGGTGGAGAAGGTTTTAGTTATGTTAGTTATATGAATGAATGGAATCCTGTTGAGTCAAAAGTTATTGAAACTCATCCAGAATATGGAGATGTTTATTGTACAGGTGTTGGTTATTTATTTAAAGTAATATCTGAAGAACTTGAAGATGGAAAAACTCGTACTCTTGTAGCAGGAGATAGAATTATTGATGGAAATATTGAATGTTGTAATCAACAGCAAGGTTGTGAAGATTGGTCTTGGACTAATGAAGTTGGTGAATGTGAAACAGATGCTAATTGTCCTGGTCAAGGAGCTTCTATGCCTTATGATGTAGGTCTTGCAAGAATTTATAATTGTGAAAATAATGAATGTGTAAGAGAATTAATTGTTACTGAATGTGCTGTTCCAGCTGATTGCCCAGGAGGATATTGTGATACAAGAAGTCCTGATGCAAATGATTGGTCTTGTAAATCAGGCGATAAACCAGCAGTTTTATGTGGAGATGGAATATGTAATCCATTATTTGAAACTAATTTGAATTGTTTAAAAGATTGTTTAGATGATTCTGATGATGATTCATTCCTTTGGTGGGTTGTAGGTGGAGTAATAATTTTCATCTTAATAATAGTAATTATAGCATTGTTATTTAAAGGAAAGAGTTCATCAGGAGGTACTTTTTAAGATGGAAGGTAAAAATATAGCAGGAACAATTATGCTTTTATTAGCAGGTGTGTTTTTTGTAGTTGGACAATGGTTGTATCAACCAACAAGTTGGATTGGTTATATTGGAGATTTTTTCGTTGAATGGTTATTCATTGGTTTAGCAATATGGACAGCAGTAATAGCAGTTTTCCTATTTGCAATGGAACAAGAAAAAGTTGGGTATCTGTTAGGTTTTTGGATGTTCGTTCCATTAGCTATTGTTAGTTGGGGTGTACCTTTAGACCCAATACCATGGATTGATGAAATAATAACTATGCTAGGAGTTGGTTTCTTTGGAATTAAATCTTTAGCACCAGCGAAAGTACAAGCAAAGATACCAATGTTTTGAGGTGAAAAGATTAAAATGGAAGAATATAAAAAATATCATATATATTATCATATGAGAAAAAGTGGAATGACAAAAGGAAATCAAATGAGGACAGCGATAAATTTAATTCCTGCAGACAAGAACACAGTAATTAGACGATGGAAAAGAGAACATCCTAGATATGTGTTTGAAAAAATAGTAAGAGGATAAAATGAAAGAGCAAACAGAACTTGAAAAATTTATGGAAGTTGAATATCCAAATTATGATGAGGTGTAATAGATGGGAACTAAAGTTGTACAAATAAGAATAGATTTTGATGATATGTCTGGAAGAATTATTGAATTTAATGGGTATATAGCAAAAAAAGGTCAT